>Ga0308156_1003218_pt1 | contig 12840 bp, 11 predicted proteins | sample PhyAR2_FD_201041 | JGI IMG/M metagenome (GOLD analysis project Ga0308156, IMG submission 201041) | Phyllosphere microbial communities from UC Gill Tract Community Farm, Albany, California, United States - DLSL A.R2 | ecosystem: Host-associated > Plants > Phyllosphere > Unclassified | place: USA... | reverse complement strand
CGGTGGTCGCCGTATCATTCAGGCACTGAATTAATTGGCGTAGCAGCAGGTGAAACCAAAGATCCGGCTCAGAATGTACCCAAAGCAATTAATGCTGCGATTTGGCGCCTTCTTATTTTCTTTGTCGGAACCATTATTGTTATTAGCGCTTTGCTCCCTTCCAGCTTGCAGGTTTAGGCAGTGAAAGCGTAAGTAGTAGTCCTTTCGTTACCGTATTTAATTATATTGGCATTCCATATGCGGATGACATTATTCGGTTTGTAATTATTACAGCTCTGCTTTCGGCAGCAAACTCAGGACTTTATGCAGCATCAAGAATGATGTGGTCACTGTCGGAACAAAAATTACTACCTAGCGTATTTGCTACACTCTCAAAAAGTGGAACACCGATTGTTGCCCTAGTTGTAACAATGTTTGGGGCAATTCCGGGCTTATTATCAGAGCAGTTTGCACCAGAGACTATTTTTAAAAATCTACTTGGTGTTGCAGCATTTACCATGGTTATTGTCTGGATGAGCATTTGCTTAAGCCAATTTAATTTCCGTCGCCAATGGTACAAATCAGGTCATACAGTTAAAGACTTACAATATGCTGCTCCATTATTTCCTATCGTTCCGATTTTAGGTTTTATTTTCTGCTTTATTACTTGTTTAAGTATGGCAGCAGACCCTGAAATGCGTGCTGGTTTTGTGGGCTGTCTAATTTTTACAGCTTTATGTTATGTCAGCTATTTTGTTTTTTACCGTAATAAGGTTTAAATTTCTCATCTCAAATTAAAAGTGTAGCAAAAAGCTACACTTTTTTTTGTCTACAGACTGGTTTTATATAACGTCCCGTTGTAGATTAAAATTTATATTAAAAACAATTCCTTGTATAGAATGAAAATTATATTTATCCACGGGATGAATCAACAGAATTACACAGCACATCGCTTGAAAGAGCATTGGCTAAGAGTATTTAAGCTCGGCCTAAAACAGATGCCTTGCAAAGCTAACGTGCGCGATCTTCATATTCATATGCCCTTTTATGGCGACCTGATGAATAAATATCAGTTAAGTAATCAATTAGACCTTAATACGTTATTACCTAAATCATTTTTAAATAATTATTTACCCATTCATTTACATCGCAATAATCCTCCAGCTAAAGAACACACTCCATTTGTTCCTTTACTGCTACCAGCAACTGACTTAGCTGAAAAAAGCTTTTCAGAACGCGTTTATCTCACTTCTCAGCTCGTAAAAGACCGCGTACTCAAAGAGTTGGTCGTTCTTTTAAATAACTTCCCTAAATTGCATGAGAGCTTGATACAGCAGTTCCTGATTGAAACTTATATGTATTTATCTAATCCTGAATTTATGGAGGAAGTGAATGAGCGGATTTTAAAGAAAATGCGAGAAGAGGATGATTATATTGTCGTTGCGCACTCTCTCGGCTCAGTTATTGCTTTTAATCTACTTTCAAACCCTGCACATCGCTTTTCAATTAAACGATTTATAACGTTGGCTTCTCCTTTATCTTTTCGGGTGATCCAAAGTAAGCTCCCGATTCCAATTGTCAGGCCAACATGTATTCACGGTGAATGGTTTAATTTTTATTCTCAAGATGATTTTCTGACTGCATTTCCATTATGTGAGGCTCCTTTTAACTTTGATCCACCCATTATTAATCAGAAAATTTACACCTTCGCTAACCAACCTCACGAGATTTTAGGATATTTACAACACCCCTCTGTTATAAAGGCAATTATTGAACCTTTTCAGAAAAATGATGGCTAAATGTATATATTTTCTACAATTTGGGTTATTTTTAATCGCTTGATCGCTTTTTTTAATATTTCTTCAGAAAACTATTTGACAGTTTTATTAAATCGACCTAATATACGCCCACCTCTGAAACGTCCCTATCGTCTAGAGGCCTAGGACATCGCCCTTTCACGGCGGTAACCGGGGTTCGAATCCCCGTAGGGACGCCAGTAATTTTTCAGATGTAATGCCTCACATATGTCCCTATCGTCTAGAGGCCTAGGACATCGCCCTTTCACGGCGGTAACCGGGGTTCGAATCCCCGTAGGGACGCCAAATTCTAAAAAGCCACTGCATAATGTCAGTGGCTTTTTTTGTCTAAAAAAAGAAAAGCCAATCAATGACTAGCTTTTTCTATACTCTGTTAGCTCGCAATCCCTACTTGTACTTCAAGGCGACCCGACTGTACTCGTAGTCCTCTAATTTCAAATTGATCTACCAATTGCTGGACCAACTCTCGGCTTTCTCTCAAAATATTTAAACCCGGTAAAATACTAAAATCAGTCAAACTCAGAAGCTTTTCAACCATCCATGAACGGTTATTAATAAAGTCAATAAATCCTGCTTGCTCTAGGTCAATAAACCACATACGGTGGCCATCGCGTTGGATGCCCGGAATATCACCAATCAAATGATTAATAAGTGATGGAATCGGCAACATATTCACGACTTCAAAACCAACTCGACCAATACGGCGCACAGCCCAGTTTGACAGAGTTCCCCCATGCCGAATCTGAACATCGAGACTTTCATCCATTTGACGTAGGCGCAAAAACTTTTCCTGCCCAATACGACATTCCAACACCTTAAAATCTAAACTTAAACGATACATGAAGCGATGGTAATGCCCATCGATCTCGACTTGAAAACTGTCATTGCCGCACTTGATTTTAATATCATCAATTTCAGAGCGGTCTATGCGCTTACGAATTTGATTGTTTAATAGCATTTCCGGTAAATACAGCGTTAAGGTGCTCTTCCCCAAAAATGTACGTGCCATGATCAATGCAACTTGACGTGCAGTTTCGCTGGTTTCAGACACCATATCGCGTACAGTACCTGCTGCCAGATTTGTCATTCCGACAACTCCACGTCTGGTATGGGTAGTCACTTGGTCGAGTGCATCTAATGCAGCATCCGCAACCCCTGCAATATTACGTGTCGTATCACTAGCGAACCCGACCGCATCTTGGGCATGTTGCAATGTCTTATGCAGTAATCGACGAGATAATGACGATTTTGCAGTATCTGGGGTGGCTACAACTGATGCTGTCGTTGTAGGCTTCGACTCATTGTCATCTTGTTGACCCAAGTCCCTATCTCCTTTTTATATTTATTCCACGTCCTATTTACGAGTATTTAAGCTCATTTATAGTGCTAATTACACTTCATTTTTCTGTAGATTAGCACGCTCTACACTATTATTTTAATTTTTATGTGTACGTATAAATCATCTGCTTTTTCTATTTCATTGTTTATTCAAAATTAATTTTTTGCTCATTCAAAGCACTTCATCGATATCTTACAAATTTTTTTCTTTTTCGACATTTCCGTTAGAATAGATTCAAACTGAATGTGGAGTTCCTATGCAATACCGTTGCCCTCACTGTCAAAGTGTTAAAATTATGCCTGTAAGCCAAGGAATTAACAGCGTAAAACCAGCAGTTCCTAAAAGCCTTGTTATCTTAATTCCTGCAATTTTCATGCTTTTACTCTTGGTTGTTATTAGCATTTTTATGTGGATTTTTGGCAATGGTGCAGGCAGCTCTCTTCAAATTGCAACAGTCGTTGTTTTTGTTGTGGCTGTAGGGGCAGGTTTTATGTTCTGGCGTGATTTGCCAGACTTTAAACTGTCTATGCAAGCATTTATGCAGTCACAAAAACATTGGAAATGCCGTGACTGCAATAATGAGTGGGAAATCTAATGTATTATTCACATCAGTTTAATGCTGATGTGAATGTTTTTCTTCAGCATGTTCATGTGGAGCATGCTGGGCAGTGTGTTGACAATTAATTTCTGCATCATCTTCAATTTGCAAAGTAACCTCAGCAATCCCATGTTCGTGAGAAAGCATTTCAACTGCATCTTGATACAACTTGGTACGGTCCGCTTGAGGCGCAAATAAGTGCACCGTTAAATGAATATTTTTAGACGTAATTGCCCATACTTTAAGTTGGTGAATACTTTCCACACCATTTAAAGAAAGCAGATCTGTACGCAACTTCTCAATATCCACTTCTTCTGGTACACCTTCGAGCAAAATATTAATGCTCTGTTTAAGCAAAATCCATGTACGCGGTAACACCCAAAAACCAATGAGTACGGCAATAAGCGTATCAATCCAATACCAGTTGGTGAAATAAATCGTTATTGCCGCGATGATCACTCCTACCGAACCCAATGCATCGCTTAAAACTTCTAAATAAGCACCTTTAACATTTAGACTAGAGTTAGCGCCCGACATTAAAATTTTCATTGAAATGAGGTTAATTACTAAGCCAACCGTTGCCACAATGAGCATCCCCACACTTTGGATTTCAGGTGGCTTAGAGAACCGGATATAGGCCTCATATAAAATATAAATTGCCACCACAAAGAGCATGAGCGCATTAAATAAAGCAGCCAGAATTTCAAAGCGCTGATAGCCAAAAGTACGTTTATTATCGGCTGGACGTTTTGAAATTTGAATGGCAACTAAAGCAATTGCTAAAGCAGCTGCATCTGTAAACATATGCGCAGCGTCAGAGAGTAATGCCAAACTTTGTGTGATTAACCCTGCAACGACCTCAACAATTAAAAACGTTGTCGTAAGTGCTAAAGCAATCGTTAGTTTCTTAGCATTACCTTCAGTCACTACCGCATGACTATGATCATGTTGTCCACCCATGTTGCGGACTCCTTATTATTTATCTTTATGATGAGGTAAAGGTAATAATGAATGCATCATTACTTTTACCTCTTTCAAACACTTTTTTGACTCAAGTTCTGCAATCAAAAAAGATATCTCAAATCGATGACATTATGAATGCTCAGCGCTTTTCGCCTTGCTTTCATTCATCCATCGATAAATGACTGGTAATAAAACCAGCGTTAATATCGTAGATGAAATAATGCCACCAATGACGACCGTTGCCAAAGGTCGCTGAACTTCTGCACCAGTTCCAGTTGCCAAAGCCATGGGAATAAAACCGAGTGAAGCAACACAAGCCGTCATGAGTACAGGTCTTAAGCGCAAAATCGCCCCATTCCATGTTGCAATTTGAAGATCAAATTGCTCTCTAAGCTCTTTAATAAAGCTCAGCATCACCAGACCATTTAGAACAGCAACACCTGACAAGGCAATAAAACCGACACCCGCCGACATTGAAAGTGGAATATCCCTCAGCCAAAGCGCGATAATGCCACCCGACAAAGCAAACGGAACACCGCTAAATACCAATAAGCTTTCTTTAATATTATGGAATACGGCCATGAGTAATATGAAAATCATAGCAAGCGCCAATGGAACAACAATTTTCATTCGTGCAGCAGCAGAGGCTAGATTTTCAAACTGACCACCATATTCCAACCAATATCCTGCTGGTAGTTGTTCTTTTGCGAGCGTGGTTCTTAACTCTTGAACAAATGATCCTAAATCACGGCCTTCTACGTTAGCGGTAATAATGACACGGCGCTTACCATTTTCACGTCCTACCTGATTTAAGCCTGAGGTACGTTCAACTTTAGCGACATCTTGAAGCTGGATTAGACCACCATTTGGTAGCTGAATCGGAAGTTGGGCTAAGTTTTGGATGGTCCGTTGCTGATCCTCTAAGCGAATTTCAAAATCGAATCGTCGATCACCCTGTAAAATCTGACCTACATTTTGCCCACCAACACTTGCCGCCACAATGTCTTGAATGGCTTTAGCAGATAACCCATATTGCGCAGCCAAAGGACGATTAATTTCGATACTTAGCACAGGCAAACCACTCGTTTGTTCTACCTTAACCGCTGTAGCACCAGAAATCGTCTGTATCTTTTGGGCCAATGTCTGAGCCTGTTCATTAAGTACTTGCATATCATCGCCAAAAATCTTGACCCCAATATCACTCCGAATCCCTGAAATTAGCTCATTAAAACGTAGTTCAATTGGCTGAGAAAATTCGCTGTTATTGCCCGGTAATGTCGCCAAGAAAGCTTGCATACGTGAACGCAGTTCATCTAACGTTTCTTTAGAGTTTGGCCATTGATCATGAGGTTTAAGCAAAATGACCGCATCAGAGATATTAGGTGGCATCACGTCAGTTGCGACCTCAGCCGTTCCTGTTCGTGCAAAAACAGCCTTTACCTCTGGAAAATTCTTCAAAATGAGCTTTTCAGTATTTTCTTGCATTCGCAGTGATTGCTCGAGTCCGGTACTAGGTGAGCGCATTTGCTGTAACGCGAAATCACCTTCACTGAGTTGCGGAGCAAATTCACTACCCATTTGGGTCGCTAACACACCCGTGAGTACTAAAATACTTAATGCAAAGCTCAGAACAACGATCTTAAGTTGATAAGCCAGATCAAGAATATCTCGATATTTCTGCTTTAAAGCTTGCATCCAACGTGTTTCTTTTTCTTTCACTTCACCCGTAACAAAAAGAGCAACTGCCGCAGGTACAAATGTCACAGAAAGAATCATGGCACCCAATAACGCCATGACCACAGTCATTGCCATTGGATGGAACATTTTCGCTTCAACGCCAGATAAGGCAAAAATAGGTAAATAGACCACTAAAATAATCATTTGCCCGAAAATAAGCGGTCGACGGGCTTGTTTCGCTGCAAGAAAAACTTCTTTGAATCGCTCAGTTCGCGTAAGAGGTCGATGTAAAGCATGCTGTGCTTCTGCTAGACGCCGAATACAGTTCTCTACAATAACAACTGCCCCATCTACAATAATCCCGAAATCAAGCGCTCCTAGGCTCATTAAGTTGGCACTAATATTTTGCTCAGCCATACCAGCAAGGGTAAATAACATTGAAAGTGGAATAACACAGGCAGTAATTAAAGCGGCTCGGAAATTTCCTAGAAAAATAAATAAAATCACAATAACCAGAATTGCCCCTTCTACAAGGTTCTTCTGTACTGTGGCAATTGCTTTATTCACTAGAATCGTTCGATCATAAACCGTTTCTATTTCTACCCCTTTAGGTAAAGTAGATTGAATTTCCTTAACTTTACTATCAACTGCCTGAGCAACTGTACGGCTGTTTTCTCCCATCATCATCATGGCTATGCCAAGAACAGTTTCTTCACCATTGTAAGTTGCAGCACCTGTTCTTAAATCATGTCCAATAGAGACATTCGCCACATCTGCCACACGAATTGGTAAACCATTTTTGGTGCTTACAGTAATGTTTTGAATATCCTCAACACTACTTAACATGCCTGGCACACGAACAGTGAGCTGCTCTCCGTTTTCTTCAATAAATCCCGCACCACGGTTTTCATTGTTTTCTTGCAAAGCAGTCTGAAATTCATTAATTGAAATCTGAAGTTGCTGCAAACGTTTTAAATCAGGCGATACAATATAGGTTTTATTGTAGCCACCAATACTGTTAATTTCGGCTACGCCTTTCACACGCTGCAATTGAGGACGCACAATCCAGTCTTGAATTTCACGCAAGTCCATAGCTGTATAAGCAGTGCCATCTGCTTTTTTAGCACCAGCTTTTGCTTTTACAACCCATTGGTAAATTTCACCCAGTCCCGTTGAAACAGGAGACATAACTGGATCAACTGATTCAGGTAGTTGTCCATCTGCCTCTTGTAAACGCTGGTTAATCAGTTGTCTTGCCCAATAAATATCAGTTCCGTCTTTAAAAATAATGGTGACTTGAGAAAGTCCATAACGAGAAATGGAGCGAGTCTGTTCCAGATTAGGAATTCCGGCCATCGCATTTTCAATCGGATAGGTAATCCGCTGTTCAACCTCTAAAGCGGTATATCCATTCGCTTGAGTATTAATCTGCACCTGAGCATTGGTAATGTCTGGAACCGCATCAATAGGAAGCTTCTGATAACTCCATATTCCAACGCCAATCCATGTCAGCACAAAGAGCATGACCCAAATAGCATTTTGAATAGCAAACTGAATAATTCTGTCAAACAGTCCTTCGGGGCTGGGCAGCTCAGGTTTATTAATGTCCATGCTCCGCCTCTCCTTTTTCCAGTTCGGATTTCAGCAAGAAGCTGCCTTCTGCAACATAGCGCTGGCTTGGATTAATACCTTTTACAACCTCGACCCATTGACCATCTTTAGAACGTTGTCCCAACTGCACTGTGACCGGTTCAAACTCAAAGCCTGTTTTGACCATTTTTGGCGTAAAGATAACGTCTTTACCTTCAACTTGCTGGATCGCTTGTGCTTTTACACGTATCACTTTTTGCGTTGAACCTGAATTTAGCTCAACGTTCACCATGAGGTTTGGACGTAATTCACTATTATTTGCTAAAACCTTAGCACGAACTTGCAAACGCCCCGTTTGAGCATCAGCTTCAGTTGTTAAGCTTTGAACCTGGGCAGTAAATACATTCCCAGTTTGCAACGATTTAAATTCAATCTGCTGATTTGGCTGCACATTCATATTTGCAGTACTTGGTAAAATAAACTCCAGCCACAACTGATCAAGTTGATTAATAATAAAAAGCTGATCTGCCAGCTGTACGTTTTCACCCACCACAATATCTTTATTACTGACCATGCCAGCAATTGGCGCTGTTAAGGTGTAGCGTCCCCCTGAGACAGAACCTGCGCCAAATGCACTCAAGCGTGAACGAGCTGCTTTAACTTGAATTTGGGCTTGCTGATAAGCGTTATAAGCTCGTTGATAATCTTGTTTGGCAGAGATTCCTTGTGACCATAAACTGCGTTCACGTTCATAGTCCTGACGCGCTAAATCAAGATTAGACTGTGCAATTTGTAAATTGGCTTGCTGATCAACTAAATCTGGTACCAATAAGCTTGCAAGGGCCTGACCTTTTTTAACCTGTTGTCCAAGCTCTATATACACTGCTTCTACATGTCCACTAAAACTTGGCGAAACATGAGCTTGACGGTCTGTATTGACAACCAGTTTTGCTGGATAAGTTTGAAGTTGAGCAACTTCCCCCACTTCAGCTTGTTCAATTTTTAAATTTTGTTCCTGCATTTGCTGAGCAGTGAGTAGTAGCGGTTTTTCACCTTCATTATGGTGTTCTTCACCCTCTTCTTCTGCATGCCCATGACCTTCTGAGGCTTCAGAAGAAGCAGATTTATTTTTTGAATTTAAAACGAGTAGACCAATTAATATTGCAGTGATTGCTGCAATCACTCCCACCCAAAGCCACTGAGAATTTTTCTTTAAATTTACCGACATTTTTATTCTCCTGCCTGAGTTGGGAATGTTTGACTTTGTTGCCAAGCACGTTGATTCAATTGCATTAAGGCATCTTTGGCCATGATTTGCTCTGGCTCTAACCCTAGACGCAAACTTTGAATTTCAATTGAATTTTGCCAAGCCTGTTTTAATAGCTCGACTTTACGTAACCGAACATCTTGCAATTGCATGGTGGCTTGCTGAACATCGGTTACGGCGAATTTACCCAAACGGAAACCTTGTAATGTTTTTTGCTGAACTTGAATGGCAAGAGGAACTTGTTGATCACTCAGTTGTTTAAACTGCATTTGCAAGCCTTTCAATTCAGACATTAGGGCTTCAATATCAATCTGATTTTGCTTTTGATAAAAGCTTTGCTGGCGTTGAGATAACTCTTGTTTGGCTTGAGCAATTTTGATTCCATACTGCTGTCGGTTAAAAAGATTTAAAGGAATTGCGACGCCTAAACGAATTTGGTTATCGGTACTTTGTTCAGGTGATCGAGTGTTATTCACACCTAAAGTTACGGTAGGTTGTGGTCTTGCTTTTGCTCTAAGCTGTTGAATGTTGGCTTGCTGAGCAAGGGAATCTAATTGGAAAGAACGCTCCAATAAATTATTTTGTGAATCTTGAGCTGATTCTATATTCGCTGCCAATGCCCATAACTGATTTGGACTTTGGAGTAGTTGAAATTGACTTGAACCACCACCCCACAAGTTCACCAGTTGTTGCTTCGCAACATTTAGTTTTAAACTGACTTGTTGATATAAGCGCTGATTTTCCAAGTGAGACATACGTACGCGGTCTACATCAACCTGAGCAATACTTCCTGCCTGATAACGTTTTTCAGATGCAAGTAAATTTTCTTGGCTGACGGATAGCTGCTCTCCAATGAGAGACTTTTCAAGCTCAAGTAATGCAACTTGTGACCAGAAATATTTAACAATTAAATCAAGCTCAGCCTTATAACGCTGTTCCGCCAAATCAATTTTTGATATTTCCACTTTTGCCAAATTTTGCGCAGCCTTACGCTGCCCAAAGATATCCAAAGGTTGAGAGATTCCAATTGCGAGTTCTTTTTCTTGAGCACTCTGGAAACCTGTTTGCTCAATGGAAAGACTTGGGTTAGCCCATAAACGACTTTGCTTTAAATTAGCCTCAGCCATTTGCTGCTGTGCTTGCCAAACACCTTGCTGACTTTGATATTTTTGTACCTGCTCTAAAGCTTGCTCAAAAGTAAAGGCGGCTTTTTGAATATAACGTTCTTTTTGAATATCAGACTGAGCCATCGTTACTTGCCCAGCCAATAGCATGGCAATAGATAGGCTTGAGATGGTTAAAACCTTTTTTAACGTTATCTTAACGTTACTCTCTAAGTGAGAAGTAGAACTCACTCGAGTTGAAAAAATAGAAGACATGTTTTTGCCCCGCAATAAATAAGAGATGCGGTGGGCTTATTTTGGCTACCCCACCTATAGCGGGGTTAAAACAGGAGGAGGTTTTAAAGCAGTAAGATGTGGTGACTGGTAAGAATTAGACCAATGATAAATCTGTGAGAGTTCCTGCACATGTACTACAGGCGCTTCAGCTTGTTTTGCAACTTCAGTCATCACAACATGAAAACATGAAGGCAAATGATCATGGTGATCTTGCAAGTTTAAAGGAGCTTTATGAGAGGTGTTTCCGGCATCTTTCTGTTCAGTATGAGCTTGATGTGAAGATTGATATACATTCAAAGCCGCATGATGGCCGAAATGATGCAATGCTTTTTCCTGATTTTCATGCATGCAAAATGCCGCTGCCACATTCCATAAACTCTGAAATATGAGCAAACAAAACAAGACTGACATAAAAATCGCAGAACGTGGCAACAGCACACCATTAAGCTAAAAGTTGAACCAAGCCACTATAACAGGCACGAGCTATGTAATAAAATTACAAAAGGCTGATTCATCAATTCTTCCGTTTTTTTAATTTAGAACCCATCACACCTTATTTGGGACAAAAATAATTTCTTCTTGAGTGACCATTATGTATAAACTTTTTTCTGCTTCTATATTAACCACTTGCCTTGGCTTAACGGGCTGTGCTACTTCAATACTATCATCAGCTTTACCTGATGAAACAACTCAAGTTCAAACAAATACTTTAAAAAAAGATCAAATTATTGCCCTAGGTCAGGCAATTAAAAATCAGCAAGAACAAGGACTCGTATTTATAGGTCAAGACTATAATTATTTAATGACAGATGGTAGTTCAAACCTTCTAAATATCATCAAAAGTATTCCAGCAGAACAGAGAACAATACAAACACCATCACCTCTTGTACTTGAGATGGATGATTCCACCCATTTCCATGGAGAAATAACGATTCGTTATAATATCCCTATATCTAAAATAGATGAAAAACAAAAAGAACTTTTAAAGACGTTAGGTTTTAAAAATCAATTCATGGCGATGGAAAATCAACAACAAGTTTTTTATCCTTTTACCATAATCCGCTTTAAAGGACAGATTTATCAAAAAGCAGATAATCAAAAGATTCAACAACAAATCTCAACCCCTTACTCAATTGAATTACAAGAAAAAATTGAAACAACCACAAAGCACCCATTTAAACGTGTTACTCGTAAAGTTTTATATCCATTAGCAATGACCTTTGATGTCATTGTTATTGCACCATCTTTAATATGGTCAGATTTACATGGTGATTTTAATAAATAAAACCTATAAAGGTATAAAACGAAAAAACCAGCCCTTAGGCTGGTTTTGTTTAAAAAAATTTCTTTTGTTTGATATTTATAAATTTTATGAAGAAAATAAAAGATGAATATAACAAATAAAAATTATTTTTTAGTTTTTGAAACCTATTTTTACCGAGGTTATAGAAGAGAAACTCATATAGCTTAAGAACACGTGTAACTTTTATGTAAGCCAAAACTTCATTATTTTTCATCCAAATGCGCTATATCACATTTACAAAAAAAAACATAAGATTTCAATATAAGGGACTAGCTTAAAAGTGTGAGTCAATTCAATCAAATTGAGGAACAAGGGAGACTATCATGAATATGAAATCAATCAAGCATGGGCTTAATCACTTGTTTGCTTTTGAAAACTTACATGCCGATATGCATTCGCAAGCTGTAGATGAAATTGAACAAGGCTTACGCTTTGAAGAATTAGCCGTACAAGATCATGAACGTATGCAAAATTGGCTAGATATTACTCCAAACGACCGCAATGCGATGTGGTGCTACCTCCGTGCAGCTTTAAGAGGTAATGCTGATGCTTCATTTAAACTCGGTATTGGTTATCTAAATGGTCAATTTGGCCTCGATAAAAATTATAGTGAAGCTGAAAAATGGCTGAAAAAAGCAGCCAGTCAAGGTCATCCTGATGCGGAGCAGTGCTTACAAGAAGCATTTAGTAAACTAGCTTTCTCATAAAACGAAAAAACCAGCCCTTAGGCTGGTTTTTTAAATTAACAGAGATTAGCCGCTAATTTTTTTGTATTTCGTACGTTTTTGAGCAGCGTCATCACCTAAACGTGACTGACGATATGCTTCGTATTCTGCATAGTTACCTGCGTAGAATTCTGGCTGCTCATTTTCAAATGACAAGATATGTGTCGCAATACGGTCAAGAG
>Ga0308156_1003211_pt1 | contig 12859 bp, 10 predicted proteins | sample PhyAR2_FD_201041 | JGI IMG/M metagenome (GOLD analysis project Ga0308156, IMG submission 201041) | Phyllosphere microbial communities from UC Gill Tract Community Farm, Albany, California, United States - DLSL A.R2 | ecosystem: Host-associated > Plants > Phyllosphere > Unclassified | place: USA... | reverse complement strand
CGCGGATCACGATCTCGAGCCCCGGCACGAGGAAGGCGGTCTGGCGCGCGCGGGTGATCAGCTCGTCGAGCTGGAAGGCCGCGTCCTTGGTGAAGATCTGGCGGTCGGCCCAGTACCGCACGCGGGTTCCCGTGACGCCCTTGGCGACCTTGCCGACGATGCGCAGTTCGCTGCGATCCTCGAACGGGGTGAACGCGGCATCCGGTCGGCGCTCGCCCGGGGCGTCGGCGAAGACGCCCGGCTCGCCGCGATGGAACGACATGGCGTGGGTCCTGCCGCCGCGATCGACCTCCACGTCGAGACGCTCGGACAGTGCGTTGACCACCGAGGCGCCCACGCCGTGCAGACCGCCCGATGCCGCGTACGAGCCGCCGCCGAACTTCCCGCCCGCGTGGAGCTTCGTGTAGACCACCTCGACGCCCGTGAGACCGGTGCGCGGCTCCACGTCGACGGGGACGCCGCGACCTCGGTCGTGGACCTCGACCGAGCCGTCCTTGTGGAGGATGACATCGATCCGGCTGCCGTTGCCGGCCACCGCCTCGTCGACCGAGTTGTCGATGATCTCCCACAGGCAGTGCATCAGCCCCGGCGAGCCGTTCGAGCCGATGTACATGCCCGGGCGCTTGCGGACGGCTTCGAGACCCTCCAGGACCTGGAGATGATGGGCGGAGTACTCGGCAGTCACAATCCTCGATGCTAATCGCGACCGCCGACATCGCCGGGCTGACACTCCCCCGGCGCCTACTCCCGTCTGGGGAAGCGGGCTCCGCCGTACGCGGTGAGCGAAACGGCCCGTATCTCGGCAGGATTCTCAGTCCTCTGTGGTTGCATGTGATGCATCCCGCAAGCGCACGGATGAACCACCGAGGAGGCAGACATCATGACCGTTACCGAAGCTCCCGCCCCCTCCTACCGCCTCACGGCGGCGGACCGCTGCGACTCGTGCGGCGCGCAGGCCTACATCGCCGCCGAGGTGAACGGCAGCGAGCTCCTGTTCTGCGCGCACCACGGCCGCAAGTACGAGGAGAAGCTCCGCTCCGTCGCCACGTCCTGGCACGACGAGACCGCCCGTCTCATCGACGCCGACTGACGCAGCCCGAGACATCACGCGCCCGTCCCCTCGAGGGGGCGGGCGCGTTCTCGTCTGCGGCGGCTGGGGAGAGAGTCCCGCGGTCAGTCGACCAGCACCCGCGGGATCAGCGGCGAGACGCGCAGCACCGGCTCCTCACCCACCGTGCCGATGGCCTCGGCGAGCGTCGTCGCCGAGGACTCCCCCGACGCGCCGGGCCCGAACACCGCCACCTCGTCGCCCACCGCGACCCCGGGCCATGCCGCCACAACGCTCGATCCGGGACCGATGCGAACCAGCTCGCGGGGGCCGGACGGCGTGCCGACCGCGACGCGGCCACCGAGGGTCGAGGGCAGGCCGTCGAGCGACCCGATGCCGATCTCCACCTGGTCGGCCCCGACCGCGGTGACCCGCGCCACGAGCGTCGCGGCGGGCGCGATTCCCTCGAGGTCCGGGCCGTCGGCCGAGCGGACGCCGTAGACGAACGCGCCGAAGCGCACCAGCTCGTAGCGGAACTCCGCGCGCGCCCAGCCTGCGGCGCTCGCGGCGAGGTGGCGCACCTCGGGATCCAGCCCCGCGTCCCGGGCGGCGCCCACCGCGGCGTCGAAGGCGGCTCGCGCCGCGTCGTCGTCGGCATCGCTGGCCTCGGAGATGTGGCTCCAGATCCCGGCGACCCGGATGCGTCCGGCGCGCTCCAGCTCGGCGGCGCGCCCGACGAAGGCCGGCCAGTGCTCGGGACGGACGCCGTTGCGATGCAGGCCGGTGTCGATCTTCAGATGCACGATCGCCGGGGCGCCCGTGGCGAGCTCGGCGATGCGCTCCAGGTACAGCGCGTCTCCGACACCGAGCTCGAGCCCGGCCGCGAGAGCATCGCGCGTCTCCTGCTGGCTGAGCGTCAGCCAGCAGAACACCCGGGCCCGGTCGCCCGCCTGGGCCTTCGCGCGCAGCGCGCTGCGCAGGTCGATGGCGCCCATCCAGCCGATGCCCGCCTCGACCGCCACCGCCGCGACGGTCTCGACACCGTGCCCGTATGCGTTGTCCTTGACCACGACCAGCACGTCGGCCGGCGCGACCCGCGCGCGCACCGTCGCGATGTTCGCGGCGAGACGCGCCCGGGAGATCCGCAGCTCGGCGCTCATGCCACGACCTCTCGTTCGACGTGCAGGCCCACCGCGCAGACGAGCTCGGCGGGGGTGAGTCCCGTGGCGGACGCCCAGTCGGCGAGGGCATCGCGCACGAGGCCCGACCCGAAGTACACGGCCTCGTCGCCGGGCTCGGCCGGCGCGTCGGCGATGTCGATCACGCAGACATCCATGGCGACGCGCCCGATGATCGGGCGGAGGCCGCCGCTCAGCTCGACACTCGCCCGGTTGCCCAGCCCGCGCACCACCCCCTCGGCGTATCCGCCGGAGATCAGCGCCACACGGGTGTCGGCCGCCGCCCGGTGCGTGTATCCGTACGACACCCCCTCGCCCGCCAGGAGCGGCTTGATGGACAGCACGGGGGCCGTGAGGACCAGCGCGGGCGTGCCGCCGGAGCCGGGGAGCCCGTAGAGCCGCTCGCCCCCCGTCGGCGCGGTGGCGACGCTCTCGAGCCCGACGCGCGCGACCGCGTCGGCGTCGCGCGGATCGGCGTGTGCGAATCGGATGCCGGCCTCGGCGGCCGCGGCGGCCACGACGTCGATCCCATGCCCCCAGGCGTCGCGGCGCAGATCGACGACGACGGCCGGATCGACCGCGAGCGTCCGCGCATTCGCGAGGAGGGCCGAGTGCGAGATGCGGGCGAGCGGGGCGGCTCGCCGGGGGTTCGGCCAGGTCACCGACCTAGACTAACCCGGGGGCCGATCGGCCCCGCTGAGCCCCGCCCCTCACTCGGAGTGTGCATTGACTGACAACCGCCTCGGCCTCACCGGCAAGTTCCGCTACCTCGCAGAGCGCGCCCGCCGCATCGACGTGAAGTCGGTGGTGGACCGCGCCAAGGAGGTGCACGAGCAGCACGGCACCTGGACGCCGAAGGTGCTCGCGGACATGCTCTGGTCGGCCGCGCGGAACGACGTCGCCTTCCAGGACTACGTCGACTACGACTTCGCGATCCTCACCCGCGACGAGCGGGCGACCTTCATGACGCACCCCGTCTCGATGCAGCTCGCCCAGCGCTTCGCCCGCAAGGACAAGCGCGTCCTGTTCGAGAACAAGATCGAGTTCAACAAGCTGTTCGACCGCTTCCTGAAGCGCGAGTGGCTCGTCGTCGAGGCCGGCAACGCCGACGCCGTGCGCGACTTCGCCCAGAAGCACGGCACGTTCATCGCGAAGGTGCCGGTGAGCCACATGGGGCTCGGCGTGCGTCGCTATCACGCGGCCGACGTGACCGACTGGGAGTCGTTCCACCGCGGGCTCCTCGAGCGCGACGAGCTGCTGCTCGAGGAGGTCATCCGCCAGCACGACGACCTCGCCGCCGTCTGCCCCGGCACTGTGAACACCACGCGCATCACCGCCTTCTTCGACGGCACCGACGTCCACATCCTCGCGATCGCGCAGAAGTTCGGCCGCGGCGCCGTGAGCGACCAGATGTCGTACGGCGGGTTCTACACGATGCTCCACGACGACGGCCGGGCATTCGGCGACGGCTACGACTCGCACGGCCACGTGCACGCCGAGCACCCCGACACGGGCTTCCGCATCGCCGATTTCCGCCTGCCCTTCATGGACGAGGTGCGGGCGTTCGTCGACGAGGCGGCTCGCGTCGTCCCCGAGGTGCCCTACGTCGGCTGGGACGTTGTGGTGACCCCCGAGGGCCCGGTGCTCGTCGAGGGCAACTGGGGCGCGGGCGTCTACGAGAACAAGCCCAGCGTCACCGGCATCCGCACGGGCCACAAGCCGCGCTACCGCAAGGCCATCGGCTTCTGACACGCCCGGCGGTGCGTGCCGCCGAGACGACGAAAGGCCCCTCCGAGGAGGGGCCTTTCGTGTGGCGCGGGTCGTCAGACCGGGCGGACGATGCCGAGCGGCGTGGACTGGTGCCCCTGGCCGAGCGGGTTGTCGCCGAGGATGCGCACGAGTCGCTTCTCCCCCGCCTTGTCGAGCGTGGAGCCGAGGATGTTGCCGCCGATGTCGTTGATGTCGACGACGGCGACGTCGATCCCGCCGCCCAGCAGCGCCTGCACGTGGCGGGCGACCTCGCGGGGCTTGTCGGGACCGAGCACCACGGCCTGGTTGTACGGAGGGATCGTGCCGCTGGTGGGGCCGTCGATCGCGCGGGCCTTGTCGCCCGCGATCCGGTAGAAGTCGCCACGGCGCCCGAAGGCCTTCGTGACGGCCGCGACGGCCGCCGCGAACAGGATCCGCGGCGTGCCGCACTCGCGCAGGGCCATCTCCATGGTCTCGGGCATGCCGAGGCCGATGCCGTACGGCGTCCTGACGACGTACTTGGAGAGGAACCGCGCGAGCGGCCGCACCGTGATGTCGGTGAGCAGGTACGAGCGGCCCTGCATGATCGCGACGATCTTCTCGGTCACGAACAGCAGGTCGCCCGGCCGCACGGCGTCCTTCGCATAGGTCGTGATGATCTCGTCGAGCGAGTCATCCGGCATAACGACGCGCGTGCGCAGCGGGATGCGCTGCACCTTCTCGCCGTCGACCTCGACCTCGAGGGCCTTGCCTTCGTTCGCGGCGCCGCTCACTCGAGGTAGTCCCGGAGCGACTGCGAGCGCGACGGGTGGCGCAGCTTCGCCATCGTCTTCGACTCGATCTGGCGGATGCGCTCGCGCGTGACGCCGAACGTGTCGCCGATCTGGTCGAGCGTCTTCGGCTGACCGTCGCCCAGGCCGAAGCGCATGCGGATCACGCCCGCCTCGCGCTCCGAGAGCGAGTCGAGGAGGCTCTCGAGCTGACGCTGCAGCATCGTGAAGCCCACCGCGTCGGCCGGAACGACCGCCTCGGTGTCCTCGATGAGGTCGCCGAACTCGCTGTCGCCGTCCTCGCCGAGGGGCGTGTGCAGCGAGATCGGCTCGCGGCCGTACTTCTGCACCTCGATGACCTTCTCGGGGGTCATGTCGAGCTCCTTCGAGAGCTCCTCGGGTGTGGGCTCGCGGCCCAGGTCCTGCAGCATCTGGCGCTGGACGCGGGCGAGCTTGTTGATGACCTCGACCATGTGCACCGGGATGCGGATGGTGCGGGCCTGGTCGGCCATCGCGCGGGTGATCGCCTGACGGATCCACCAGGTGGCGTACGTCGAGAACTTGAAGCCCTTGGTGTAGTCGAACTTCTCGACCGCACGGATCAGACCGAGGTTGCCCTCCTGGATCAGGTCCAGGAACTGCATGCCGCGTCCGGTGTATCGCTTCGCGAGCGAGACGACGAGGCGGAGGTTCGCGCCGAGCAGGTGCGACTTGGCGCGCTGGCCATCGCGGGCGACCCACTGGAGGTCGAGGCCCAGCTGCTGCGACTTCTCGGCCGCCGACATCTTGGACAGCTTCTCCTCGGCGAACAGACCGGCCTCGATGCGCATGGCGAGGTCGACCTCCTCAGCCGCGTTCAGCAGCGGGACCTTGCCGATCTGCTTCAGGTAGTCCTTGACCGGGTCGGCGGTGGCGCCGGTGATCGCGGTCGAGTAGACGGGGACGTCCTCCTCGTCGTTCGACGAGATGACGATCGCGCCGGTGGGCAGCGGCTCGGTGACGACCTTGGTCTTCGCCTCGCCGTCGGCCGACTCGTCGGCCGAGTCGTCGTCGTCGACCTCGATGTCCTCGGCCTCGACGGCCTCGTCCTCATCGGGCTCGTCGGACTTCGCCTTCTTGGTCGCCGCCTTCTTCGGGGCGGCCTTGGCAGCGGTCTTCCGCGCGGGCGCCTTGGCGGCGTCGTCCTTCGCGGCGGCGGTCTTGCGTGCCGTGGTCTTCGCAGGCGCCTTTGCCGCGGTGGTGGCCTCGACGGCCTCTTCCGCGTCGGCGGCGTCCTTCTTCTTCGCGGTGGTCCGCGGAGTCTTCGTGGCAGTGGTCACGTTTCGCCTTTCACCGGCGGCGCTGCGCGCCGCACCCCCGGGTGTATTCGGGCACTAGTAAGACCCTTGTCAAGTCCAGCGCACTTGCGTGCGTCGTCTCGGCAACGGGTCGGACACCCATTGTCTCATACGTCCACAGTCGCTTCACGCACCGCGTCGGTGCGGCGGTTCTGCGCCCGCTCGCGCACAGTCAGGTCAACGATCCGCGGGCCCTCGGTATTCCGTCAGCCCCGCTTATCCTCGTCGCCGTTGGGGCGCGAGGCGAGGAAGCGCTCGAGCTCGGCTGCCAGCTCGTCCGCACTCGGCAGATCGCCCTCGCGGATCCCCGCGACCGACGGCGCGCCGCCCGTGAGACCGGCCGCATACGCGTCGTAGCGCTCCTCGAGCCCCTGCACCATCCGGGCCAGCTCGTCGTTGCCCGCGATCTGGTCCTCGACCTTGCCGAGGTACTCGCGATTCTCGCCGTACAGCTCGTCGAGGGTGAAGACGAGTCCGGTCGCCGCCATCAGCCGGTCGAGGCCCGCGATCGTCGCCGCCGGGTAGTCGGTCTCGGCCAGGTAGTGCGGCACAAGCAGCACGAACCCCGCCGTGTCGAAGCCGCTCTCGATGAAGCGGTACTCCAGCAGATGGCCCGCGGTGGCCGGCACCTGCGTGCGCGGGTGCCAGATCGAGTGCGACTCGATGAGGTCGGCGCGGTTGCCGCTGACCGTGGTGCCGAGGGTGCGGGTGTGCGGCACGGGCATCCCGATCGCGTGCACCCACGTCACCGAGGTGACGGCGAAGAGCTCGGCGAAGCCGATCGCGGCGGAGGCGAAGGCGTCCCAGGCGAAGTCCGGCTCGTATCCCGCGAGCAGCAGGAAGGGCTGCCCCAGCGCGTCGCGCGCGAGGGAGAGCTCGAGGCGCGGCGGGCGGTAGTCGCTCAGGTGATCCTGTTCGAACGTGACGATCGGGCGGCGCGCGCGGTAGTCGAGCAGCGCGTCGTTGGAGAACACGACCACGGGGCGCGGGCGCAGCTCCTCCCGAGCGAACTCGATCAGGCTCGCGACGGCCCCGCCGGCGTCGGTGAAGCCGGTCATCAGGATCACGAGCGGCAGGCCCTCAGGGACCTCGGGTCCGTTCGCGACGCGCTCGTAGATGTCACCGGTGAAGGGCATTCCTCCATGCTACGAGCCGCCGGAGCGGCGCGGCCCCCTTCCGCTCTGCGCGTACCTAGGATGGATCGCATGCCGATTCCCGATCTCGCGCTGACCATCGATTCCTTCCCTTCGAACAGCGCGGAGGCCGCGATCCTGGCCCTTCCGTCCTTCGGTGAGAACGAGCGTCTCGACGTCCCGGATCTGAAGCCCGCGCTCGACGCGATCGGCTTCACCGGTGCCAAGAACTCCTTCGCCCGCGTCTTCGTCCCCGCCGTCACCGACAAGCCGCTCGCGGTGGTCGGGCTCGGCTCCGAGCCGGACGCCGACGACGTCCGCGAGGCGGTCGGCGCCGCCGTCCGCCAGCTGACCGGTTTCGACACCGTCGCCGTGCACGTGGCCGCACGGGTCGAGGGCGCATGGCGCGTCGCCGCCGAGGGCGCCGCGCTGGGCGGCTACTCGTTCGACTCGTACAAGACGAAGGACCCCGAGAAGGCGAAGAAGAAGCGCCGTGCGTCCACCGTGCTCGTGCACGTTCCCGGCCCCGTCGACGACGACGCCCTCGACGCGGTGCGCGCCGGCGCCGAGGCCGTCGCGCTGGTGAAGGACCTGGTCTCGACCACCGCCGACCGCCAGAGCCCCGCACAGCTCGCCGACGCCGCGATCGCGGCCACGGAGGGCCTCGGCATCGACGTGACCGTCTACGACGAGGCGGCGCTCGAGGACGGCGGCTTCGGCGGCATCCTCGGCGTCGGCCGCGGATCGGATCGCCCGCCCCGCCTCGTGCGCCTCGAGTGGGCGCCCGAGGGCGCCGAGCGCCACGTCGCCCTCGTCGGCAAGGGCATCACCTTCGACACCGGCGGCCTGTCCCTGAAGCCCGCCGCCTCGATGATCGGCATGAACGAGGACATGGCCGGCGCGGCCGAGGTGCTCGCCGTGATCCGCGCCGCCGCTCAGCTCCGCCTGCCCGTCCGCGTGACGGCGTGGATGTGCATCGCCGACAACATGCCGTCGGGCCGCGCCACCCGCCCGGGGGATGTGCTCACGATGCTCGACGGCACAACCGTCGAGGTGACCAACACCGACGCGGAGGGACGCCTCGTCCTCGCCGACGGCCTGGTCGCGGCGAGCAGCGAGAACCCGGACGTGATCGTCGACGTCGCCACGCTGACCGGCGCGATCCTCGTGGCCCTCGGCACCCGCCACACCGGCGTCATGGGTCACGGCGACGCGGTGGACGCGTTCCTTCGCGCGGCCGACCGGACGGGCGAGCCGGCCTGGCCCCTCCCCCTGCCCGGCTACATCGGCGAGCAGCTCGACTCGCGCGTGGCCGACATGCGCAACGCCGACATGGGCAACCGCAACGCGGGCTCGCTCTTTGCGGGCCTGTTCCTGCAGCGCTTCATCGGTCGCACCGGCGAGCACGAGGACGCGCCGCGCATCCCGTGGGTGCACCTCGACATCGCCGGTTCCGCGATGAGCACGTCGAGCCCCTACGGCTTCACCGACAAGGGCCCGACCGGCGCCAGCACCCGCGCGCTGATCGACTTCGTGGCCGCGGGCGGCGAGGTCCTGTGACCGCACACCAGTTCGACCTCGTCATCCTCGGCGGCGGGAGCGGCGGATACGCCGCCGCGATCCGCGCCTCGGAGCTGGGGCGGTCGGTCGCGCTGATCGAGAAGGACAAGGTCGGCGGGACCTGCCTGCACCGCGGCTGCATCCCCACCAAGGCCCTGCTGCATGCGGCCGAGATCGCCGACTCGGTCCGCGAGGCCGCCTCCTATGGCATCACCGCCTCGCTGGGCGGCGTCGACACCGCGGGCCTGCGCGCGTACCGCGAGGGCATCGTCGCCAAGAAGTTCCGGGGGCTCACCGGCCTGGTCGCGCGCCGCGGCATCACCGTGGTGGCTGGAGAGGGCGTGCTGGAGGCCGACCGCACGGTGCGCGTCGGCGACGACACGTACACGGGCGCGGACGTGGTGCTCGCGACCGGGTCGTACAGCCGCAGCCTCCCCGGGCTCGAGATCGGCGGGCGCATCCTCACGAGCGAGGGCGCGCTCGCGCTCGACGAGATCCCGGCGTCGGTGGTCATCCTCGGCGGCGGCGTCATCGGCGTCGAGTTCGCGAGCGTCTGGCGCTCCTTCGGCGCCGACGTGACCATCGTCGAGGCGCTCGAGCACCTGGTGCCGAACGAGGACATCGCCCTGAGCAAGGGGCTCGAGCGCGCCTACCGCAAACGCGGCATCCAGGCGCGTCTCGGCGTCCGCTTCGCCTCCGCGACTCAGGATCAGGACGGCGTGACCGTCGCGCTCGAGGACGGATCCGAGATCCGCGCCGACTACCTGCTCGTCGCCGTCGGCCGCGGCCCTGCGACCGCCGGGCTCGGCTTCGAGGAGGCGGGCGTCGCGCTCGATCGCGGGTTCGTCACGGTCGACGACCGCCTGCGCACGACCGCGGAGCACGTCTGGGCGGTCGGCGACATCGTGCCCGGCCTGCAGCTCGCGCATCGCGGCTTCCAGCAGGGCATCTTCGTGGCCGAGGCCATCGCGGGGCTCGACCCCGTGCCGGTGCCCGAGACGCAGATCCCCAAGGTCACCTACTCGCACCCGGAGGTGGCGTCGGTCGGCCTCACTGAGGCCCAGGCCGTGGAGGCGCACGGTGCCGAGGGCGTCACCGCCTACGAGTACAACCTCGCGGGCAACGGGAAGTCGGAGATCATCGGCACCGGCGGGCTCGTGAAGGTCGTGCGCCAGGTGAACGGCCCCGTGCTCGGCGTCCACCTGCTGGGCGACCGCGTCGGCGAGCTCATCACCGAGGGGCAGCTCGCGGTCGCCTGGGAGGCGCACCCCGAGGACATCGCCCCCCTGATCCATGCGCACCCGACCCAGAGCGAGGCGCTCGGAGAGGCGTTCCTCGCCCTCGCGGGCAAGCCGCTGCACGCGATCTGAGGATCTGCGCCTCGCTTTCCGAAGATCCGAGGCTTTCGCGGTCAGTTCGTCGACCGCACGTCACTAAGCTGTAAACGTCATCCAACCCTGAAGGAGACTCCGACATGAGTACTTCCGTGGTCCTCCCCGAGCTTGGCGAAAGCGTCACCGAGGGAACGGTCACCCGCTGGCTGAAGAGCGTCGGCGACACGATCGCCGTCGACGAGGCCCTGCTCGAGATCTCGACCGACAAGGTCGACACCGAGATCCCGTCGCCCGTTGCGGGCGTCATCGAGGAGATCCTCGTTCAGGAGGATGAGACCGTCGAGGTCGGCGCCGTCCTCGCCAAGATCGGCGACGGCTCGGGTGCCGCGTCGGAGCCGGAGGCACCTGCCGCCGCGCCCGCCGAGGCCCCCGCCGCTCCTGCGGCCGAGGCCGCTCCCGCCGCCGAGCCCGCTCCCGCCGCCGAGGCCGCCCCCGCTCCCGTCGCCGAGACCGCTCCGGCGGCTCCCGCCGGCGACGCCACCGACATCGTGCTCCCCGAGCTCGGTGAGAGCGTCACCGAGGGCACCGTCACCCGCTGGCTGAAGCAGGTCGGCGACTCGATCGAGGTCGACGAGGCCCTGCTCGAGATCTCGACCGACAAGGTCGACACCGAGATCCCCTCGCCCGTCGCGGGTGTCATCCAGGAGATCCTCGTCGCCGAGGACGCCACCGTCGAGGTCGGCTCGGTCCTGGCTCGCGTCGGCAGCGGCGCCCCCGCGCCGGCGCAGGAGGCCCCCGCCGCTCCGGCGCAGGAGGCTCCGGCAGCCCCGGCGCAGGAGGCTCCGGCAGCCCCGGCTCAGGAGGCTCCGGCAGCTCCCGCTCAGGAGGCTCCGGCGCCCGCCGCCCCGGCCCCCGCGCAGGAGGCCCCTGCCGCTCCCGCCCCGGCGCAGCAGGCACCGCCCGCTCCCGCCCCCGCACAGGCTGCACCCGCCGCTGACGACGACGACAAGGTCTACGTGACCCCGCTCGTCCGCCGCCTCGCCGCGCAGAACGGCGTCGATCTCGGCACCGTCTCGGGCACCGGCGTCGGTGGTCGCATCCGCAAGGAGGACGTGCTCAAGGCCGCCGAGGCGAAGACGGCACCCGCCGCCGGCGCCGCTCCCGCCGCTGCCGCCCCCGCCGCGACCAAGCTCGAAGTGTCGGAGCTGCGTGGCACGACCCAGCCGATGTCGCGCCTGCGCAAGGTGCTGGCGTCGCGTGCGGTCGAGTCGATGAACTCGACGGCCCAGCTGACGACGGTGGTCGAGGTGGACGTCACCAAGGTCGCCGCCCTGCGTCAGCAGGTCCAGAGCGACTTCGTCGCCAAGACCGGCGGCAAGCTGTCGTTCCTTCCCTTCTTCGCCCTGGCCGCGGCCGAGGCGCTGCAGGCGTTCCCGATCATCAACTCGACGCTGGACGGCGAGAACATCGTCTACCCGGCCTCGGAGAACATCTCGATCGCGGTCGACACGCCGCGTGGCCTGCTCACGCCGGTGCTGCGCGACGCGGGTTCGAAGAACCTCGCGCAGATCTCGGGCGAGATCGCCGACCTCGCCGCGCGCACGCGCGACAACAAGCTGAAGCCCGACGAGCTCGCCGGCGGCACCTTCACGCTGACCAACACCGGTTCGCGTGGCGCGCTGTTCGACACGCCCGTTGTGTTCCTGCCCCAGTCGGCGATCCTCGGCACCGGCATCGTCTACAAGCGCCCCGGCGTGGTGAAGGTCGACGGCGTCGAGGCGATCGGCATCCGCTCGTACGTCTACCTCGCGCTGTCGTACGACCACCGCACGATCGACGGCGCCGACGCGGCCCGCTTCCTGTCGGCGGTCAAGGCTCGCCTGGAAGAGGCGGCGTTCACCGCCGACCTCGGCATCTGACATCGCGTCCCGAAGGGGCCCGGCCCGGCATCACGCCGGCCGGGCCCCTTCGGCGTGGACGGCGGTTCACGGCCTGGGGGTGAGCTGCGCGCCGCGCAGCAGCCAGCGCCCGTCGAGCCGCACCAGCTGCAGCAGCGCCGATCCCCCGCTCGAGACCGCGTCGGCGCGCAGCACGGCGACGTCGCCGTAGTCGTCGAGCAGCTCGACCCCCGCGGCTTCTGCCATCACGACGAGGACCTCGGGTTCGAGCGGCTCGGCGCCCTCCTCGCGGATCGCTGCGCACAGAGGATCGCCGTGGGCGCCGCACTCGACGGCGGCGAGGCGCAGACGATCACCGGCCGCCTGCGCGCCCTCGGCGGTCGCCGGCGTGGGGCGCGGCGACGGGGCGGGCGATGCCTCGGGGAGGTCGGACGGCGTCGCGGCGCGCGACGCGGAGGGCGCCGGACGGGACACCGCCCGGGCATCCGCAGGATCCGGGTCGGTGGGCCAGAGCAGGCCTCCCGCGATCACCGCTAGGGCCGCCGCCCCGCCCACGGCGAGCGGCAGCCTCCGCCCGCCGCTCGTCAGGGCGCGCCGCACGGCGATCCGGGCGCGGTCGACGCCCTCGCCCACCGCCTCGGCAAAGGCGGTGTCGGCGAAGCGCTCCACCACGTCCCTCACCGCGGCGCTCGAAGGCGGCGAACGAACGGCGTCGGTCCCCAGCGGGTCGTCGTCGAGGACCGGGCGAACCGTCGGCTGACCGGTGCCCCGCTCCAGCGCGCGCGGCGCGAAGGCCTCGAACAGCGCATCCTCCAGGCCGTCGATGACCCGGTGCAGGCGGCGCGGCCGCTG
>Ga0308156_1003208_pt1 | contig 12864 bp, 9 predicted proteins | sample PhyAR2_FD_201041 | JGI IMG/M metagenome (GOLD analysis project Ga0308156, IMG submission 201041) | Phyllosphere microbial communities from UC Gill Tract Community Farm, Albany, California, United States - DLSL A.R2 | ecosystem: Host-associated > Plants > Phyllosphere > Unclassified | place: USA... | reverse complement strand
CGAGAAGCTGGGTGATCGCGCCGAGGTGCTCCTCCGGCGTGTCGATCGTCAGGTGCTCGAAGGGCTCGTAGGTCTTGCCGTCGATCTTCTTCGTGACCACCTGCGGCTTGCCGACGGTGAGTTCGAAGCCCTCACGACGCATGTTCTCGACGAGGATCGCCAGAGCCAGCTCGCCGCGACCCTGCACCTCCCACGCGTCGGGGCGTCCGATGTCGACGACCTTGAGCGAGACGTTGCCGATCAGCTCCTTGTCGAGACGGTCCTTGACCATGCGCGCGGTGAGCTTGTGCCCCTTGACCTTGCCCATGAGCGGCGACGTGTTCGTGCCGATCGTCATGGAGATGGCGGGGTCGTCGACGGTGATGGCGGGAAGCGGGCGGACGTCTTCGGGGTCGGCGATGGTCTCACCGATCGTGATGTTCTCGAAGCCGGCGATGGCGACGATGTCGCCGGGGCCTGCCGAGTCGGCCGGGTAGCGCTCGAGCGCACGGGTCTTCAGCAGCTCGGTGATGCGCGCGTTGCTGGTGGTGCCGTCGGCGCGGACCCACGCCACGGTCTGACCCTTCTTCAGCGTGCCGTTGAAGACGCGCAGCAGGGCGAGGCGGCCGAGGAACGGGCTGGAGTCGAGGTTCGTGACCCAGGCCTGCAGCGGGTGCTCGTCGTCGTACGCCGGGGCGGGGACGTGCTCGAGGATCGCCTCGAAGAGCGGCTCGAGGTCGTCGTTGTCGGGCAGCGAGCCGTCGGCAGGACGGTTCTGCGAGGCGGCGCCGGCGCGACCGGATGCGTAGACGACGGGAACGTCGAGCAGTGCGTCGACGTCGAGGTCGGGCACATCGTCGACGAGGTCGGATGCGAGACCGAGCAGCAGATCGTGCGCCTCTTCCTCGACCTCGGCGATACGGGCGTCGGGACGGTCGGTCTTGTTGACCAGCAGGATGACGGGCAGCTTCGACTCGAGCGCCTTGCGCAGCACGAATCGCGTCTGCGGCAGCGGTCCCTCGCTGGCGTCGACGAGCAGCACGACGCCGTCGACCATCGACAGACCGCGCTCGACCTCACCGCCGAAGTCGGCGTGGCCCGGGGTGTCGATCACGTTGATCGTGATCTCCTTGCCCTGAGCGTGCTTGCCCTTGTAGGTGATCGCCGTGTTCTTGGCGAGGATCGTGATGCCCTTCTCGCGCTCGAGATCGTTCGAGTCCATCGCGCGCTCGTCGACGTGGGCGTGTTCACCGAACGAGCCGGTCTGGCGGAGCATCGCGTCGACGAGGGTGGTCTTACCGTGGTCGACGTGCGCGACGATTGCGACGTTACGGAGGTCAGAGCGAAGGGCGTGCGCCATGCAAGTGTCCTAAAGAGTGTGGGTTTTTGCCGGGAAGCCGACGTTCCAGGTTACCGTACGTGCACGGCGGGTTCCTGAGCAGTCGAAGTACGATCGGGATCGTGACCTCGCCGTTCGCCGAATCCGCCCCGTCGCGCACCCGACTGTGGTGGGAGATCGCGATCGTGCTGGCCCTCGGTCTGGGTCAGTCCGCGATCTATGCGATCGTGCAGCTGGCCTACCGACTGACCGATGACACGCCCCTCGCCGATCAGACGGCGACGCTGAACCCGTCGCGCAGCGATCGCGAGATCTTCGACCTGATCTACCAGGTCCTCTCGATCGGCTTCTCGCTCGTGCCGGTGCTGCTCGTGTGCTTCCTGCTCTGGCAGTCGTCCCGTCCGCACCTGGGGAGGCTCGGTCTCGACGGCACCAAGACGGCATCCGACATCGGACGGGGCGTGCTCCTCGTCGCCGTGATCGGCATACCCGGGCTGGGGCTCTACCTCGCCGGGCGGGCACTCGGTCTGTTCGTCGCGGTCAATCCCGCGGGGCTCGACGCCCACTGGTGGACGGTGCCGATCCTGCTGCTCGCTGCGGCGCGAGCGGCGCTGCAGGAGGAGTTCGTCGTACTCGGCTACCTCTTCGCACGGCTCAGGCAGCTGGGATGGAGTCCCTGGACGATCATCATCACGACGTCGCTGCTGCGTGCGAGCTATCACCTGTATCAGGGGCCCGGCGCCTTCATCGGCAATCTCGCGATGGGTCTGCTGTTCGGCTGGCTCTTCCAGCGCAGTGGTCGGCTGATGCCGTTCCTGGTCGCGCACTTCCTGATCGACGCGACCGTGTTCGTCGGCTACCCCTGGGCGGCGAGTGCGTTCCCCGCGCTGTTCGGCCTTCCGGACTGACACGGCGCGCAGCACACCCAGGCGTTCAGCCGTTGGCGATGAGTACGGATGCCACGGCCCAGAGCACGATGACCCCGAGCGCGCTGAGCGCCTGCGAGTCCCAGGTGCGGCGGATCGGAGCGTCCGCCGTGCGGGGCGCGGCCTCCCACCGATCGCGGATCTCGGTGAGATCGCGAAGACCGCTCGGCGCCTTGGCCTCCTCGTCGCCGCGGGCCGGACGACGCACCGGACGAGCTCGCGCGGGACCTCCGTAGCACGAGACATCGGAGCCGTCGTCGAGGGAGAAGAGCAGCTGCCAGCGGAGGTCGATGTCGCGCACTCGGCTCCAGCCGAACGACGTGCGGCGCAGCATGTTCTGGACGACCGCGCCCTCGCCGTCGACGCGCACGGCCGACACGAACGCGATCTCGTAGACCACCCAGAGCCCGAGAAGGACCCACGGGGCGAGCAGGAGCATCTGTCCCCAGCCGGCTCGCACGACGGCGTCACCGAGAAGGAAGATCGCGAGCAGCGAGCACAGGACCAGGGAGACAGGCCCGGAGGCCGCACGGAATGTCCGTGCGGCCTCCGGTCGAGGGTCGGCGCTCACTCTCAGTGACCGCCGAGGGTGATCGACGCACCCGGGATCGCCTTGAGCAGACGATCCGTGTACTCCTGCTGGGGGTTCGCGAAGATCTCGTCGACAGTGCCCTGCTCGACGATCTTGCCCTTCTCCATGACGCACACGAGGTCGCTCGACACGCGGACGACAGCGAGGTCGTGCGTGATGAACAGATACGTGAGTCCGAGCTCCGACTGCAGCTCGGCGAGCAGCTGCAGCACCTGATCCTGCACCAGCACGTCGAGTGCCGAGACGGCCTCGTCGAGCACGATGATGTCGGGCTTGAGCGCGAGCGCACGCGCGATGGCCACACGCTGACGCTGTCCGCCCGAGAGCTCGTTCGGGTACCGGGTCGCGAGCACGCGCGGCAGCGAGACCTGGTCGAGGAGCTCCTCGACGCGCTCGCGACGCGATGCACGGTCGCCGACGCCGTGGATCTGCATCGGCTCAGCGATCGTGTTACCGATGTTGCGCAGCGGGTCGAGCGAGCCGTACGGATCCTGGAAGACCGGCTGCATGCGCCGACGCAGACCGAACGCCTGCGCGTTCGACAGCCTCGACACGTCCTGGCCGTCGATCTCGATGGTGCCGCTGGTGGGCTCCTCGAGCTTGAGGACCATCTTCGCGACCGTGGACTTGCCCGAACCCGACTCGCCCACGAGGGCGAGGGTCTTGCCGCGGGGGATCTCGAAGGACACGTCGTCGACCGCACGGAACGCTTCGCTGCGGAAGTTCCCCTGACGGATCTTGTAGTCCTTGGTGAGCCCCGCGACGCGGACCGTCGGCGGAATGGCCGCGAGGTCCTCGAGCGTCTCGATGCCCCGGTCCTCGACCACGGCCTGGATGCGCTGCGACGCCACGCTGGGCGCAGCGGCGACGAGACGCTTCGTGTACGGGTGCTGCGGATCCTCGAGGATCTGCCGGCTCGGTCCCGCCTCGACGATGTTCCCGCCGTTCATCACGATGATCTTGTCCGCGCGCTCGGCCGCGAGGCCGAGGTCGTGCGTGATCAGGAGCACCGAGGTGCCCTTGTCTCGCGTGAGCGAGGCCATGTGATCGAGGATCACCCGCTGCACCGTGACGTCGAGAGCCGAGGTCGGCTCGTCGGCGATGAGCAGCTTCGGGTCGGCCGCGAGGCCCATCCCGATCAGCGCACGCTGACGCATGCCGCCCGAGAACTGGTGCGGGAACTGGTGCAGACGCTTCTCGGCGTCGGCGAGCCCGGCCTGCTGCAGGACCTCGATCGTCCGCGCCTTGGCGGCGTCCCGGCCCTGGGCGATCCCGTTCGCACGGATCGCCTCCTTCACCTGGAAGCCGATGCTCCACACGGGGTTCAGATTCGACATCGGGTCCTGCGGGACGAAGCCGATGTCCCGCCCGCGCACCGCCTCGATCTGACGACGGCTCAGCGTCGTGAGCTCGCGACCGTCGAGGGTGATCGACCCTGCCGTGACATGACCCGTGCCCGGAAGCAGGTTCACGATCGCCGTGGCCGTCGTGGACTTGCCGGAACCCGACTCCCCCACGATCGCGACGGTCTCGCCGGGCATGATGTCGAAGCTCACTCCGTGGAGAACCTCGCGCAGACCTTCCTGCGTGCGGAACGCGACGGTGAGGTCGCGCACGCTCAGCAGCGGGACCTGTTCGGTGATGCGCTCGCTCATCGGCGTGCCCTCGCCTTCGGGTCGAGGGCGTCTCGGATGAGCTCGCCCAGGGTGACGAACGCCAGCACCGCGAGGGTCAGGGCGATCGACGGATAGATGAGCGCCATCGGGGCGACGCGCAGCGAGGCCTGAGCCTTCGCGATGTCATTACCCCACGACATGACGTCGCTGCCGAGACCGACTCCGAGGAACGACAGGGTCGCCTCGGCGACGATCGCTGCGGCGAGGCCGAGCGTCGACACCACGAGCAGCGGTGCGATCGCGTTCGGGACGACGTGGTTCAGGAGGATCTTGAACTTCGACTGACCGAGCGCCTGCGACGCCATCACGAAGTCGGCCTGCCGCACCCGGAGCACCTCGGCTCGCACGACGCGCGCCGTCGATGCCCAGGCGAACGCACCGATGGCGAATGCGAGTGTCCACACCGAGCGGGCATCGCGGAACACGGTCATCACGACGACGGCCGCGAGGATGTACGGGATCGCGAAGAAGATGTCGCCGATGCGCGACAGCAGGCCGTCGAGCCAGCCGCCGTAGAAACCGGCGAGAGCACCCATGATCAGGCCGAGGACCGACGAGATCACCGTGGCGATCAGGCCGACCGCCAGCGAGGTCTGGGATCCCCACACGATACGCGCGTAGATGTCACAGCCCTGGAACGTGAACCCGAGCGGATGCCCCGCTGCCGGTCCGCCGTTGCTGTTGGCCAGCTGGCAGTCGGCGTTCGGCGGCGTCGCGGTGAACAGAGTCGGCCACAGCGCCATCACGAGGAAGAAGACCGCGAGGGCGATCGAGAACCAGAACAGAGGACGACGACGCAGGTCGAACCAGGCGTCCCTCCACAGGTTGCTGGGCTTGTCCGAGATGCGAACGGCATCGACGGCGATCGACTCGGTCTCGACCGGGGCGACGTAGTGCTTCTGGTTGGTGGGATCAGGCATAGCGAATCCTCGGGTCGAGCAGACCGTAGAGCAGGTCGATGAGAAGGTTCACCAACACGTACAGGATGACGAACACCGTCACGAACGAGACGACCGTGGGTCCCTCGCCGCGCTGGATCGCCTGGAACAGCGTGTTGCCGACACCGGGCACGTTGAAGATGCCCTCTGTGACGGTCGCTCCCACGAGCAGCACGCCGAAGTTCGTCGCGGAGTTGGTGATGACGGGGATCAGCGAGTTGCGCAGCACGTGCACGGGAAGCACGCGGTTGCGCGACAGTCCCTTGCTGTACGCGGTGCGCACCCAGTCCTGGTTGAGCGTGTCGATGACGGAGCTGCGCATCAGGCGCATGCTGACCGCATAGAGGCTGAACCCCAGGACGATCGCCGGAAGCCACAGACCGCCCCAGTCGTTGTCCGCTCCGACCGTCGGCTTGAACCAGCCGAGCTGGATCGCCAGGAAGTACTGGGCGAGGAACGCGACGACGAAGATCGGGATCGCGATCGCGACGAGGGCGATGACGAGCGACACGTTGTCGAACAGCTTGCCCTTGCGCAGCGCCGAGATCGTTCCGATGATGATCGCCAGCACGAACTCGATCGCGATCGCCATGACGGCGAGGCGTCCGGTGACGGGGAGCGTCGCGGCGAGGACCGCCGAGACCGGGCGACCCGAGTAGGTCGTGCCGAGGTCTCCCTGGAACACACCGGTGATGTAGTACCAGTACTGCACGATGAACGGGTCGTTCAGGTGGTACTGCTCGCGCAGCTGCTCGAGGACCGCGGGGTTGGGGGTCTTGTCGCCGAACAGGGCGAGGATCGGATCGCCGGGCATGGCGAACACGAGGAAGTAAATGAGCAGGGTGGCTCCGAAGAAGACCGGGATCACCTGCAGAAGACGTCTCAGAATGTAACCGAGCATCCGCTTGTCCCTTCTTTGAGGGGAAAGAAAGTGAGGCGAACACAGCCTATGAGGCGGTGACGAAGAATCGTCACCGCCTCACAGGTGAAGTGCCGTCAGACTTTACTCGCCGGCCTTCGTGATCTCGTAGTACAGCGGAACCGAGTTCCAGCCGAACGTCACGTTGTCGACGTTCTCGCTGAAGCCACCGGTCACGTTCGAGTACCACAGCGGGATCGCGGGAAGGTCCTGGAACAGGACCTCCTGCGCCTTGGTGAAGTCCTCGATCTGCGCGTCGGCGTCGGGGTTGCTGATACCGGCCTTGATGAGGTCGTCGAACTCGGGGTTCGAGTAGTCACCGTCGTTGGAGCCTGCACCGGTCGCGTAGAGCGGTCCGAGGAAGTTGTACAGACCCGGGTAGTCGGCCTGCCATCCCGAACGTGCGGCGGTGGTGATCGTGCGGTCGTTCACCTTGGTGCGCAGGTCCTGGAAGGTCGGGTACGGGTCGCCCGAAGCCTCGATGCCGAGCGTGTTCTTGATGCTGTTGCTCACCGCGTCGACCCAGGCGTCGTGCCCGCCGTCGGCGTTGTACGCGATCTTGAACTCGCCGTCCCACGGGGCGATGGCGTCGGCCTCGGCCCACAGCTCCTTCGCCTTCTCGGGGTCGAAGTCGAGGACCTCGCTGCCGGGAACCGAGTCGGACCAGCCGTCGATGACCGGCGACGTGAAGTCGGAGGCCGGGGTGCGCGAGCCCGAGAAGATGGTCTCGGTGATCTCTTCGCGGTTGATCGCCATCGAGAGCGCCTGACGACGCAGCTGGCCCTCTTCGCCGCTGAAGTGCGGGAGGAACTGGCCGATGGTGAACGACTGGAAGACAGCCGAAGGCTGGTTCACGGCGCGGTCACCGAGCTCGTCGGTGAAGACGGCGAGCGAGTTGGTCGGGATCGCGTCGATGACGTCGACCTCGTTCGAGAGCAGGTCGGCGTACGCCGCTTCCTGCGTCGCGTAGAACTTGATCGTCAGACCGCCGTTGGCTGCCTTGCGGCCGCCGTCGTAGTCGTCGTTGCGGACGAGGTCGATCTGCACGTCGTGCTGCCACGCGTCGTCGCCGTCGATCATGTACGGGCCGTTGCCGATCGGGTTCTGACCGAATGCGTCCATGTCCTCGAAAGCGACATCGGGCAGCGGGTAGAACGCCGAGTAGCCGAGACGCAGAGCGAAGTCGGACGCGGGCTTGTTCAGCGCGATCGTGAAGGTGTAGTCATCGACCTGCTGCAGACCGGTGAGCTCCGAGTCCTCCTCGTAGCTGAAGCCCTCGATGTCCTCGAAGAAGTAGCTGGAGAGGTGGCCGTTCGAGAGCTTCGCGCCCTCGTTCCACGCCTTGATGAAGTTGTCGGCGGTGACTTCTTCACCGTCGGTGAAGGTCAGGCCTTCCTTGATCTTGACGGTGAGGTTCTGAGGGTCCTCGGTCGTGATCTCCTCAGCCACGTCGTTGACGGGCTTGCCGTCGGCGTCGTAGTAGATCAGACCGGCGAAGATCTCGTCGAGGATCTTTCCGCCACCCACCTCGTTGGTGTTGGTGGGGATGAGCGGGTTCTCCGGCTCCGATCCGTTCGTCGTGATGATGGCATCCGCGTTGACATCGCCGCCGGCGCTGCCGCCGTCGTCGTTGCCGTTGCCACCGCTCGCGCAGCCCGCGAGCGCCAGGGCGCCGATCGCGAACAGCGCGGTGCCCGCAAGGGCGATCTTGTTGCGCTTCACTTGTGTCCTCCTGTGGACGGGTATTCATCAGACTGCGCGCTCATCATCGAACGCGTAGGGATAGTTGAGCGTAACCCGGGTCTCAGCGGTCGACGCACTCGGCTAATGAACTGTTACTCAGTGGTGACCATCTGTAATCTCGCGGAAACATGCGGAAATGCACGGAAACGAGCGACGGCGCCGCATCCGGGTAGGACACGACGCCGCCTCTCGGCGCTGGCCGACTCAGGCGAAGGCCTCGATCGGCGGGCAGGCGCACACCAGATTCCGGTCGCCGTACGCCTGGTCGATGCGACGCACCGGCGGCCAGTACTTGCCCGCGACGAGGGCATGCACCGGGTAGGCGGCATCCTCGCGCGTGTAGGCGTGGTTCCACTCCCCCGCGATCAGCGAGACCGCGGTGTGCGGCGCATGGACGAGAGGGTTGTCGTCGGCAGGCCACCTGCCGGCGGCGACGGCATCAGCCTCGGCCTTGATCATGATCATCGCCTCGATGAAGCGCTCGATCTCTCCGAGATCCTCCGACTCCGTGGGCTCGACCATCAGCGTCCCCGCCACGGGGAACGACATGGTGGGCGCGTGGAAGCCGTAGTCGATGAGACGCTTCGCGACGTCGTCGACCGTGATGCCGGTCGCCTCCTTGAGCGGGCGCAGGTCGAGGATGCACTCGTGCGCGACCCGTCCGTTCTCACCCGCGTAGAGCACCGGATAGTGCTCGCCGAGGCGAGCGGCGATGTAATTCGCCGACAACACCGCGGCAGCGGTCGCGTGCCGGAGCCCGTCGGCGCCCATCATGCGCACATACGCCCAGGAGATCGGGAGGATGCCCGCCGACCCGTAGGGAGCCGCCGAGACCGGACCGCCCTCGAAGACGAATCCCCCGGCGTGCTCGGCCCGCTGCGCGAGCGGATGCGAGGGCAGGAAGGGTGCGAGGTGCGCCTTCGCGGCGACAGGACCCACCCCGGGTCCTCCGCCGCCGTGCGGGATCGCGAACGTCTTGTGGAGGTTCAGGTGCGAGACGTCGCCGCCCAGATCTCCGAACCGGGCGTAGCCCAGAAGCGCGTTGAGGTTCGCGCCGTCGACGTACACCTGACCGCCCGCGCCGTGCACGGCGGACGTGATCTCGACCACGTCCTGCTCGTAGACGCCGTGGGTCGACGGGTACGTGATCATCAGCGCCGACAGCTCGGAGGCATGGGCGTCGATCTTGGCGCGGAGGTCGGCCAGGTCGACGTTCCCGAGCTCGTCGCACGCGACGACGACGACCTTCATCCCGGCGAGGACCGCGGATGCCGCGTTCGTGCCGTGCGCCGACGACGGGATCAGGCACACCGTGCGCTGATCGTCGCCGTTCGCCAGGTGGTAGCCGCGGATCGCGAGGAGACCGGCGAGCTCGCCCTGCGAGCCCGCGTTGGGCTGCAGCGACACCGCGTCGTACCCGGTCACCTCGGCCAGCCAGGCCTCGAGCTGGTCGACGAGGTCGAGATACCCGGCCACGTCGGATGCCGGGGCGAACGGGTGGATGCCCGCGAACTCCGGCCACGTGATCGACGCCATCTCGGTGGCGGCGTTGAGCTTCATGGTGCAGGAGCCGAGCGGGATCATGCCGCGGTCGAGCGCGTAGTCGCGATCCGCGAGGCTCTTCAGGTACCGCATCATGGCGGTCTCGCTGCGGTGCGCGTGGAACACGGGGTGGGTGAGGTACTCGTCCTGCCGGTGGAGAGCCTCGGGCAGGGCGCCGGCCGCGCCGATGCCGAAGAATCCGAATGCGCGCTCGCGCTTGCCGCCGAACACCTGGGCGACGCGGTGGAGGTCGGCGACCGTGGTCGTCTCGTCGACGGCGATGTTCACGGTGTCGGCATCGTTCGCGCGCAGCAGGATGCCGTCGGCATGAGCCGCCTCGACGATCTCGGCGGCGCGCCCGGGCACGCGAGCGCGGATCGTGTCGAAGAACGCGTCGTGCACGACCTCGACACCCGCGTCCGTGAGCCAGTCACGCAGCAGCGCGGCCTTCGCCGCTGCCTCCGCGGCGATCGCACGGAGCCCTTCGGGGCCGTGGTACACGGCGTACATCGATGCCATGACGGCGAGGAGCACCTGGGCGGTGCAGATGTTGCTCGTCGCCTTCTCACGGCGGATGTGCTGCTCGCGCGTCTGCAGCGACAGTCGGTACGCGGGCCTGCCGTCGGCGTCGACCGAGACGCCGACGAGACGACCGGGAAGCTGACGCTCGAGACCTGCACGAACCGCCATGTAGCCCGCGTGCGGGCCGCCGAATCCCATCGGCACGCCGAAGCGTTGAGTCGTACCGACCGCCACGTCGGCACCGAGCGACCCGGGCGACGCGATGAGCGTCAGCGCGAGCAGATCGGCGGCGACCACCGCGAGACCGCCTGCGACGTGTGCCGCGTCGATCACGGCGCTCGGATCCCAGACGCGTCCCGACGCCGCGGGATACTGCACGAACACGCCGAACAGCTCGGCGGGCAGCTCCTCGCCTGCGGCGAAGTCGACGGTCACGAGCTCGATGCCGACCGCCTCGGCGCGCGCCGCGAGGAGCGCCGCCGTCTGCGGGAAGGCGTCCGCGTCGACCGCGAACACGTTCGAGCCGGTCTTCGACGCGCGACGGGCGAGCAGCATCCCCTCGACGACCGCCGTGGATTCGTCGAGCATCGACGCGTTGGCGGTGGAGAGCCCCGTGAGCTCAGCCACCATCGTCTGGAAGTTGATGAGCGCCTCGAGACGCCCCTGCGAGATCTCCGGCTGGTATGGCGTGTACGCCGTGTACCACGACGGGTTCTCGAGCACGTTGCGCTGGATCACCTGGGGGGTGATGGTTCCGTAGTACCCGAGACCGATCATCGGCCGGTTCACCGTGTTGCGCGCGGCCAGCGCACGCAGCTCGGCGAGGGCCTCGGTCTCGCTGGCGGCGCGCGGGATCACGGAGTCATCGTTCGCGGCGGTGTAGATCGAGGCGGGCACCGCCTGGCGCATCAGCGCCTCGACAGGGCTCCAGTCCTCGAGATCCGACGCGACGCCCAGCGCGTCGAGCATCTGACGCTGGGCGGCTGCGGTGGTTCCGATGTGACGATCGGCGAAAGAGGTCACGGGTGGATCAGCCCTCCGTCAGAGCGACGTACGCGTCGCGGTCCATCAGTCCCTCGAGGGCACCGTCGGCGACGGAGACCTTGATGAGCCAGCCGCCCGCGAACGGCTCGGCGTTGACGAGCGAGGGGTCGTCGACGACGGCGTCGTTGATCTCGACGACCGTGCCGGTGACCGGCGCGTAGAGCTCGCCGACGGACTTGGTCGACTCGATCTCGCCCACGACGGAACCCGCGGTGATCTCGGTGCCGACGGCGGGGAGTTCGACGAAGACCACGTCGCCGAGCTTCTCGGCCGCATAGTCGGTGATGCCGATGGTCGCGGTGCCGCCGTCAGCGGCGATCCATTCGTGCTCGTCGGTGTAGTGGAGCGCGTTGAGGTCGGTCATTTGGTCCTCCGATAGAAAGGCAGGGCGGTCACGGTCGCGGGGATGCTGGTCCCCCGCACATCAAGGAATACTGCGGTTCCCTCCGCAGCGGAAGACGGCGTCACGTACGCCATCGCGATCGGGTGTCCGAGCGTCGGGCTGAGCGCGCCGCTGGTGATCTCGCCGAGCACCGCGCCGTCCGCATCGACGACCGAGTACCCGGCGCGACCCGCGCGCTTCCCCTCAGCGACGAGGCCGACGAGCACGGGGGCGTCAGGGGCGGTGTCCAGGCCGTCCTTCCCGACGAAGGACTCCTTCGCGGCGACCACGACGCGGCCGAGTCCCGCCTGCACCGGCTTGGTGTCGAGGGTCAGCTCATGTCCGTACAGCGGCATCCCCGCCTCCAGACGGAGGGTGTCGCGGGCCGCGAGCCCCGCCGGGACGAGGCCGTGCGGCGCGCCGGCCGTGAGCACCGCATCCCACAGGTCGGCCGCGTCGTCGGCCGCGACGAGAAGCTCGAAGCCGTCTTCGCCGGTGTACCCGGTGCGGGCGAGCAGCAGCGGACGATCGCGGAAGCTCGCCGAGGCCCAGGCGTAGTACTTCTGCTCGTCCCACGGGATGCTGACGTCGGAGATGCCCGCGGTCGCGGCGACGATCGCCGCGGCCTGCGGCCCCTGCACGGCGATCAGCGCGTACTCGTCGGAGACGTCGGCGACGACGACGTCGAACGAGCCGGTGCGGGCGCCGAATGCCTCGCGCACGGCATCCCGGTTTCCGGCGTTCGAGATGACGAGGAAGTCATCGTCCTCGAGGCGGTAGACGATGACGTCGTCGATGATGCCGCCGGTCTCGGCGAGCAGGAGCGAGTACTTGGCCTTGCCGACCGCGAGAGCCGACAGGCGTCCGGCGAGCGCATGGTCGAGGAACGCCGAGGCGTCCGCGCCGCGCACGGTGAACTCGGCCATGTGCGAGATGTCGAAGATCCCGGCGGCATCGCGCACGGCATGGTGCTCGGCGAGGTCCGACGTGTAGCGCACCGGCATCTGCCAGCCGCCGAAGTCGGTGAACGATGCGCCGAGCGCCTCATGGCGAGTGCGGAGCGGGGTATAGCGAGGGTCGGACATGGAGTTCTCCCGGGCTGGGTCGGGCGGAACAGCGACGACGCCGTTCCTCGGAACTCCCCCTCTGTCATGGGCCTGAGAGCTTCGCCCAGAGACTGGGCTTTCACCGTCGGCGGATCACGTGCGCTACAGCATCGCTCGTTCTCGCTTTTCAGAGTGGCCGGAACCGCGCGGTACGCG
>Ga0308156_1003204_pt1 | contig 12869 bp, 8 predicted proteins | sample PhyAR2_FD_201041 | JGI IMG/M metagenome (GOLD analysis project Ga0308156, IMG submission 201041) | Phyllosphere microbial communities from UC Gill Tract Community Farm, Albany, California, United States - DLSL A.R2 | ecosystem: Host-associated > Plants > Phyllosphere > Unclassified | place: USA... | reverse complement strand
CCTGAACCTGACGTTTGGCGAAGGCGCGAAAACCACGCAGGTGCTGACGGATGTGAATATCGCCGTGCGTGAAGGCGAGATTTTCGGGCTGGTGGGCGAATCCGGTTCCGGTAAAACCACGGTGCTGAAATGTCTGGCGGGGTTGTTTACTCACTGGAAGGGCGAGCTGGAAATCGATGGCCAGCAGCTCGAACACCGCATTGGTCGCGACCGCTGCCGTCTGGTGCAGATGGTGTTTCAGGAACCGTACGGTTCGCTGCATCCGCGCCACACCATCGGCGATATTCTGGAAGAGCCGTTGCAAATTCACCGTATCGACCAGCGTGATAAACGCATTAATACCATTCTGGAGAAAGTCGGTTTAAACCGCGCATTCCGCAGCCGCTATCCGCATCAGCTTTCCGGCGGACAGCGCCAGCGCGTGGCGATTGCGCGGGCACTGATCCTCAAACCGCGCGTGTTACTTCTCGACGAACCGACCTCAGCACTGGATGTGTCGGTACAGGCGGAAATCCTCAATTTGCTGTTCGATCTTCAAAAAGAGGAAGGGCTGACTTATCTGATGGTCACGCACGATTTGGGTGTGATCGCCCATCTCTGCCAGCGCGTCGCGGTGATGAAATACGGCAAAATCCTCGAAACACTGGAAACCGATGCCCTGCTGCGCGGCGATATTACGGATGATTACACCCGCGTGCTGGTCGACGCCAGCCGCGACTACAGCCGTGAAATGGCGGCGAAAGTGATGCTGTAGGAAGGAGGAAAGGCCACTGTAGCGGCAGTGATGCAGCGGCCTTTTTATCTCTTAGCCCTGATCCTACCCAGTTTCATTATCACCTGCTCCGGCATGTCATCCAGATTATCTTCCCGTAACCCCATCACCACGTTATACCCCGCCATCAGCATAGGGTCACCGAGGCGTGGCAGCGGTGCGAGCTTCATCGGAATCGTCAGTGTCAGGCTGGCGTCGTAATCACACCCCAGGTACACGCGCAGCAGGGTAAACACGTCTTCCCGCAGCTGGCCGCCTGGCAACCAGCCTTTAGCCTCAGCCGCGTCTTCGGTAAACATTTCCACGCCGATGCAATAGTTGGCGTCCTCCGTATGACTGCCAAGAACCAGATGATCGCCTAACTTTTGTTGCTCTGAAAACGAGAATCTCGCCCGTTTGCCTGCCAGCATCCGGGTCACTATGTGCGGTTTCACGGTGACCTGCGTATTCGGTGCCTGCGTGCGGATCACGCTGACAATCCCTTCCGCTGTGCGGGTGGTTCTGACCAGCGGCTGCAGCAATGCCAGTAAACGCGAGGCGGGCACGTCGCCGCTGTCGGTGATGCCGGTCAGGGCCATCAGGCTGCGTGACGTTTTGTCGGTACCGCCGTCCTCAAAGGTGGCGGGGTAGCTGTACTTTCTCCAGATTCGGTAAAACTGCGTCATCATCCGGTGGTTAAAGATGTCTAAAAAGGCTTCCAGTGCCTCGTGACCTTCGCGCTGCTGAGCGATGTCATCGATGTAGCCGGTCGGCAGCGGCGAGTCCACGCCGTATAGCCCCATAAAAGTGGTGCGTACCGTCGGCGGCGCGTCCGGGCGTTCTTCGCTCGTTTCTACGGCTTTAAGCTCGCTGACCGGAAAACCCATCCCCGGATGCGGACGAAAACGCACCACATCATCTTTCGGCGAGAAGGTGCTGCCGAGAGGTTTACTCCCGGTCAGCTGTTTTTCCAGCAGCTGGCAGAAACGGTAGAAATTAAAGGCGTGCGCCCGGTCGTTACCGTCTTTGTCCCGCCAGAATTCCTTCAGGACGTTCTCTTTCTTTTTTGCATGGTCATCAAAATCATCTGGCATCATCAGAACAGCACCCGCGTCAGGCGGCGTTCCGGCCATGCCCATTGTGTCCCGGACTGACTGAGCGTCACCGTCAGCTGAATGAACCGGCGGATATCAGCGTACTGGGTGTAGAACTGCTCCAGTATCTCGCAAAACAGCAATGCATCGCCCTGGCCACAGAACTGATGTTCATCAAGCGTTACGCGGATAGCCACGCCGTGCCAGCCTTCGGCGGGGTAGTGAGACGGCGTATAGCTCACCTGCGTAATGCCCGCAATACGTCGGGCATTGTCCGGGTCATGCGTCCAGTCCAGCAGGCTGAGCGCGTGACGCAGCGTGTCGGTTTCCATCAGACCGGCGATGGCCTGCGGATGCAGCAGCGACAGCACCTGCCACTGATAAAGTTCAGCGGTCGGCGGGTAATGCGGCATGGAGGGACGCTTGCGGGTTGCACACTTCAGCTCAAGATTACCCAGGGCGGTCTCGCCGTCGAAAACGCTCTCCTGCAACGCCATACGCGGCCAGGCGCCATTAGTACAGGTCATGTTCAGGCGCATTTTCAGGCCGTTCTGCGCCTCGTGAGTGCGGCCTCCGAGCATTAAAATGGTCTCGTTCAGCCCGGACGTTCCGCGGTACATGCGGGTGTGATAATAACGGTCGGGCCAGTTTTTAGCGTATTTCAGCATCCCGCCTTTCTGACGAAACTGGCTGTAGGGCACGTAGCTGAATTCGGCGTTGTCTTCGGTCACTTCCGCGACCTCATTAACCGCGTAGATTTCGGTGTTGCCGTCGCTGAGCCGGTGCGGCCGCAGGCGGTAATCACTGACCGCGGTGGTCACGGACAGCGGCTGGGCCAGCAGACGGAACAGGTTAATCACCGGCACGCAGTGCATACGGATGGCGTCCGGCGGCACGGCTAAATCGTACGGCCAGCGTTCGCTGAGCGTCACCTCGATATCAAACGAGGTGGTATCCGGCGGAAAGGTCAGGTTTTCCAGTCCGCGCAGTTGCATAAAGAAATAGCGTTCGGGGGAAGTGAAATACTCCAGCCACGGGCGCACCTCGCCGCACAGGGCCGGGCTGTCGCTCTCCGGCCAGATTGAGGCGTCGTTTTCTGCCTGCCAGCGCGGCAAAAACTGCACGTCCACCGGCGTCAGCTCTGTCGATTCCTGCCAGAACCGCACGTTCACCCGCTTTACCTGACGGCTGAGAGCCAGATACAGCGCAGACTGCAGCACGCGGTCGCCGTTGAGATACAGGCTGATGTTTTGCCAGTCGGCGCGGCGGATTTCAGTGAGGGCGGGCAGGGTGAAGCGCAGTTTCAGCGCCTGCTGGCCTTCGGGCAGGGTGAATAACGAGACGTTATCAAGCGCAAACGGATGGACTTTCAGGTCGCGGGTGGTGCGATAAACGCAGCGCTGACGGTCGTTGCCCAGTGGCTGGGTTAACAAATCGCTTTCAGCGGGCAACACCTCTTCGCGCACATGCAGCTCCGGCGCGACCGGTGTCAGTTCGACAATCGCCGTGGAGGGCAGGGTGCGGTTGATCACTGGCAGCAGGTGCGAAAGCAGCGGCTCAGTCAGCTCGGGAATATCGTCATCAATCTTCTGCCGCAGTTTCGCCATCATCAGCGAAAAGCCCTGAAACAGCCGTTCGATGGAGTCATCGCGCGGCACCGGAGTGCCGTCCAGGCCTAACGCGCGCCCCAGCTCCGGGAACTCTTTGGCAAACTCCAGCCCGGCTTCCTTCAGGTAGCGCATTTCGCCGTCAAAATATTTTAAGAAATCGTCTTCCATTACTGATTTTTCCTGAGCTGCAGCCGGTTGTCATTGAGCTCAACGATCCGGTCTTTACTGTCATCGAGGTCATTGCGTTCGAGAACCAGCCGCCAGGTGTTGTTTGTGACATCCGGTGCCATAAAGAGGGCCACCACGGCGACAAACTTTGCGTCGGCATGCAGCGGCACGGCCACCGTCGCCTCTGCGTCCGGCATCACCTGGACAACCTGCCGGTCGGGCAGGTCAGCGGCCAGCACGGTGTTGTCCTGCCTGAGCAGGGCGGCGTAGCTGGCCGTATCAAAGGTTTTACGGTCTTTGAGCTGATAAACGCGCACCACCGTCGGTAGCGCCTCGCCGCCTTCGTTGCTGTTGAGCGCGGCACGGGAGGTCAGCTTCAGGTGCAGAGTATCTATTTTACGGTAGAACAGGGCCTCTGCGACCGAAGAGGCGCCGTTGCCCACGTGCTGCGTCAGGCCGCAGCTGCTTATCAGTAAGGGCAGTAATAACAGCGCGGTGCCGCGTCTTAGTCGCTGCAAATTATTGGGCTTCATGGCGCGTTGTGTCCTCCGCATTGTCCGTGGCCATGCCCGGAGAGTTAAATATTTGGGCTGGCAACGTAAAGCGTCGCAGGGTCAGCAGTTCCAGCGGGCCACCGCCGCTTTGGGTGCGTAACACCACGTTCAGCGTCTCTCTGGTGACAGTTTGCCAGCTCAGGCGATAGCGGCTGCTGTCGAGCTGTTCAACCTGCGCCTTATCGAGTAAACGCAGCCAGGCCCAGCCGCCGTCCGCCTGAAAATAGCTCTGGAAGGCGTCGGCGCTTTTCCCCGATGCCGCGACCGGTGAGTACGTCAGGGACACCTGTGGATGATCGCTGGCGGCGTCTGGCCAGCGGAACGTCTGCCAGCCCGGCAGCTGGTTAAAGTACTTCAGGGTGGCATCGTCTATCTGCAGGTCAGTTTCCACCACGTTGCGCGTCGGGCGGATCTGCAGCTCAAAGGTCACGCCGGGTTTACCCTGCGGGAAGACGCGGCGGCCGAGCTGGCTCAGCTGGTTAACTGCGCTGAGGAAGTCCGGGTTGATGCTCATTCCCTGGGTGTTGAGCGGATTCGGTACCCAGCTGTCACCCTGTTTTTCCAGCACGCCGGCCAGTTGCTGGGTAATAAACTGGTCAATCAGGCCGGTATCCGGCGTCAGATAGTGAGCCAGCTGGGTGAAATCCGCGTCATTTTTGGTGTTATCGAACGGGTAGCGTCCGGTAAATTCCGCCTGCCACGGGTTCTGCACCTGTACCTGCCAGGCGCTGTTGATCCCCTGCTGTGCCGGAGCCATGACGCCGTTCCACGCCTGTTCCAGCGGCTGGACAAACGCGGCGTCGGCAAAGCTGCTCCATTCGCCACCCAGGCTAGCCGCCAGAAGCTGCGCGTAGTGACGGCCCTGCGACAGCGTGGTGTCGCCGTTGCTGAAGGCGGATTTGACCAGGCTTTGTGCCATTGCCTGCGGGTCTGAGGCATTGGCCACCTGCATCAGCTGTAATCGCGTTTGTGACACCTGCAGCAGGTAGTTGCTGACGGAAACGACGGCGGTATTCTGTGCCACAGGCGTTTCACCTGCCGCCGGGGTTTCCGGCGGTAACACGGCCAGCAGCGGGGCGAAGGTCTCGCTCAGCACGCGGGTCGGGTCATTGCGCCCGCCGGCAAATCCGGCGTCCGGCGTGGTTTTCGACACCAGCATTTGTGCCGATTTCAGCAGGGAGTCCCCCATTGCTTCGCGATGCTGACCGGCCGCGCCCTGATAACGCAGGGTGCGGCTCAGGGCCAGCAGCGGCGACTGACGGGCATCGGCCAGCTGGGTCAGCTGATCGAGGGAGGTGCTCAGCGAGTCGCTGGTGTTCCAGCGGATGCTGTTGAGGAAATTGAGCCAGGCGCTGGTGTAATCGGCAAAGTAGCGTTCGGTCAGGCGGTACTGCAGCTGGTCTTTGGTCAGCAGCTGCTGTTCGCCTTTATCATCCAGCACCCAGTCGGAGGTGACGTGGCGTGCCGCAGCGGCTTTATCAATCGCGTCGCTGACCTCTCCCTCCCAGGCTTCACGGGTGAACATGCCGGGCAGGGTGTCATCGGTGGAGAACAGCTGACCGCCGGCGGTTTCCCCGAGCAGGCTGTCGAGCGTGACGTCGGCATAGTGCGGCGACACGCTCAGCAACACCTGCTGATACAGCGCGTTTTCGCTGTTACTGATGCCTTTCTGGCTGCGCAGGATGGTACGCACGTTGGCCACCAACTGGTCATCGGCGGGCAGCTTCCACTGCAGATGGCGCGGCAGCTGCTGCAGATAAAAGCCGAGCAGTTTGTCTGAACGGGCCAGCCATTCTCCGGGAGGCACGCCGCCCGGCACCGTCCACAGAGGAGACAGCACCGGCTGCATAAAGGCCGGATCGGCGTGTTCAGGATGCAGCAGCATCAGGTAAGCTTTCAGCTGCTGATAGGCCAGTTTCCCTGCCAGACGTCGTTCGGCAGAGCCCGGCGGCAGGGACACAAACGCCTGCAGCCGGTCTTTCAGCACGTCAACCACCGGCGTTATCAGCAGCGCCTGACTTTGCCGGGTATAGGCAGGCCACAGTGCCTCGATCACCGCATCGCGCTGATCGAGGCCGAAGCGGTGCAGCCACGGCGTGCCGTTTTGCTGCCACCACAGCAGGCGGTCAATGTTGTCCTGCAGGGCTACGCTGCGGGTCAGCGTGTCGGACATCGGGGCCGGCGTGCGGGTCGCCTGCAGCAGCGCCTGGCTGTCGGCGATAAGCGTGCGGTTGGCACAGGCAGATATTCCCATGCCGAGTACCCACAGCCCCGCCAGCGTCAGCGTGCCGATGGCCAGCTTGTCACCGGTGGACAGATGGTCGCGGCGACCCTGCTGCGTCCGGCTTTGCGCGATCACGCCGTTCCAGGCGGGGGACAAATAGCAGGCGTGGGAGTGTTGCTGAACAGAAGCCGGTTCAGGGGCAGCAGGCATAAAGAAGATGCCGCCGGCCAGCACGCGCTGATGCTCACCGAGCCACGGCTGAAAACGCTGCCTGAGCAACGCGCCGGTGTGGTGTTTCAGATCCCCTGACAGCTGCAGCAGCCAGGCCCAGCGTTTGTTCTCGTTCAGCTGCGCAATGCCCTGTGGAATGAGCGTGGCGGCCAGCTGACTGAGCTGGTCATCAAGGGAGACCGGCGTGCCCGCCGGCCAGTGACAGCCGATACTCTGCACCGGGCGGTCGTCCTGTTCCCACTGCGGCTCACTCAGGCACACGCCAAACACCGGCGGACGCCAGCGGAGGGTGTGCCCGAGCGCGATAAACTGCCGATAGACGGTGTCGCTGTTGCCCGCCGGCAGCGTCTGATTAGGCACCGGCTGCGTGGTCCACAGGTATTGTGGCGCAGCCGTCACATCGGTGACCCACAGCACGGCGTTAAAGGCGCGGCGCCCGCGAATGTCGCGCAGCTGCGTCACGGCGGCCAAATCCAGCGCATCGGCCTCGCCACACCAGATAAGGACGGCGTTCTGGCTTTCCTGCCAGCGCGCCTGCGTCAGGCCGGGGGCGATTTTCTCCACCACCGCCGCCTCACCGGTGACCAATAGCCACGGCTGTTTGTGTTTCCAGTGCCAGCCATAGCGGTGACGCAGGGTGAAACGCAGGGTATCAAACGCCGTGATGCGCGCGTCGTCCTGTGTCCCGGGCGGGCGGTTAAAATCGAGCAATTCCAGGGCGAAGGCGTAGCGGGCCAGCAGAAAATAGCTCAGCAGGATGACGCCGGTTGCCCACCAGGCCACGCCGTGGGTGAGGGTTTCTCCGTCCGCGTTCAGCCACAGAAGGCTCAGGGCCAGGGCGAGCATCACCACCAGCATCAGGTGAAGGCTTTTAGTCATGACGTTGTTGTTCCAGCAGGTGCCATTCCACATCGAGCCGCTTACGCCATAAGCGCAGTGCCAGAGGGACAGAGAAACTCAGTAAGGCCGCGACAACCACCAGTCCGCCACCCAGCCAGGGCAGCATGCCCATCTGCGTATCACGATCGGCGGGGAGTAATATCAGAGCCAGCATCACGGCCACGATCCCCGCCAGATAGGCCAGCGGATAGCGTGAAATCGTATCGGCAGGCATGTCCACGGGCGCAGCAGGCTGGGTGCTGAGCTGAACCAGGCTGATGGACTCCTCAGACTGTGCGGCGACCAGCTGGCCGCGCTGGCCTAAATCGCAGCTTTCGGCTGCCAGGCATAACGTTAACCAAAAACTAGAGGAAGCCGGAGGCCCCAGTAACTGAGGTAAAACATGCACATTATTAGGAGATATCACGATAGCGCTTTCATCGAGTATCGAGATCAGTTTGCTATGTTCCCGACGTTCTAATCCGTTATCCCACAAATGACGCAATCGGGTTCCCTCTGTTTGGCCTGCCCCCAAAAAATGAGCGGCGTTATGCTCAAACTGAATCAAGGAGTTTCTTTGTGGGCGGAATACGTACACTGGCTTAAGTTTTATGCTGTTCAGATGCGCGTCGGAATGAGGCTGAAAGAGCAGGGCAGCGCTAAATTCGCTTACCTGAGACTCTGCCTTTAAAAACTGGCAGCATATGAGTAAATGCGGTTTTAACAGGGGGTTATTGATCCAATCTGTCAACAACCGGCCATCCGGATATTGCTCGAGGTAGTGAATTTGATCCAAGGGGAGTTGTTTGTTCAGCGCAGCTTTCCAGGCTTGTATGAGCGCAATGCAGGAGGTATTTTCAGCCTCGCTTGTGAAGAACCAGACCTGTACCCCCTGAAGCTTGCTCAATTGCTCCGACAGAGGCGTCAATGTTTGAGTGATGATGTCAGCTAATGGAGACGCGCTAAGCTTGTCATTTTGATTTTCAACTAACGATGCTGGTTTAGACGGCGCCTGAGGCATCACACCTTGAAACCCTAAAATTCGTACAGCCAGATCAGGCTCTGGCGTCAACAAACTCCAGCTGGTTAACTTTAATGCTCGCCGAGCCCAGTTCTGCCACTGAGCCTGTTTGCTATCGATAAACTGATTGCGAAATATCACGGCCCTGCGTGCCTGTAGGCACGCACTCAATACGAAAGCACCAATTGCGAATGCCAGTAAGAAAGGAATTATCAGGAGATATAGCCAGAAACGACTGTTGGCAAAGCCACGCTGTACTGGCCAGGTGAAAAATAAAATAAGCGCAGCAATAGAAATTGAAATGAGCAGCAGTAGTGGCCAACACCACCACATAGGCGGCTTTGGTAATTCTTTGCGAGGCATTGAGGGTAGAAGCCAGTTCATCCTTGAGCTCCGGCATTGGGAAGTGTTGTCCTTAGCACGCATCCACATTGGGCTGTGCATCCATCGACAATGACAGCTTTACCTCTCATTTTCCAGGTCGGGTGCCCCTGATTAACAGGCACTATTCCGTGTTGGGAACAGCTGACTTTATCGCCGGCCAGCATGACAGGTTTGCCTGCAAAAATTGCACCGGACGCTGTAATGACGGCGCCCCTGTGATTATGGGGATCACCTAAGCGGATGACTCCTTTCATTGGTTCCCTTAATGAAATATAAAATATAGCCAGAAAATGGAAATCGAATTAATTCCACAAAAATGGAACGTTCGTTGCAAGCGCGTCGAGTTAGGAAGGAGCATATAAATAATCGACATGACAAAATTAACACCGGAAACTACAAAAAATCCGAAATAAAGAACGAGCGCACAAATTGGCATCGTCCATCTGCAGCCAGGCAGACTAATTAAGATGTAAGAAAGCAATATCGAGAACCATGGATAAAGAGAAATAATGTATGCCCAATTATCCCACGTTTTGATGTTATCCAAACTTATGGTTGAATTTTTTGTAGTTGCCATTATTACTTCTTATCCTCAATAGAGGATGACCCTAAGTTCGGGTCACAGCGCATATGATCCCAACCGATATAGTTTTTGACTTCAGGTACTTGATGCGGTAGATCCTGAAAATTTTTTGCTTCCGAGAATGTCATTTTGTAGCCATACCGCGGGTCTTCAATCGCTCTGAGAGATGCATAGTCTTTACCCCAACGTTCACCAAAAGGTTTTGAACTGAGATAGAGCTCCCCCTTTTTTGTCAAAATAAAAGCTTGGTCATTGATGACCGTGAAGGATTCTATGTCCTCCTTTTCAGGACCTGAAGCACCTCCTGATACAGCCCCCCCACCAGGTGAAAACCTAGCTCTTTCGAATGTACGTCCGTAATCCTTGGAGATCAGGAATCCTGATAAATCATCCCATGGGATAGAAATGTACTTTTGAGAAGGATGGATGTATTTGAAAAAAGATATTCTGAAAATAGGATTATCTCTCTCAACAACCTCTGTCCTTATTTTCATTTTCTGATCGACATACCATAAAGCGCCCTCGCAGTTGGCCCCCTCTAATTCTAAATAGCGATGATCGTCGAAACGGTAGACGACTTGGTTTGGTGTTTGAATAGTTTTAGTTAATTGCTGATCGCAAGCCATTAATGCGCAGCTACCAAGTATCAATAAAATTATTTTTATAACTGACATCCATTTCCCCTTAAATCATAGGTTTAGGCATATCCCACTGCAGTACGGGATCGCTTTTGGGGCTCGGCTTAGGAACTATGCCCATTTCAATTTCTGCACGGCTACGTGGAACAACGTTTTCTTTAAGCCCCCCGAATTCATTGATAACTCCATTTTCTCCCTTGGGGATACCTTCAGTTCGTTCGGGTTTATTCATAAGATCTTTGATTTCTTTTGGTAACTTCCCATCCTGATAATAATCTTTAACTTTAGAGTCAGGATTTCGCTCCTGTCGCCAATCTGCCAGCAGCAATAAATCTCGCCAAAACTCACCTTTCTTTATCTCAAAGGCATTACAGCGACCGATCGCTAAATCGAAAGCCATCGCTTTGCTGGGCACGTCTTTGTTCGCTACAATCGAAGAATGTTGACTATAAGTAATAACGTTTTTGCTGCTTTTAAGCCTTTCCTGTATTTCTCCCTTCGTCATCTGGCGTTTAATCAGCAGATCCTGACCGGAGGTTGCCATCATTTCTTGCGACTGACCTTGCCAGTCAATTTTTTCACCTGACATGGCCCGGATGTTATAGATTTTGCTTATTTCATCCAGTTGTTCTTGGTTAAGCGCATCTCCAGGATGCAGGCTGTAAAATGCCGGTGTTTTAGGCTGCGGGATTGGCATTGCCAGAAACTCCTGAGCTGTCATAGCCGATCCGGCAAGGTCTGGATCGTTGCCATCCAAAACGGCACGATACCTTTCAGCAGGAACATCTGGGTTAGTTTGGTGACGTTCTGGATTATCCTGCCCCATTAGAGAAAACTCGAAAGGTTCAGGTAACAAAGGTGCGTTGATAGTGACGTCATAGAAGTGATAACTGGCGTTAGTTTTCCCTACTTCTGGAGCGTCTTTATCCCCCTTGGGGAATAAAAAGTGCAGGTCTGTGCGGTCACCAATTTTGAAGCCTTTACAGAATGCCCGTTGACGGAAATTATCGCCCAACGAATTGCGAATGGCATCCCGCACACCACTCCAGCCGAAGCCCTGTATAGGGAACATGGAAACTACACCGTCATTGGGGCAAAAATAGTTGTATACCAGACCGAAGTTGTTCCTTGAGAACAAAGGATTTCCCCATTGTGAAACCGGGGGCAAACACATTTTTTTTGTGAGTTCTTTCTGATAGGCGCCATCGTGGGGTTTTCCTCCATTGTACAAAGGATTAGTGCCCATAAGTTGGCAAAAGTGAGCTAAGGTTTTCTGTCTGGCGTTATCTGTTTGCTGGTTCCCTGGGGAAGTATTTTCGAGCCAGCGATTCTCCAGCGAATAGGGGGAGTGGTTTAGAATGACACAATCAGCCGGAGGTTTTCCTGCTTCTTTAACCCACATATTTGCCAGCATAGTAATAATGGTACCCTGGCTATGTGCAACGATATTAATAGCATCATTTTTAGTCGCATCGTTATTTCGAATTTCCAATATCAAATCCGCTAAACGTCGTGCTGCGTAGGCCTGGTAAATACGATGAGGGTTATCGTAAATTGGGTGACTCCAGTCACCGTCGTTAAGTTCTGAACGGGACAACTCTCCGATTAACTTCAGTGCTGCGCCGCTGGCACCCGGGCCAAACATATCGGGAATATTAGTTGTCGCATTGGCAAAAGTCCCACCACCTTTCGCCGCGGTGCGGTCTAGCCAGTTTCCAAAATTATCAATGTTTTGGTCATTAAACTGAGCGATACGCTTGGGATCTTCTTCCCTGTAGGCGTTATAGGGAATATTGGCCTCATTATGCAGGCTCTTTAAATCCTGTTGGTAAGCTTTCTGATCAGCCTCCCAGCTCGCTTTATCTACGGGTTTATACCCCCAATAGAAAGGGATCACGGGTGAACGGTTCAGGCCATCAATACAGGTTTGGTGCTTCACATCACAGGTTTTAGTTGTGATATTTCCTTCAATATCTGCTATCTGAAATTGTTTTTCTATCCAGCTATGTGGATGTAAATCTGTGCGATTGAGACGATTATTTAGCCCTATGCAAAGACCAATGTCCTGATTTTGGTAGGCTTCTCCAACATCATTAACGCCGTGGACCAATATCACAATACATGGCAATGCAGGATGTACCTCGCAAGTCTGAATCAACATAGCGCCTGAATCACTAGGCCTGCCGGTGTCATCTTCTGAAATAATCCCGCACGAACGTATAGCATCATTATTATCGTTGCTCATTTACTCATCCTTGATCAGTTCAATGACTAGTTTTTCCAGTTCATTCATTTTCAATAAGGGGGATTCACCGTTACTGTCGGTAACCCCTTCTACTACGGAGCCATCAGATTTCCGAATCCTGAATTTTTGCTCGGCTAAAAACCAGTCAGGGTTGCCTTTACTATGAAGTTTGTACTTCAACCCAAAGTCGCCCTGTTTGAACGATGGCATTGCTTGGCTGACGCTGTCTCCATCCTGGTAAATCAACTCAGGTGATTTTTGTAGAATACGGGTAGGAGCAAGCTCTTCGATCACCCCGTCTTTGATACGGATCCCAGCCCCGCCACACATCAGTAACAGCTCTTTCTTCGCGTTCAGCACGATGCGGCCGTTGGTACTGGTGATCTGCATGTCCTCGAAGGAGGTCAGCTCCATCTGGTCTTTTTGCGCCTGTAGCTGCACCTTTCCTGCAGCAGCGATGAGCTTGATGCCTAACTTGTTCGCAAAT
>Ga0308156_1003200_pt1 | contig 12886 bp, 8 predicted proteins | sample PhyAR2_FD_201041 | JGI IMG/M metagenome (GOLD analysis project Ga0308156, IMG submission 201041) | Phyllosphere microbial communities from UC Gill Tract Community Farm, Albany, California, United States - DLSL A.R2 | ecosystem: Host-associated > Plants > Phyllosphere > Unclassified | place: USA... | reverse complement strand
TGCGCATTCCCCGCGCGGAGACCAGCCCGGACCATTAATCTGACCGTCAGAAAAAATATCGCCCCGCGTCTCGCGACGGGCGGCCCGCAAGCACCCCTTCCCTCGCACGACAAAGGAGTCGACGTTGAGAACCACCACGCGCATCGCGCTGGGCGGCGGCCTGGCCGCCGCTCTGGCCCTGTCCACCATCGGGGCGGCGCAGGCGGCCGTGCCCGTCGGCGACCCGACGACGTACGACTCCTATCCCGCGATCCAGGATCCGGGCGCGAGCGCCCCTGACTACTTCCAGCCCTACTGGTTCGACGACAACGGCGCGCACATCCAGGCGCACGGCGGTCAGGTCGTCTCGGCCGAGGAGCTCGAGGTCGACGCATCGGGCGTGGTGGCGGGGGAGGAGGCGGGCCGCACCGTCTACTACTGGTACGGCGAGGACCGCAGCAACGGCTACTACGGCAGCCCAGGCGTGCATGCCTACAAGTCGTACGACACCCGGAACTGGATCGACGAGGGCGTGGTGCTGCGATCGGTGTCGGATGCCGCCGAGCTCGAGACCGACTACTTCGACGGGCTCTACGACACCGTCGACGACGAGGGTCGGCCGCGGGCCGAGCGCATCGCCGAGCTGGACTACCACCTCAACACCAGCGACGCCGCCGCGTACACCACGATCTTCGAGCGCCCCAAGGTGCTGCACAACACGCAGACCGGGCAGTGGGTGCTGTGGTGGCACTCGGACGGCCAGACCACCCCAGGCGGCAGCATGTACGCGCGCTCGATGGCGGGCGTCGCGGTCTCGGACAGCCCGACCGGGCCGTTCCGCCTCACCGGCGTCTACCGCATGCCCAACCGCACCGACTACAAGGCCTGCATCTCGGCGGCGGTGCCCGGCCAGGCCCGCGACATGACGGTGTTCCAGGACACCGACGGATCGGCCTACATCGTCTACTCGTCCGAGGAGAACCGCACGCTCTACATGGCGCGGCTTGACGGCAGCTACACGAATGTCACGCACACGACGGATGTCGACATGGCCGGCGCGGGCCAGTACTCGGAGGACGGCCGCTACCCGTATCTGTTCGCCGACGGCTCGGCCGAGGCGCCGGTGCGGGGCGAGGACTTCCAGATCGTGCGGGAGTGCGGCGTGCTCGAGGCGCCGGCGGTCTTCACGCACGGCGGCCGGTACTACGTCGTCGCCTCCGGGGCGACGGGATGGGCGCCGAACGCGCAGACCTACTACACGGCGGACCACATGCTCGGCACGTGGATCCGCGGCGTCGAGGCCGGCGACGTGAACGAGGACATCGCCTACAGCTCCGTGCCCGAGGGCGGCGACGGCCTGCTGTCGATCGGCGACACGCGCCGCACGACCTTCGGCTCGCAGTCGACGAACGTCCTCGACCTCGGCGACGGGCGCTTCGTCTACATGGGCGACCGGTGGAACTCCGGCGCCGCGAACTCGACCTACGTCTGGCTGCCGATCACCATCGGCGAGAACGGTCGCGCCGAGATGCGCAACCCCGCCACCGAGGATCCGGCGCGCTGGGGATCCGGATGGGATGCCTCGTACTGGGACGACAAGGGCCGGGGATCGCGCATCTGGTCGGTCGTCGACGACGGCCTCCCGGACACGGTGCTGCCGCGAGAGGACTTCGCGGAGCAGCTGCCCGCCACCGTGCCCGTCGAGGTGGACGGCGTGACGACCGACGTCGCCGTCACGTGGAGTGCGACCTCCTTCGCCGATCGAGGGCCGCAGCGGATCGTCGGCACCCTCGCCGCCGATGCGCAGTTCACGGCCGGCCGCACCTTCACCCGCACGATCGATGTGAGCACACCCGGCATCGTGAACCTCGCGGGCGACGCGCTCGTCGGCGCCTCGAGCCGCGCCTCGCTCGCGGGCACCGTGATCGACGGCGACCTCGCGCGCAAGGGCTGGGACGACTGGGTCTCCGGCGGCGCGTACCCGCAGAGCAGCTGGCTGTCGTTCGCGTGGCCGCTCGCCCGCGAGGTGGACGAGGTCGTGGTGCGCACCTACAAGGACGGCGCGGGGGCCACCTGGCCCTCCACCGTGACGGCCGAGTACCTCGACGCCGCCGGCGCGTGGGTCTCGAGCGGGGTGAGCGTCGAACTGGCGCAGGATCCCGCGTCTGCGGCGCCCGTCGCGACGCTGGATGTCTCCGAGATCCCCGCGACCGCGGGCGTGCGCGTGAAGCTCGCCACGGCCACGCGCACCTGGCAGTCGGTGTCGGAGGTGCAGCTGTGGGGCCCCGCGGCCCCCGCGGATGTCTGCTCGGCCGACGGCACGACGGTGACGGCGACCTTCCACCAGACCGAGTGGGAGACGATGCCCGCGGCGAGCGCCTGCGACGGACGCGCGGCCACCTCGTGGTCGACGTGGTCGGGCAGTGCGCTCCAGAACGAGGCGGCCCTCACGATCGAGCCCGCGGCGGCGCAGGTGGTCGATCGCGTCGGCTTCGTGAACATCGAGGGGCGGATCGCCGGCGTGGGCGTCGAGTACCGCGACGCGCAGGGCACGTGGCATCCCACCACGGCCCGCGACGTGGTGCCCGCGGCCAACGGGCTGCCGACGACGGTCGCCTTCGACGCCGTGCTCGCCTCGGCGATCCGCGTGACCTTCGCCACCCCGGGTTCGTACCTGAAGATCCCGGCGCTGGCGGCGGGCTCCGTCGATCGCGACCTCGCGCCGGCCGTCACCACGCGGTGCATCGCGGGCAAGGTGCAGGTCGTGGTGAGCGCCCGCAACGACGCCGATGCGCCGAGGGACATCTCGTTCACGGGCAGCTTCGGCACGCGGGTGCTGCGGGGTGTGGCCGCCGGGGCGTCCGACTCGGCGGTCTTCGCGACGCACAAGGCGCAGATCCCGGCCGGCGAGGTGATCGCCACGGTCGGCGGCTCGTCGACCGCGCTCGGGTTCGCCGCGGCCGCGTGCGGCTGAGCCGGTCCGCCTGGCATTAATCTGACCATCAGGGAAACTATCCGAGGGGGATGGATGCCGCGGTTCGAGATCGGCGAGAGCGACTTCCTGCGGGACGGCGAGCCGTTCCGGGTGCTGTCCGGGGCGATCCACTACTTCCGGGTCCACCCCGGGCAGTGGGCGGACCGCATCCGCAAGGCGCGGCTGATGGGGCTCAACACGATCGAGACGTACGTGGCCTGGAACGCCCACGAGCCGGTGCGCGGGGAGTGGGACGCGACGGGGTGGAACGACCTCGGGCGCTTCCTCGACCTCGTGGCCGCGGAGGGCATGCACGCGATCGTCCGCCCCGGCCCGTACATCTGCGCCGAGTGGCACAACGGCGGGCTGCCCACCTGGCTCACCGGGCTGCCGGGGGTGGGCCTGCGGCGCAGCGAGCCGACCTACCTGGCGGAGGTCGAGGGCTTCCTGCGCCACGTGTACGACATCGTGGCCCCCCGTCAGATCGACCACGGCGGATCCGTGATCCTCGTGCAGATCGAGAACGAGTACGGGGCCTACGGCGACGACAAGGCCTACCTCGAGGAGCTCGTGCGGATCACCCGCGATGCCGGCATCACGGTGCCGCTCACCACCGTCGACCAGTCGCAGCCGCAGATGCTGCGCGACGGATCGCTGCCGGGGCTGCACTCGACCGGATCCTTCGGATCGCGCGTCGGGGAGCGCCTCGCGACCCTGCGCGAGCATCAGCCGAGGGGCCCGCTGATGTGCTCCGAGTTCTGGGACGGCTGGTTCGACTGGTGGGGCGGTGTGCACCACACGACCTCGGTGGAGGAGGCCGCCGCCGAGCTCGACGCGCTGCTGGCGGCCGGAGCCTCGGTGAACATCTACATGTTCCACGGCGGCACGAACTTCGGGCTCACCAACGGCGCCAACCACAAGGGGCGCTACCTGCCGATCACCACCTCGTACGACTACGACGCCCCGCTCGATGAGGCGGGGGCGCCGACCGCGAAGTTCCACGCGTTCCGCGAGGTCATCGCGAGATACGCCCCGGTGCCGGCCGACCTGCCGGGCGCCCCTCGGCCCGCCCCGGAGTTCGAGGTCGCCCTCGAGCGCGGGCGCGGCTGGCTGCCCGCCCCGGCCGCCGACGCCGAGGTGTGTGCCGCTCCCCCCACCTTCGACGCGCTGGGGCACACCTCCGCCCTCGTGCTCTACGCCACAGACCTGGATCCGGATCGGTTCGCTCAGGGGCCCGCGCTGCTCGCGTTCGACGAGGTGCGCGATGCCGCGTGGGTCCGCGTCGACGGCGTGCCCGTGGCGACGCTGTTCCGCTCGCTGCACCAGCGTGCCGCCGAGCTGCCCCCGGGCCGCCGGCTCGAGGTGCTGGTCGAGGATCAGGGCCGGGTGAACTACGGCCCCGCGCTGGGTGAGGCGAAGGGGCTGATCGGCGCTCCGACGCTGGGCGGCTCGCCCCTCGAGGGCTGGACCGCCACCCCGATCGACGTCGCCACGGCCGATGGCCCCCGCGGCAGCGCCCTGGTCGGGGCCTTCGACCTCGACGAGCCGACCGACCTGTTCCTGTCCACCGCCGGCTGGGGCAAGGGCTACGTGCGGGTCAACGGCGTGCTGCTCGGGCGCTACTGGTCATCGGGCCCCACCGAGACCCTCTACGTCCCCGCCGCGGTGCTGCGCGCGGGCGCCAACGAGCTGCGCGTGCTCGAGCTCGACCCCGCCGCCGACCCCACCGCCCGCTTCGTCTCGGGCCTGCGTCTGGGCTGGCGCGAGGAGTGACCCGCCCCCCGCGGCACCCGGTCGCCGCGGCCCGAATCGCTCACAACCGCTCAGACCGTTGACCCGGCATAAATCCAAGGGTTAGTTTTACTGCCGAATCAACCTGGCGGCGCAGGCGATGAGGCCCGCGCACAACCGCAGAGAGGCGGAGGATGACCGGGATCGATGCTGCGACCGAGAAGGTCGCACGCGTGAAGCCACCCCACAGGAAGGGGCGCGCCTGGCGGCAGATCCGCGACAGCCGGGTGCTGCTGCTGATGTGCGTGCCGGCGGTGATCTTCTTCCTCGTGTTCAGCTACGCCCCGCTGCCGGGGTCGTGGATCGCCTTCACGAACTTCAACTACCGCGACGGCATCTTCGGCAGCCCGTTCGTCGGCTTCAAGAACTTCGAGTTCCTGATCAAGTCGGGCCAGCTGTGGCTGCTCACGCGCAACACGATCCTGTACAACCTGGCGTTCATCGTGCTGGGCAACATCCTGCAGATCGCGCTGGCGATCATGCTCAACGAGATCCGCATGAAGTACTTCAAGAAGATCACGCAGGCCGTGATGTTCCTGCCGTACTTCATCTCGGTGGTGCTGGTCGGCGTGATCGCGTTCAACCTGCTCAACTACGACACCGGCGCCCTGAACGCCCTCATCGAGCAGACCGGCGGAGACCCGATCAAGATCTACTCGACCGCCGGCGCCTGGCCGATCATCATCATCCTGGTGCACCTATGGCAGTCGACCGGATACGGGTCGATCGTCTACTTCGCCGCGATCATGGGCATCGACCGGGGCCTGTTCGAGGCCGCCGCGATCGACGGCGCGAACGCCTGGCAGCGCATCCGGTACATCATCCTGCCGAGCCTCAAGCCGACGTTCATCATCCTGCTGCTGTTCTCGCTGGGCGGCATCATGCGAGGCAACTTCGGCCTGTTCTGGAACCTCGTGGGCAACAACGCGGCACTGTTCCAGGCCACCGACATCATCGAGACCTCCGTCTACCGGATGATCCTCGCCCAGAACAACTTCACGTCGTCGACAGCGGTCGGCCTCTACCAGTCGCTGTTCGGCTTCGCGCTCGTGATGCTGGCCAACGGGATCGTGCGAAGGATCAACAAGGACTATGCACTCTTCTGACGTCGGAATCCGCGCGACCGACAAGACGGCGCGCATCGTCACGGTGACCGAGCTGGTCACCACCGCCGACGGCAAGGGGCGTCGCAACAACCCGCCCCGCCGGATCAAGCTCGACCGCAGCGACTGGACCCTGCGGACGATCTCGTACATCACGGTCTCGCTGTTCGCGCTCTTCTGCGCGCTGCCGTTCGTCCTGATCCTGTCGGCGTCGTTCTCGAGCGAATCCGAGATCATGAAGACGGGGTTCGGCCTGCTGCCCAAGGGGTTCACGTTCGAGGCGTACTCGTACATCTTCAAGGCCCCGCGGCAGATCATCGGGTCGTATGCGGTGACGATCCTGATGACGGTGTTCGGGACGGCGATCGGCCTGCTCGTCATCTCGATGACCGGGTACGCGCTGTTCCGGCAGGACTTCCCGTTCCGCAACGGCATCTCGTTCTTCATCTACTTCACGACACTGTTCTCGGCGGGCCTCGCCCCCACCTACCTCTGGATCGCCCGCGACCTCGGGTTGCGGGGCAGCTATCTGGCGGTCTTCCTGCAGCTGCTGATGACGCCGTGGCTGATCATCCTGATGAAGAACTTCATGCGCACGGTGCCCTACGAGATCGTCGAGTCCGGCAAGGTCGACGGCGCCGGCGACTTCCGCATCTTCTGGCAGCTGAGCCTGCCGATGATGAAGCCCGCGCTCGCCACCGTCGGCCTGTTCCTCGCGCTGGGCTACTGGAACGAGTGGTACCTGTCGTCGCTCTATCTGGGGTCGACGGTCGAGTTCAAGCCGCTCCAGTACCACCTCTACAACATCATCAACACGGCCAACGCCCTCAAGAACTCGGTCGCCGGCAGCAACGTCAGCTGGACCGAGCTGCCCAGCAACACCCTCAAGATGGCCAGCGCCGTCGTCGCCACCGGGCCGATCGTCCTGCTCTATCCGTTCGTCCAGAAGTACTTCGTCAGCGGCATCACGGTCGGCGCCGTCAAGGGCTGACCCGACCCGCGCAATCCCCCACCCCATGAGTCAAAGGAGCCTCACGTGAACAGCACCATCAGGAAGGCCGGGGTCGCGTTCATCGCGCTCGGCCTGACGGCCGGCACCCTCGCCGGCTGCACCGCCGCAGAAGGCGGAGAGGAGGGCGGCGGTGACGGCGGCGCCCCCACCGAGATCACCATGCTCGTCCTCGGAGACAAGCCCACCAACGGCCGCCTCGAGGCCATGCTCGACGAGCTCAACAAGAACCTCGTCGAGCAGGCAAACGCCAAGCTCGACCTGTTCTACGTCGAGTGGGCCGACTGGCAGACGCAGTACAACGTGCAGCTGCTGTCGGGCGACTCGTCGATCGACCTCATCACCACGGCGACCGACTGGCTGTTCGCATGGGAGAACGCGGAGAAGGGCGCGTTCCTGCCTCTCACCGAGGAGATGCTGCAGGAGAACGCGCCGAAGACCTGGGAGCAGGTCGGCGCCGACGACCACTGGGATCTGACGAAGCTCGACGACGGGCAGATCTACTTCATCCCCGAGGACAACTACACGCAGTGGACCAACCACGGGTTCATGTACCGCGGCGACTGGGCGAAGGAGGCCGGCTTCGAGAACGGCGAGATCGAGAAGTTCGAGGACTTCACGACGTACTTCCAGTGGGTCAAGGACAACAAGCCCGAGGCGTACCCGTGGGACGTCTCGCTGACCAACGAGGCCGCCCTCACCGGCTACCTGCAGGGCCACACCGACTTCCAGACCATCCAGCAGATCTCGGCCGGCATCAACTACCCGTTCCAGACCACCGAGGACGACCCGTACACGGTGACGTCCTGGTACATGGAGGGCGATGCGCTCATCGAGGCGGCCGAGCTCGCCAAGGAGTGGAACGAGATCGGCGTGTGGCGCGAGGACGCGCTGAACTACGACGGCCAGACCCGCGAGGAGTTCTACGCGGGTCTGACGGGCGCCGACCAGCACCACACGCAGACGTTCGTGACGCAGATCGTCGACAACATGGAGAAGAAGCAGCCCGGATCCGACCCCAAGTTCTTCTGGTGGGGCAAGGAGAACGGCAACTACTTCCGCGACATCTTCACGCACGGCGCAATGGCCGTCAGCGCCAACTCGCAGCACCCCGAGAAGGCGCTGCAGGTCTACGACCTCATCCGCAACGACGAGACCGACTACATGCTGCTGAACTTCGGCATCGAGGGCGAGGACTACGTCATGGACGCCGACGGGAAGCTCGGCTACCCCGAGGGCTACGACTCGTCGACCGACGCGCTCGGCTCGAACTTCTGGGCCGGTCGCATGGACGAGTACGAGCCCGCCAAGATCACCGATGCGCCGAACAAGGACGAGATCTACGCCGCCCTCGACGCCGACGCGAAGGACTACCCGTACTCGACGCTGATCATCAACAAGGACATGATCGACCCGACGCTGGCGGCCATGGGCGGTGTGCTCTCCGAGTACATCCCGCAGCTGCAGTTCGGCAAGTTCGATGACCCGGCGGCCGCCGTCGCCGAGATGCGTCAGAAGCTCAAGGATGCCGGCTACGAGGACGCCCGCGCATCGATCCAGGCCGACATGGACGCCTGGGCTGAGGCGCGCGACCTGAAGTAGCCGCCCCGCCGTCTCGACGCGCTCGCTCGCTCGGCCACCGCGGAGCCACGCCCCCCGTCCGCCGGGCGAGCGCAGCGCGTCGAGACATCACCACCCCCGTGAACAGAGAGGACCCCATGATCTTCGCCGCCGACTCCGCCCTCATGCGGGCGCTGACGCGCATCGCCGATGTGATGATCCTGAACCTGCTGTTCGTGGCCACCTCGATCCCGGTCGTCACGCTCGGGGCGAGCGTCACGGCCCTGCACTTCACCGCGATGCGGATCGGATCGGGCCGGTGCGAGTCGGTCTCGGGCGACTACTTCCGGGCCTTCCGCGCGAACGGGCGGGCCGGCACGATCCTGGGGCTCGTCATCGCGGGGATGGGTGGCGTGCTGGCCGCGTGGTGGGCGGTGGTGACCACCGCCGGCCTCGACGCGATCGTCCAGCTCGTGCTGCTCGCCGTGTGGTTCGTGCTGACGTTCCAGCTCGTGCTCATCGCCCTGTTCGCCTTCCCGTACCTCGCGACCTTCGACGACCGGGTCGGCACGGTGCTGCGCAACGCGCGGCTGCTGTCGTGGAAGCATCCGTTCGTCTCGCTCGCGGTCATCGCGCTGAACGCGCTGCCGGTGATCATCACCGTCTTCTACCCGGCGGTGACGGTCTACGGCCTGCTGTGGTTCGCGGTGCTGTTCGGGGCGATCGCGGCCGTCACCGGCACGCTGTTCTCGCGCATCTTCGCCCCGTACATCCGCGACGCCGACCACGTCGCCGCCCTCACGACCGAGTAAGGATCGCGCCATGCGCTCACACGACATCAGCCGCTGGGCGTTCCTCCTCGGAGACGAGCGCGACGCGTGGAAGAAGGGCTTCGAAGACGCCGCCTGGCGCGAGGTCGCGGTGCCCCACGACTGGAGCATCGAGCAGGGCTTCACCCCCGAGGCATCCAGCGGCACCGGCTACCTGCCGGGAGGCATCGGCTGGTATCGCGCCCACGTCCCGCTGTCCGAGGCGGGGCCGCTCGAGGGCCGGCACGTCCGCCTGGTGTTCCACGGCGCATACAAGAATGCCGACGTCTGGGTGAACGGCTACCACCTCGGCGGGCGTCCGTCGGGGCATGCCGCCTTCTCGTTCGACGTCACCGAGATCGTGGGGTACCGCCCCGACGACGACCTCGTCGTCAGCGTGCGCATCGACCACACCGACATCTCCGACGCGCGCTGGTACAACGGCTCGGGCCTCACCCGCCGGGTCGAGCTCGAGGTGCACGAGGCCGTGCGCCTCACCTCGCTCGCCTTCGAGACCCTGTCGGTCGAGGGGGCGACAGCGCGCGTGCGGATCGCGGCGTCCGTCGCGTCGGCGGTCGACGCGGACGTCGAGGTCACGCATGCGCTGCGCTCGCTGAGCCGCGGATCCGTGACCGCGCTCGCGGCCGGCGCGGCCGTCACCGCGGACGGATCCGCCGAGACGGTCGCCGAGGGGGCGGTGCCCGGGGCGGATCTCTGGTCGGACGACGCCCCCCACCTCTATGAGCTGACGACGACGCTGACCTGGGACGCCGGGGGCGAGCCGGCCCGATCCGAGCACCGCACGGTGGTGGGCCTTCGCACCTTCGTCTTCGATCCGGATCGGGGCTTCTCGATCAACGGCTCACCCCGCACGCTGAAGGGCGTCTGCCTGCACGAGGACGCCGGGGCCTGGGGCGTGGCGGTGCCGCCGGTCGTGTGGCTGCGACGGCTGCTGTCGCTGAAGCGCGCCGGCTGCAACGCGATCCGCATGGCGCACAACCCGCACGCGCCCGAGCTGTATGCGCTGTGCGACGCCCTGGGGTTCTTCGTGATCGACGAGGCCTTCGACGAATGGGAGAACCCGAAGAACAAGTGGTGGCAGGGCCACAACGTCTACCCGCCGCGTCACGACGGCGCGGCGCACGACTTCCCCGAATGGCACGAGCGCGATCTCGTCGCCATGATCGAGGCCCACCGGCACCACCCCTCTGTCATCGCCTGGAGCATCGGCAACGAGGTCGACTACCCGAACGACCCCTACGCCAGCCCGCTGTTCGCCGAGATGACCGGCAACAACGACGCGTCCAAGCCCGCGGCCGAGCGGCAGTACGACCCCAGTCGCCCCGACATCCGGCGGCTCACCACGATCGCCACCCGCCTTGCCGCCATCGTGCGCCGCGCCGATCCGACCCGTCCCGTCACCTTCGCGGCGGCGTTCCCCGAGCTGTCGCGGCAGACCGGTCTGCTCGAGCCGCTCGACCTGGTCGGCTACAACTACAAGGAGCACCTGTACGAGGCCGACCACGCTCACCTGCCGCACAAGCCGTTCGTCGGCAGCGAGAACGGGCACACGTACCGCGCCTGGCGCGCGGTGATCGACAACGAGTGGATCTCCGGGCAGTTCCTCTGGACGGGCATCGACTATCTCGGCGAGGCGCGCGGCTGGCCCGTGCACGGGTCTCCCGCCGGGATCCTGACGATCGCCGGCTTCGAGAAGCCGACCTGGCACCTGCGCCGCAGCTGGTGGTCGGATGAGCCCGTGCTGCACCTCGCGACGCGGCCGTGGGCCGAGGGTGAGCGGACGCTGTGGAGCCGCCCGATCACCCGCGCCTGGGAGTACAACGAGGGCGCCGACGTCGAGGTGCTGGTGTTCACGAACGCCCCCTCGGTGCGGGTGACCGCGGGCGGCGCGAACGTCCCGATCCAATGGGACGACGACCACGGCCTCTGGCGCGGCCGGGTCGCCGCCACCGCCGGGCCGCTCGAGGCCGTGGCGCTGCGCGACGGCGCCGAGCTGCGCGACGAGCTGCACCGCCGAGGGCCGGCGGCCCGGCTCGATGCCGTCCCGTGGCAGGCGCCCGCCCCCGCCGTCGCGGCCTGTTCCGCGGCCGGCATCGACCTCGGGGGCGCGCTGCAGATCGAGGTCGAGCTGCTCGACGCCCACGGGCGACGGGCGGCCCAGGATCTCCCGATCTCGGTATCCGTTCGCGGAGGGGAGCTGATCGGGCTCGACAGCGGCGACCTGGGCGATCCGTCGTCTTATGCTGATTCGACCCGCCGCTCGCACGAAGGACGGCTGGTGGCCTTCGTCCGCCCCGAGAGGGGCGCGACGGTGAACGTGGCGCTGACGGCGCCCGGCCTGCCGCAGACGGACCTCGTCTGCGCCCCCGCACCGGCGCTGGAGTGAACATGAACGGGCCGCGACGCACGTCGCGCGACATCCGCAGCGAGTCGCGGCTCGACGTCCTGCACGCGGTGCTGTCGGCGGGCGAGACGACGCGAAACGAGCTGGTGCACACCACCGGCCTCTCGGCGGCCACCGTCGCGACCGTGGTGGCCGAGCTCACCGCCTCCGGGATCGTCGCCGAGACGCGGCTCACCGCCAACCGGGTCGGGCGGCCCACGGCCACCCTCGTGATGAACGCCGACCGCGGTCGTGTCGTGGGCATCGACGTCGCCGAGACCTATGTCCGCGCGGTGATCTTCGACGCCGCGCTCAACCAGCTCGCCTCGGTCGAGGAGCAGCGCGACGAGCACGTGACCGATCCGAACTCGATCGTCGAGGGGATCGGCGGAGTGCTCGACCGGGTGCTCGCCGAGACCGGGGTCGAGCGCGAGGCCGTCCTCGGCGTCGGCGTCGCGCTGCCCGGGCTCGTGCAGGGGCCCTCCGGCGTCTCGGTCGTCGTCCCGCACTGGGCATGGCACAAGGTCGAGCTCGACCACCTGCGCGAGCGCGTGGGGCTGCCGCTGGTGATCGACAACCCGCTGAAGGTGATGGCCACGGCCGAGCTGTGGCTCGGGAGCGGGCGCTTCGCGTCGAGCATGGCCACCGTCAACCTCGGCACCGGTGTGGGTGCGGGCATCGTGCTCGAGGGGCGCATCCTGCGCGGCGCGACGAACTCGGCCGGCGAGTGGGGCCACTCGCTGCTGGTGCTCGACGGGCGCGAGTGCCGGTGCGGCCGGCGCGGCTGCGTCGAGGCGTACATCGGGGCCCCCGGCATCCAGCAGACGCTGCGCGAGATCCACCCGTCGCATCCGCTGGCCGACCTGACGCTGCAGCGCGACTTCATCGCGGCGATGGCCGAGGCGATGACCGGGCCGGATCCGGATCCGGCCGTCAGCGCCACGATCGACCGCACGGCGTACTACCTCGGATCCGCGCTGGCCGACCTCGTCGCGATCGTGAACCCGGAGCTGGTCACGCTGACCGGGTGGACGACGTGGGCCCTCGGCGACTGGCTGCTGCCCGCCACCCGCGAGCACATCCGCACGCAGGCACCGGGCAACTCGTCCCTCGATCTGCAGGTCGAGGTCTCGACCGTCCGCGGCAACTCGGTCGCCACGGGCGTCGCCACCATCGCGCTGGAGCGCTTCCTCGCCGATGTCGGGCTGCTCACGAGCCACGCGCCGATCGCGCTCTGAGCACGCTCTTTCCGGCGGG
>Ga0308156_1003199_pt1 | contig 12894 bp, 9 predicted proteins | sample PhyAR2_FD_201041 | JGI IMG/M metagenome (GOLD analysis project Ga0308156, IMG submission 201041) | Phyllosphere microbial communities from UC Gill Tract Community Farm, Albany, California, United States - DLSL A.R2 | ecosystem: Host-associated > Plants > Phyllosphere > Unclassified | place: USA... | reverse complement strand
ACCGGAAAGGTTCTCAATAAGGGCTATCAGTCTTGCTCTGAATATGACACCAATCCTCAAAAATAAATCTCGATGATGTTAATAAATTCGCGTTTGTCAGGCGGCCTTTTAGGGCCGCTTTATTTTGTATATTAGTTACTTGGTCGTTTTCTGTGCTCCAGGTCACGGTTTAATTGACATAAATTTCAAATCTCACTAAGCTCCACTTCAACACTGATAGGCAATATCTGTGCGTAAGCGTTCACGTCATCCAACGCATTTAATCCTGTTTGTTATTTATGCAGGGGAGAAGGCGTTTCTTTTTAGCTTCTCCTTGCTTTTGGAGTTAGCACTTGTATGTCTCAGTCTCATTTTATTAGTACCCCCAAAGCAAATCATGCGCTGTTTCCTTTGACGTCAGCCGTTTTTCTTACTTATCTCACGGTAGGATTACCTTTACCGGTTATTCCCTTATATGTGCATAACCAATTAGACATGAGTAATACCATGGTGGGGATCGCTGTGGGAATGCAGTTTCTTGCAACCGTACTTACTCGCGGTTATGCGGGACGGCTAGCCGATCAGCAGGGCGCTAAGCGCTCCACGCTTCAAGGAATGCTGGCCTGCTCGTTGGCGGGCGTTGCTTATCTATTGGCTGCATTGTTGCCGGTTGATGCCATGACCAAATTTGTCATTCTTTTGGTTGGACGATTGGTATTAGGTTTTGGTGAAAGCCAGCTTTTAACAGGAAATTTGACCTGGGGTTTAGGTCTATTAGGACCATCCCGCTCAGGTAAAGTCATGTCATGGACGGGCATGGCCATTTACGGTGCTCTTGCGGCAGGTGCGCCGCTTGGATTACTGCTAAATCAACATTGGGGATTTGCCGCATTAGGCATTTCTACGCTTATTTTACCGCTTGTTGCTATTTTGATTAATTTTAAAGTCAAGCCCGTTGCGCCTCATGCTGGGCAACGTATTCCTATGTGGCGGATGCTGGGTAAAATTTGGCAGCCGGGTGTGGCTCTGGCGCTGCAAGGTGTCGGTTTTGCCGTTATTGGCACGTTCATTTCGCTATTATTTAGCTCTCACGGTTGGGCACATGCGGGATTAGCGCTCACCAGCTTCGGGCTCTCTTTTGTATTAATGCGAGTATTGTTTGGCCAGTTGCCAGACCGAATGGGGGGAATGAAGGTCGCTATTGCCTCTCTAGTTGTTGAAACCATCGGGCTGGTTCTAATCTATTTAGCAAGCACCTCCATTTTAGCTCTTATTGGTGCTGCTTTAACGGGAGCCGGGTGCTCGTTAATGTTCCCCGCCTTGGGTGTTGAAGTCGTAAAAAGAGTACCGGTTCATGTACGAGGCACCGCGATGGGCGGGTATGCTGCTTTTCAGGATGTTTCCTACGCTATCGCTGGGCCATTAACAGGCATTTTGGCAACCACGCTGGGCTATTCATCGGTATTTGCCGTTGGCGCAGCATGCTCTGCACTGGGTATTATCGTCATTCTGCTTTTCTTGCGACCAGTGGCATCGCAGACCGTTGAGTCTTAGGTGAAAAAAATCAAGGCCTCGAATGAGGCCTTGATTCTAGAGATAAATTGAGTTTGGAATAGAGCCACCATTAGGTGTTATCCCGTCCCGCCATTTGGGTGGGTTTCCGCCGGGTAAGCCATCGCGGTGGCCGACATTGTGCTTGAAGCAACAACCAACACTAATGAAATCAACTTCTTCATTTGACTCCTTCATGACCTGCGGTTTAAGTACCATAACGCGATGCTTCAATGTGAAGCGTGATCGGGTTCACCCTCTGAGAAAATGGTTTGAATTCAGACTTTAATTTATTGTTATTAAAGCTAATTATTTGCTTTACAATTTTGGCACGTGAAAATGACAAATCGAATGGTGTCTGAAAACCGATTATCTTAGATATTCTGCTAAGCTTAATAGGATTAAATTTATCAACGATATCAATTGTGCTCGCCAATTTGGGTTGGGCATAGGTTATTGGAGGTCTAAATGGGTTTGCTAAGTTTCGTTAAAGATGCGGGAGAAAAGCTTTGGGACGCGGTTAGTGGAAATCGTGATGATAAACTCAAAGAGCATATCAATAAGCTTGGTTTACCAGGAGCAGATAAAGTCGACGTAAAAGTTGCTGATGATGGTACTGCCACGGTTTCAGGTGAAGGTGTAAGCCAGGAACTGAAAGAGAAGATCTTGGTTGCTATTGGTAATGTTGCAGGTATCAGCAAAGTAGACGATCAGCTCGCGGCTGCACAGTCTGGTGTGGAGAGCCATTTTTATACGGTTAAAGCAGGTGATACGCTGAGTGCGATTGCTAAAGCACAGTATGGCAACGCCAATGATTACATGCGCATTTTTGAAGCCAATAAACCGATGCTGTCGCATCCAGATAAAATCTACCCTGGGCAGATGCTCATTATTCCACAAAAATAATTGGGTCATCGGTTCGCGTTATGTTTAAAAGCCGCTGATGCGGCTTTTTTTACGCCACATGTTATCCATGAAATGCCATTTTATCTCTCGTCGATATGCGTTATCTCGTTGTCTTGCTATTATCGAACAACAAAAAAATAACGAGGTCTATCGGATGAAAAAGATTCTTACCCTATGTTTGAGTTCGCTATTATTGGCAGGGTGTGCAAGCAGCGAGGGTCAATCGCCATTTAAGAGCTATTTCTCCTGCGATATCCCTGCGGCAAGCCATTATCCTATAATCGAGTCTACGTCAGATCTGCTAGTGAACATGCGTAAGCTGGGTGTCGATGCGGAACGTAAAAACGTCGTGGCTGCACAATGGGCACAGCAAACTACAGATGCCAGTGAGAAAGCAAAAATTGAGTCCTGCAGCAGTGATATACGCCAAGCATCCATAGATATCGTACAGCCTCAGGTTAGCCGAGTCCAAAGCGTAACGACAGGTTCTGCCCAGTTAGCTGCGCTTAATGATGTACATATAAAATGGCTGGCTTATATGAATTCAATTACGTTGAAAGGGACCGATGCCTCTCTAGCGAAGGCGTTCAATAACGCGGCAAATAATCTTGATAAGATGTGAGATTAGCTTAGGATTTTGTTTAAAAAAGCACCTAAATAGGATTTAGGTGCTTGAGTAATTAAATTGATTTAACTTAGAAGTCGTAACGCAGACGAACTAGATTCAGGTCACTTTTATTGTCTGTGGTATTTGTGAATACATGTTCGACGTCGATCTGGAAGCCATAATCAAACTTGGTGGAAATACCCAGCGTCTGATGGTTGCTCTGATAATCACGACCGGTGTTAAATTTCAGGCGGTCACCAGCATAATAAGGTGTAATATTTTTCACCAGATATTGGCTGATAGGGAAAGTATAACCCGCATAATATTCAACGCCGTAGCCATTTCCAGCAAAGTAATCATGACGGTTTTTAACACCGGTCATTAAGAAATTACGATACCAACCGGCAGATGCTGCCAGAGTCCAATTGTCAGGTTTCCAGCTTAAACCAGAACCCAGCAACTGTTGGCCATTATCGTTTTTGCCACTATCCGCACCGTTATTTTGCTTGATGCTTTGTTGGATATAGCTGTACGCGGTACCCCAAGTTAGCTCATCGGTGATGTGGTAATCCACACCCAATGCGCCGCCGCCTTTACGTTGATAACGCAGCGGGTTGCCGTTATTTACACCGGCAGGGTGGGAGTCATCGTGTAAAACACCGCCCACATACAGATCAACGGGCCCAAAAGTATTTTTATACTGGACCAGATTGTAGCTGCGGTATGAACCGTCGTAGTTACCGTTATACCCGTTACCTGGAGCCTGAGCCTGCATATCGAAGTCCCAGATATCCGTTTTAGCACCCACAACGGTGTAGTAAATACTGTTTTGTTTACCGTAGGTTAGAGTACCCCATGTTGCGCTTTTCAAACCTCCGAACAACATGCGGCGATCGGTATTTGCTGCGCCATCGGCATAATGATTATCCCAGTTAAACAGCGCTGGAATATTCACACCCAGTTCGTAGTAACCAATCAGGCTAACATCGTCGAACAGGTAATAATCTGCGGAGAAACGGAAACGTGTCCCTCCGTCATAACCGTTGCGCTTATAAGAGCCTTTATCGCTGTTGCCCATTTCATCAATAAACTGCGGACGAATACTACCGCCAACCTGAAACTTCAAGCGGCTAAGTGGATCGCCTGCCTGAGGATTTTGCTCTAACAGCGTGATTTCTGCGAGCGAGGAAAAAGAAGCACAACCCAATGCCACTGCTAATACAATTTTTTTCGCCACATGATGTTTAATCATTTTTTATCCCTGACGTATCAACGAATGTTTAATTTACATTCGCAATTGTTTTATAAGTAAAATAATAGAAATACATAAAGTCTGATATATTGCAGCCACTAAATGCGATATGCATTCAACTATATAGCGCAATAAATTGCAACAATAGTTACGTGTTTAAACTAAATAATTTGGGTTGAAATTTTATTTTGATTGAAATTTAACACAAGTCTTCAAACTCCCTATTTAATTCTGCTCAATCCTAATACAAAGTGAACCATAAGCCAATGAGATTAGTAAATATCAATAATCAAGATAAACCACAAAAAATGATAGCTTAGATGAATCAGCATGTGTCTACATTACTATGGGGTATAATCACGCAAGGTGATGACTGTTATAGCGATTATCCGTAGTGTGAGGGATATGCATCCAGCGCAGATTAAGCAATCTCTATCAAACTGATTAATAACAGCAGTTGCTTGTTCTCAATGACATAAGACAAAGAATTAAAACCTAGAAATTTGAGATTTATTAGGGGTAATGACAAGTGAAAATTTGAGTTTTCAATCTCACATAAATCAATGTAATAATCATCCGTATCTTATATTTCAGAATTTAGCCTGGCGCTTATGATAAAAAACCTCAAATAATTGTATCTCTGCGGATAAGGTTAACTGGTGCGAATATAAAAATGTTCGCTGTTGAATGGTGAATTCCGATATTGCGTTCTAACCTGAATACGAGAAAACTTACCCATAAGAGAGGCTATTGAATGAAAATTGATGCGTTTGCTTTTGGTACCACCAACTGGAGTGAAATTGAACTAACGGAGCATCCCGGAGAAATCGGCATGGCTTACTGGCGTACACAATATTTTGGCAAGAAACCTAATCAAATCCGTGTGCGAATGGTTAATTATTCCCCAGGCTATCTTGCCGACCACTGGTGCCAAAAGGGGCATATTCTTTTCTGTTTGGAAGGAGAACTAGAAACAACCCTGAATGATGGGCGAAAATTCGTTCTGAGCGCTAGAATGAGTTATCAGGTTGGGGATAATGCAGAGCCACATCAGTCCAGAACAACAATCGGTGCAAAGCTCTTTATTGTGGATTGATGAATATCTCAGGGGAGTTTTGTATATCAGTTTTTGTTTTAAAAGATATTTTCTTATTGATTAAAAAGAGACCTGATACGATTCCTGTATCAGGTCTAGGGTAATGGCTCTTGGGAGAGAGCCGTGCGCTAAAAGTTGGCATTAATGCAGGCTTGGATTGCCTTGCTATTTAAGAGTAGTCGACGGTATTTTTTTTGCCAGTTTTTAGCAAATCATGCTGTGGAAGAGAGTTGCGCCAAATGTTAAGTCTTTCTTTTGGTGGAGGATGCATTTGTGCGAGAGATTATGCCATTACTCAAGCGATGTTCTATTTATCTCTAATACTTAATAAAAAACGTGGCGTTTGTTGTGTCGAAGAGTCGTGTTGAGAGCGTGCAAAACAGGACATATGAAAATCGTGTCAATCATATATAAAAAAAGCACCGCCAGTAGGCGGTGCTTTTTTGTCTGGAGTTAGCGAAGTGGGATTGCGGTACCCCAGCTTTGCCATTTATCCGGTGCATTATCATTCAGAAGATAGTGCGTATTCGGTTGAGCCTGTGGCGCGAGCGGCGTCGTTGGTGGTGTTGCAAAAGCGATGCCGCCGCGGATAAATTGCTGGAACGTGCCCGTTTTAACCATCCCACCGGTTAACCCAAACTCTACGTTATAGCCCGATGCGAGCCAGAATACGGAGTTTTCGCGTACCAGCTTTTGGTATTTCTTGCTGATGCGCAGCGCCACGTGCACGCGATCAGACATGGAACCCAAATATAGACCCGTCACGGTACCCACTTCGATGCCTCGGAAAAGAACCGGAGTACCAATTTGTAGCGATCCTGTTTCCGGTGCATCGACAATCACACTCAAACCATCGAGATAGCGCGAATCTGCGATCGAGGCCTGTTGCAGCTCGAAAGTACGCATGGTGCGACCGTGACCCGGTTCTAAGTTGATATAGGGCTGTAGCAATGTTTCTAAATTACTGACGCCGGTGGCAGAGATCTCAGGCGTTACGATGGAGAAGCGTGTTCCTTGGCGTGCAAAGGAATCTACGTATTCTGGATAAAGCACCGCTTTCGCTAACACTTCGTTAAGTTCGTTGGAGAGTTTTAGCGATTCAACCTGTCCAATATCGATACCGAGATAGCGAATGGGCATGCCAGCTGAGAGTTTTGACGCATCGTAAGTCCGTAAGGTGATCTGGCTACCAATGGCTCGGGCCGCCGTTTCTGAAGCATAGAGCTCAAGTTTCTGTCCCTTGGTAACGCTGACGCCTTCTATATTGTCAAAGCTCACTGCGCCTTTGATAGCGCGATCTAGCGGAGAAGCTTGAATCGTCAAACCGCTGCCGTTGAGCTGTACTTTAGCTCCGCCTTCCGCCCAGAAAATAGTTTGCGGCGTAAGCAGTTTTCGGTAGGCCGGTTGAATATAGACATCAACTTCAAATTCATTCGATTTCGGCCGTACATCAACAATTTCGCCGACTTGGAATTTGCGATACAACACCACTGAACCTGCTTGAATGTCAGGTAAGGTTTCTGCACGTAAGGTGAGTGTTGATGGCGGTAGGTTGCCAGTAATACCTTGTTCCGCATGTTCGCTGTTTTGGTAGAGTGGGTATTTGTCCTTGGGCTCACCTTTGCTGCCTGGGATAACGCGAATACCACCATCTAACCATTCTTGTGCGCTTGCACCGAGCACCTGAACACCGTCAACGCCAAACTTAACGTCAAGGCGACTGTTAACCACAAATTTGCTGTCGGCATGGATACGGCTGCGATACTGCGGCTCAATAGCGACGTCGAAAACAACCGAGTTATCTTTCAGAACCCGATTAAGGACTTGGCCAATTTTGATTCCGTTCATACTGATAGGTTGCCCAACGTCCACGCCATAGCTTTGTGATGCGCTGAGCGATAGCTTCAGGATATTAGGCTGCTGCAGCAATGACTCTGCGCTTGGCAGTACGGTGAAATGGTTTTGCGGTTCACCTTCTCCAGGCAGCAGTTCAAATACGTTACCCGTGAGGAGTTGGCTCAGTTTGGCATTGTCCAAGCTGAGTCGAGGGCTGGTCATTTTGATGCGGGTTCCACTGCGCATTAGATCCACGATGCTGGGGTCAATCGTTAATTCGCCGCTAACTTTGCTATCTTTCTCCAGCGTCATTTTGGTGAGCGTACCGACCTGTAACCCTTGATAGATAAGCGGCGTTCTGTCCGCAGTGAGGCCATCGCCATTTGGCAAATCCAAGCCGATGACAACGCCGCGCTGGCTGTGGGCCAGATCGGGATAGAGCGTATAGTTGTGGTTGGCAACAGCCTGCTTGCCACCCTGTGGTGAATCAAAAGCAATCGCGCCATTCACTAACGCAGCCATGCTTTCCATCTGAACTGAAATGCCATCTAAGGCAAAATCGCCTTTGAAACCAGAAACATTCCAGAAACGGCTGTTATCTTTCACCAAATTAGCAAAGCGCTTATCGATAAGCACATCGATGCTAACCCCTTGTTGGTTTTCAGCAATCGTAAAATCATAGACTTTACCTACTGGGATTTTACGGTAATAAACCAGTGAACCGGTGCTTAAAGATCCCAGATCGGGTGCAAACAAGTGGATCAGCAATTCACCGGTATTAAGGCGGAACTTGGGCTGGGTATCCAGCGCGACGAAATGTTGACTAGGTTTTCCCGTACCCGGCATCATCCCAATATAGTTGCCGCCGACTAACGCATCTAATCCTGAGATCCCCGCCAGCGATGCTTTGGGCGTGACAAGCCAAAACTGGGTGCCGTCACGCAGAGCGTCTTTCATATCGCTTTTAATGCTCACGCTGACTTCAATTTTATTGAGGTCATTGCTTAGCGCTATCTTTTGTACCGTTCCAACTTCAACGCCTTGATAGCGTACCGGCGTGCGGCCAGCCACCAAGCCTGCCGCCGATTGGAAATCGATAATGACGGTATCTCCGCGCTCTTGCATCGTGGAATAAATCAGCCAGCCTGCAATCAGAAGGGCGATAAAAGGTAATAACCAAAACGGTGATATACGACGTTTACGTCGTAGCGTCGCGTTAGTCGGTGTATTCGGCGTTTCCTGTTGCATGAGCATCCCAAATCAGTCGGCTGTCTAACCATTCTACGGCAAGGATGGTTAGGAATACGGCGGCGCCAAAATAGAAGGCCGCCGGTCCCATAGTAAAAGAAAGTAGCTGGTCACGATTAACCAACGACATCATTAACGCGATGACAAAAAGATCGAGCATCGACCAGCGGCCAATCCACGTCACTAAGCGTAGTAGACGCATGCGTGTTTTAAGGCTGTGCTGGGTTTTAAATTGGATGCTGATCAACAAGAACAGCATCACGATCACCTTAGTGAAAGGAACTAAAATACTGGCAATAAATACGATTGCCGCAATAGGAATATTGCCTGACGTTGCTAAAGAAACCACGCCAGAAAAAATAGTGTCTTCCATCCGCACGCCGTTCACATACAAAATTGAAATCGGCAGCATGTTGGCGGGGAAGAGCATCACGATTGCGGCAATGAGCGCGGCCCATGTTTTTTGTAGGCTGTATGGCTGACGAGCATGCAGCGTCGTATGGCAGCGCGGGCAGCGGCCTCGTGCATCAGGCAGCCCCGTATAATGACAGGCACAGCAGAGTTTCATATCATACGGTGACGTTTTGGGCTGGCTACGTGGATAGAAACGCTCCCACAGCTGATTCAAATTGAGATGAATCAACGTGACCAGAGTGAGCAACGTCATCATCACGTAGGCAAAGAAAGCGTTTCCCACGTTGATATCCGCGTATTCCTGAACCTTTATGCAGGCTACGCCCATGCCGATAAGATAGATATCGAGCATGATCCACTCTTTTAATCTGTCTAGCATCAATAATACCGGACGCAGATTCATCCCCAGCTTATGCCCGAACCGCAGATAGAGAATGGAGAGTGGAAGCGTCAGCGGGGCTCCGACGGTACAAAATGCCACCATGCTGGCCGTGACCGGATCGCCTTGGATCGCCATTTGCCAAATACCTTCAATCAGGCTGGCATAAATGGTGGTTCCCAGTAGGCGGATTTGAATCAGCGGCTCGTTTAAGGCAAACGGCATCAATAGCAAAATAGCGATAGACAGCGCGGTTAAGCGCGTCATGGACCAATCACGCCCAGAGCAGATTTTGGCACAGCAACGTGGGCAGTATGCGGTATGGTTTTTATCCAGCTCGGGGAGTTGGAAAACATAGTCGCATTCGTGGCAGCGTTTGATGTGCTGTTCGGGTAGCGCGGTTATTCGAGTGATATTCATTCAGAAACGCAAGATGGGTGGCGCAAGGGGGGAAAGTATCGCATTGATGGCCTTAAAACAGAATGGTTGTTATAAAAATGTAGGTCGAACTTGTGTAAAGATACAATGTGTAACGAGTTAATGTGTAGTGATGTTGGATAGGCCTTGTGTGATAACGCATTTAATGCTTATTTTATGTGACGTATTCGAGCCTTATGGCTACCGCCCAGTAACAAGATAACGAGATTTACATGAGTAAAAAAGAGTTTTATACCGATCTAGCGCGTGATTTGGCTGCCCTAAGCAGCGGCGAATATAACTTTATCGCAACATTATCCAACGCGAGTGCGCTAATTTATGAGCGATTAGAGGATGTTAACTGGGTCGGATTCTATTTGGTTGATGGAAATACGTTGGTACTTGCGCCTTTCCAAGGAAAATTAGCCTGCGTGCGAATTCCTGTTGGTAAAGGCGTATGTGGTACTGCGTTTGCAAAAAATGAGATCCAACGCGTTGCTGATGTGCACGCTTTTGCCGGTCATATTGCCTGTGATGCAGCCAGTAATGCTGAAATTGTGCTGCCTATTGAGGTGAATGGACAAGTTATTGGGGTTTTAGATATCGATAGCACAGTTTATGACCGATTCGATAAAGAAGATGAAAATGGTTTAAAATCAGTGGTTTCCGCTCTTTCTGAGCACTTAAAAGAGTGCGACAGCACAAAATTTGTGACATTTGCATAAGGTTGTCGTGCGTATGGCGTGGCTTTTGGCGGTAGCGCCATTATAATGTCGCCTGTTCATGCCATCGCTGGTTGGCAAACCCGTTGTAATCAGGAAATTTCATGGAAAATCAACCCAAGTTGAATAGTAGTAAAGAAGTCATTGCATTTTTAGCCCAGCGTTTCCCGCAGTGCTTTAGCGCAGAGGGCGAAGCACGTCCGTTGAAAATCGGTATCTTTCAGGATCTGGTTGAGCGGATGCAGGGAGATGAAAACGGACTGAGCAAGACTCAGCTACGTTCAGCGCTCCGTCTGTACACCTCAAGCTGGCGTTATCTGCACGGCGTGAAAGTGGGTGCAGAACGTGTCGATCTTGACGGTAATTCGTGTGGTGTGCTGGAAGAGCAGCATGTGGAACACGCTCGTCAACAGTTAGAAGAAGCCAAAGCGCGAGTTCAAGCACAACGTGCAGAACAGCAGGCGAAAAAACGTGAGGCCGGGGAAACGACTGAGAATCGTCGCCCACGTCCAGCGGGTAAAAAACCTGCTGCACGTCGTACCGATGCTGCTAACGGCGATAAAGAAGCGCGTAAACCACGCACTCCTCGTCCGCAACAGGATCGCACGCCTCGCGCGAACACAGAATCAGCTAAACCGCGTGCTGTACCGGTAACTGACATTACTAAACTGACCGTAGGTCAGGGCGTAAAAGTCAGCGCAGGTAAAAGTGCGATGGACGCTTCCGTATTGGAAATCACCAAAGATGGTGTACGCGTTCAGCTTTCTAACGGTCTGGCGATGATTGTGCGCGCAGAACACTTGCAGTTCTGATACGGAGGCCAGCCAAGGCATGAACAAATTTTTCAGGGTATCAGCGATAGCCCTGGCGTTATTCGCTGGTGCCAGCTTTGCGGCTGATAATGTTGCTTACAACATTAATCAGTTACCGCAGTTGCGCCAAGAGCCGCAGCACGCGACCGTCAGTGAACGGGTGACGTCACGTTTTACGCGCTCTCATTATCGTCAGTTCGATTTGAACGATGATTTTTCTAAAAAGATCTTTGCTCGCTACCTCAATATGTTGGACTACAACCATAACGTGTTGTTGGCCTCTGACGTAGCACAGTTCAAAGACCGTGAGACGACGCTGGATGATGAGTTAAAATCCGGTCAATTAGATACCGCTTATGCGCTGTTTAATTTGGCCCAAAAACGTCGCTTCGAACGCTACGAATATGCACTTTCTTTGCTGAAATCCCCGATGACCTTCGACGGTAACGACACCATTGATGTCGACCGTAGTAAATCACCGTGGCCAACCAGCACGGAAGAGTTGAACAAGCTTTGGGCCGCTAAAGTTAAATACGATGAATTGAACCTGAAGCTGGCCGGCAAAGATTGGCCAGAGATTCAAAAGATCCTGACCAAGCGCTACCAGTTTGCGATTAAACGCCTTACGCAAAGCAAAAGCGAAGACGTTTTCCAACTGTTCATGAATGCGTTTGCGCACGAGATTGATCCCCATACCAACTATCTGTCTCCGCGTAATACTGAGCAGTTTAATACCGAAATGAGTTTGTCTCTGGAAGGTATTGGCGCCGTGCTTCAGCAGACCGAAGACGACTACACTCAGATTAACTCAATGGTTGCCGGTGGACCTGCGGCGAAGAGTAAATCCCTCAAGGTCGGCGATCGCATCGTTGGCGTTGGGCAGCCGGGTAAGCCGATGGTGGACGTGATTGGCTGGCGTCTTGATGACGTGGTTGAGCTGATCAAAGGGCCAAAAGGCAGCAAAGTTCGGTTGGAAATTCTGCCAGCAGGTAAGGGCACCAAAACACGCACTATCACGTTAACGCGTGAACGCATCCGCTTGGAAGATCGCGCGGTGAAAATGAGCGTGAAAACCGTTGATGGCAAGAAAGTCGGGGTTCTGGATATTCCTGGCTTCTACGTTGGTCTGACCGACGATGTCAAAGTACAGTTGCAGAAGCTGGAAAAACAGAACGTAAGCAGCGTGATTATCGATCTGCGCAGCAACGGTGGCGGTGCGTTAACCGAAGCGGTATCACTTTCTGGCTTGTTTATTCCTAGTGGCCCGGTTGTTCAGGTACGTGATAATAACGGTAAAATTCGTGAAGATGCGGATACTGACGGCGTTGTTTATTACAAAGGCCCGCTGGTGGTTCTGGTTGATCGCTTCAGTGCGTCAGCGTCAGAAATCTTCGCTGCAGCTATGCAGGATTACGATCGTGCGCTGATTGTTGGCGAACCAACCTTTGGTAAAGGCACTGTACAGCAGTATCGTTCGGTAAACCGTATTTACGATCAGATGCTGCGTCCAGAGTGGCCGGAGCTGGGTTCGGTTCAATACACTATTCAGAAGTTCTACCGCATTAACGGTGGTAGCACGCAGCGCAAAGGCGTGACGCCGGATATTATTATGCCGACGGGGCTGGAATCGATTGATACCGGCGAAAGCTTTGAAGACAACGCCTTGCCTTGGGAT
>Ga0308156_1003197_pt1 | contig 12897 bp, 9 predicted proteins | sample PhyAR2_FD_201041 | JGI IMG/M metagenome (GOLD analysis project Ga0308156, IMG submission 201041) | Phyllosphere microbial communities from UC Gill Tract Community Farm, Albany, California, United States - DLSL A.R2 | ecosystem: Host-associated > Plants > Phyllosphere > Unclassified | place: USA... | reverse complement strand
ATATATGAGCACTTTGTATACGAAGACGCTACACACCTTTCACTGGCCGCTGTCGCGCCGGATCTGAAAGAGCGGATACTTATTATTAACGGCGCCTCAAAGGGATATGCAATGACCGGATGGCGTCTTGGATTTGGCGCGGGTCCACAGTGGCTGACCAGCGCTATCACCAAACTGATTTCCCAGACAACCACCTGCCCGAGTTCGGTAAGCCAGGCGGCTGCAGTCGCGGCGTTCGCAGGCGATCAGCAGCCCGTAAAGGAGATGCTCGCCATCTATACCGCGCGCAGAAAGCGCATTGTCGAACTGCTCAGCAATCTGCCAGGCCTTAGTTTTAACCCACCAGCAGGTGCATTTTACCTTTTCATTAATGTGTCCGGGCTGATCGGTAAAATAAAACCCAATGGAAGCCGTATAACCTCTGACGATGACGTCGTAGAGTATTTTCTACGTGACGCAGGCGTCGCAACCGTTACAGGCAAAGCATACGGGCTTTCTCCTTACTTACGCATTTCTTTCGCAAGTTCAGTTGACGTCATTGAAGAAGGATGCCGGCGACTCAAAACGGCCATTGCATTGCTTCGCTAGCAGACTCTTAATTATTAACCAACACCAGGTACGAACTAAATGAAAAAGCCAGGAATCCCCCTTGTATGGCAGATTGTTGTCGGCCTTGTGGCAGGCATTGTAATAGGTTACCTACTTAATCTATATCCCGCGCACAGTGCGTGGCTTATAGAACAGATATTTAAGCCTGCCGGCGATATTTTCATTAAATTAATGAAAATGATCGTTATTCCGGTTGTTTTTTCGTGCCTGGTGGTGGGTATCGCAGGTCATTCTGACAGTAAAGCGGTGGGAAGAATGGGCCTGAAGACCATTTTTTATTTCCTGTGCGTGACAACCACCGCCATTATCGTGGGCTTGATTGTAGGAAACGTGGTGAAGCCCGGCGCAGGGGCCGACCTGTCTTCGATGGTGCAGCATCAGGTCAGTGTCGCTACGCCCGCGTCAGCGAATCATGGGCTTGGTCAGGTGATCCTGAGCATTATCCCTGAGAATATTGTTGATGCTATGGCAAAAGGCAATCTGTTGCCCGTGATCTTCTTTGCCGTCATGTTTGGCATTGGTATTGCTTCGCTTGAAAATGAAAAAAAGGCGAACGTGGTCAATTTCTTTTCTGCCATTGCTGATGGGATGTTCAAAGTTACAGGCATGATCATGGCCTATTCCCCTATCGGGATATTTGGCATGATAGCGGTAACGGTCACCGATTTCGGCGTCGCGTCTCTTCTGCCGCTGGTGAAACTGATTGCCACAACTTATATTACCGCCATTCTGTTTGTTATTATTGTTTTTGGACTCATCGCCCGATCCGTTGGCATTAATATTTTTACCATTATCCGCATTATTAAAGATGAATTGATACTTGCTTTTTCAAGCGCCAGCTCAACATCTGTTCTGCCGCAGCTGATCCAGAAAACACAAAAGTTCGGCGTCGATAAAACGGTTTCAGGGTTTGTCATTCCTACGGGGTATTCATTTAACCTTGACGGTGCCTCTCTTTTCCTTGGCATCGGAACGCTGTTTATCGCGCAAATCTATGGTATTCACCTGACCCTTGCCGATCAGATGATGCTTGTTGTGACGATGGTCATAACCTCTAAGGGCGCAGCCGGTGTTCCTGGTTTTATGTTTGTCATTCTTTCCGCCACGCTCTCTAGCGCAGGTATCCCGTTAGAAGGCATTGCTTTCATTGCAGGCGTTTACCGCTTAATGGATATGCCTAATACGGCGCTTAACGTTCTGGGAAATACGCTGGCCCCTATTGTCATAGCCAAATGGGAAAACAAGTTCAGCGATAAACGCTACGCTGAAACTGTGAAACAACTTTAGATTTCAGTCTTCCAAACAGGTTTACGGCGTATTTGGTAAGTAAACTTTCATACATCGACGATAAAGAGGGAACGGCGTAAAGCACAGACCTTAAATTAGCTCAAACTACGCCGTCGGCATTTACCGAATGGCCGGGCGATGAGGGTGCAGAACATTCCCTATAAAGGTTGTGTAACGCACCGCCCGGCACGCCTGTCAGTATGGCCGTCAGTTATCAGGACAGTAATTGACGGGAGCTTTGCCCTAATGGCATCCCTGAAAAGAAGGCATGCGTTTTTTGTTATCGATCCCTCAGGCATGCACTTTCTTTCCAGTTAAAACCTGACCCGCGGCGCAAAATGTAAGCGCCGCCGGCAGGTTCTGATAAGGGCAAAGACTTCACTTCTGAATCCAGTAAGGCCCCGGCCTGCCAAAGAGATATCCCTGCAGTAGAGGACATTCATATTTTCTGAGCCACTCAGCCTGTGCAGGTGTCTCCACGCCCTCTGCGGTAACTTCAACCTTCAGTTGACGGCAAAGTGAAAGAACGGAACTGACGATAGCTGCCGCTCCGGCATCCCGGTGCAGGTCGCTGATAAATGACTTATCAATTTTTATCCTGCTGAAAAGTCCGGAGCTGAGGTGGCTCAGGGAAGAAAAACCGGTGCCAAAATCATCCAGCACCATATCAATGCCCGTCTCCCTGAATTTCCGTATTACTTCATAACTGAACTCGGGGTTGTCGAACAGCGCGGACTCGGTAATTTCGAGTTCCAGCCTGTTGGGATGCAGCCCACTATGAATCAGGACGTTTTTCACTCTGTTCGCCAGTTGCGGGTCTCTGAACTGTCGGGGCGAAATGTTTACTGCCACCCGCGCCTGTCCCGACCAGCCTGCCATGTCAGTACAGGCACGCGTAAGCGCAAATGCGCCGATATCATGGATAAGCCCGGTTTTTTCAGCAAGCGGTATGAAAACGTCAGGCGGAACGCTTCCCCTTACAGGATGATGCCAGCGCAGCAGGGCTTCATATGACACGACTTCTTCACTTACGCTGCACACAACGGGCTGGTAAAAAAGCTGAAGCTCACCGTTCTCCAGCGCACCACGCAGGTCGTTTTCCAGACTGAAGCGCTCTTTCGCTGAACTGGCAAGCTCATCTGTAAAGATGACCCAGCCATTACGTCCGGCTGACTTGGCCGCATACAGGGCGATATCTGCTGCCGATAACATGCTTTCAGCATCCCGCGCGTAGCCCGGAAAAAGGCATACTCCGAAGCTGCAACCCGACGTGACCTTGCGGCCTTTCAGCATGAAGGGTTCCTTCAGCACTGCGGTGAGGCGTGATACCGTTTCGCTTGCTTCTGCTGCTGAGCTTATGCCCGGTAAGACGGCAACGAACTCGTCGCCGCCTGTGCGGGCCAGAATATCTTCAGGGCGCAGGACGGACTGTAGCCGCGCAGAAACATCAATGAGCAGTGCATCCCCTGTGGGATGGCCCAGAACATCATTGATGCTTTTAAAGCGGTCAATGTCAGAGACCATGACGGCAAAGGGGCTGTCGCCACTCAGAAGCGTCTCCAGTCTGGGCATCAGGCCACGGCGGTTAAGCAGCCCTGTCAGTGGATCATGCAGTGCCAGGTGATTAGCCCTTGCCGCCGCCTGATACTCTGCGGTGACATCCAGTATGGTATAGAGAAGATAGTCCTCTCCGCCGCCCGAATTCAGCCTTTCTGCAGAAATCCGCAGTGAAAATTCCGGTGCGGTATCGTCTGAAGAGACAGTTTCACTGAACCCTTTATCGGGAAGGAGATCATAGGCTTGCCTGAACACAGCACTCAGATCGGCTGGCAACGCCTCAGGGATACCTGTCAGGGTATTACCGCTCAATACCAGCGCCTGCAGATGGGGCGAATTCATGGCTGTCGGGTTCGCGCGTATTATGCCACCCGATTTTACGTCACACAGAATGAGGGCGCAGGGCGTGTGGCAGAACACAGCGTCGAGCACCTTATTGGTGTCTGATAACTCCGTTTCCCTTTTCTGGATAACCTGTTGAGCGATGCGTAGCGCCGCCCTTTCCTGATAATCATGCGAAACGTCCCGCACGATTTTAATAAAAGCAGCGTGTTCTTCCTCAGATGGGTTGAGAAATTCTATTTCGACTGATGCACGGAATGTGCTGCCGTTTTTCCGGAGGCGCCAGCCCTCGCCTGTAAACTTGCCATGCTCACGTGCATACCCCAGATCGGCCTCAGGTATGTTCCTGGCCTGTTCATCTTCATCGTAAAAAACCGAAATATGTTGCCCTCTGATATCACGGCTTTCCCAGCCCTTAATTTCACGGCATCCAAGGTTCCAGCTCATCACCTCTCCGGTTGAAGAAAGAAGGTATATTGCGCAAAGCGACGTTCTGGCCACGGCGGCCCCCAGTTGGTCATTGGTTACGGATTTCATGCGGCTGTCCTTGATGAGTTCATCGACCTGCTCGGAGATGATCCTGCCTGTAAAATGAGTATCGGCCTCGCTCACCTGATATCGAGAAACAATTTTGTAAAACTTTAGCCTGAAGCATAAAGACTACCGTTAATTCACTTCTGTTTAGCCTTAGCCAGTACCAGGCTTCATGACACCACCTATGGCTCTACCTGTCGGCACCTGCGCGATTGCTACAAACATACCTTCAAATTTTCGGTTTATGCGCTTTTTATCTCTGAGTATGTAAATAATCGAATTACGCTTTTTAAGGCAACTGTTATGCATGCCCGTCATTTTGAGTAAATAACCCACTGTCAGGAACCCTGCACCGTTAATTAACACGGACTGACGTCAGGTACATCTGTGCCTGGTACACATCTGTATGACAAAACCATATTGATTATTCAGGATTTTTACGCTCTGCAAATGGCTTATGCGCTGAGCTGATGCCCTGGCCACAGGTTATGGCAGGACGGCCCGCCGAGTTCAGCCAGACCGCTGCCATTTTGAGATTTTTCTGCCTTAAAGGCTATCCGGCTTAAATACTCACTTCACCTTTCAGAGGCAGCCCGGCGCCTGCCGGACCGGTGATGCAGAAGACAATGAGCATAAATAACGTCACCAGACTCAGACGAATTTGTTCCGGCACAGGTTAGATATCTTACAGGGCTGACCAGCCCCCGCCGATGAGCACATCCCGATTTGAGCAATATGCGCTTCTTGCTCATAGCGGAACTTCTGCTTAGTCCGCTCGTCTGCTTCGTGCCAGGAGTGCACAAGGTAGTTGTGAATTTTGATAACGCTACGACTGGCGTTCGCGCGCGGGGTGACAGGACCGATTAGCCCCCTGCTGGAGGCTGCTCTTAATGGAGGTTTTCTTTAGCGCTGGCGCAAGCTGTGGGGCGCTGAGAGTAAAGGTACTCATACAGCAGCAGCATGCCTACCGGATTACCTTCGAGATTTTCGAAATCAACATGCGTTTTCTCCAGAAGATACTTTCTCAAATCCTCTGGAGAGATATTTTTATGGGAGGCCAGTGCCCGGCACAGTTGTGTCACTATCTCGCATTTTACTGCATAGGGCACTTCAGGATTATAAATTTCCGGAACAGAGTGGGTCTGATTCATTAAAATACCCTCTATAAGCGCTTGAAATGACTAGAGAGGCCAGAGTGCACGCCGATGTGAGATAAGATATAGCAAGTATCGAACCTCGTGTAAATGATCAAACTTATTGCCGTCAGGTCCGGACTCAGGACCTGGCTAATCATCGTTTCATACCATAGAGAAGGTGCAGTAAAAAAAGTAGCTTTTGACGCTGATTGCCCGCTTTCCGCTCACAGCGGAGGGCCACCTGGAGCTATCTGATGCCCGCTGAGTGCCAGAAGCGAGCATCACCTAAGTAATATGACTATGCAACGCCAGCGTGCTGTAGGCATATACATTACATCAGAGAGGTTTTGGCTGATTCAAACCAGGCAGATCGTATTTCTGGCTCATCCGTCATGTTTTATTCATAGAACTCGTGCAAATTTGTCATTTTGAATGAAAGGAGCTTTAGGATGATTTATAAAGACATGGTAGTAAGAGATACTTTTGAGTTGGACAAGCTTTACGACGCTGTAGCCAAACCTTCCTTAATGAAAGTTACTGATCATATTCATCAGGCATACCGCCCTTTTATAGAGGCATCCTCTTTTGTCGTCCTTGCAACTTCAGGGCCTCATGGGCTGGATATATCCCCAAGAGGCGATCCGGCCGGCTTTATGCATATTCATGATGCGAAAACCGTTTTTCTGCCTGACCGCCGGGGTAATAATCGTCTTGACAGTCTGCGTAATATTTTAACAGACAACAGGGTAGCGCTTCTCTTTCTGGTGCCGGGAATTGGAGAAACGATACGTTTAAACGGCACTGCTGAAATCTCAATAGACCCAACCCTACTGGAAAAATTTGAAATGAAAGGCCAGTTGCCTAAAACAGTGTTACGTATTTCAGTACAGAGTGTAATGTTTCAATGCAGTAGGGCTATCATCCGCTCGAAATTATGGGATCCTGCCATTCAGATTGACAGGAAAACCCTACCCAGCACTGGCACTATTCTGAAGATGATTTCACAATCAGAAATCGATGGAGATGCATACGATAAGGCCTTGCCGGACAGGCTGAAAAACACGCTTTATTGAACATTGACTAAAATTACCACTGGTGGACTCACTGATTTCACGGCAGGTCCGCATATTTACGTTCTGAACGGTAAGCCATGACATTAAGCCCCACCTCACTAAACTTACGCTTATCAGGCCGCCCTGGTGCCTTTCTCATCAGAAAGCACCCTTCCCCAACAAGTTACTCTACGAAACCGCGCTTCAATCTCCCTATCGCATGAAAAATCCATCCCACCCGCAATAAGGCTACCAATCCCATCAGTCAACAATAAACAGCGTTGCTCCCGCCGTGGTCGTTGAACGATGTGCTTCAGCATCGTCGGCAACCTGATAACTCACGCCGGGCGTTAATACAAACGTCCGTCCGTCATCCAGCTCTGTCACCAGCTCCCCTTTCAGACACAGAAGAATATGCCCTTTTATACACCAGTGATCGGCGACGTAGCCGGGGGAATACTCGACCATTCTGACCCGGATATCGCCAAACGTTGCCACGCGCCAGAGCGCGAATCCGCTTTCCCCCGGATGCCGTTCTTCCTCGATCTGTGACCAGTCGGTTATCCCAAAGGGGATGTTTTTCATCTTCATTTTTATGCCTTATTATCGAGGTTGAGTGGCTTGTGAGAATGCGTAAAAAATTGTGCCGATAAATGGCTGCGGATTCAGTAAACGTGAATCGGATGCCAAAGGCAATGGAAATCATTCCATAAGGTCTGCGCTCTGGCATTAAAATCATAAGCACCTTTTTTTTGGTGGATCAGTAGGCTGTCGATATTTAAGCGGATAAGCGGATAAGCGGATAAGCGGATAAGCGGATAAGCGGATAAGCGGATAAGCGGATAAGCGGATAAGCCAGACTATAAAAAAAAGGAACGCATCTCACAGAGCGGATTTATTGATACAGATAACACTCAAGCCACATAAAAAATATCAACATGTATAACTAAAACGTTTTATTAGTTTAACCAGCAACAAAAGCCTTTCTTAAAATAACTTAATCCTCTTATCATAGTCTGGTTTAAAATAGCTTTTATTTAAGTTAAAAATATGGCAACTAAGCCCTGTCCACCCCGCTAACACAGCCATAAAAACCGATTCTGTCTCTTCATCAGTTAGCTGCGCTGATAACGTCTGCACCTGTCACCTGCCTGGATGCACTTTCGCGCATCCAGGTTCTCACGCACGCCGGTTAAGGCATCGCCGTCCAGCGTTTTTTAAGCAGAAAAGCGGATGCCTTAGGTTTTCTGTCTCGGGTAAATACGCCCTTTTTATTTCCCCCTACCCGAATGATGCCCTGCGAGGTAGCGAAATCGGCAAAGTTCCACACATGCTCGCCCACAACAAAGGGTAAGCGATCAAAAACGTTATGGTACATATCAAGAAACGCGCACTGGTACTCTTCAGACCACATTTCGTTATAAACAGAATGAAGGCCCGACAACGTATCAGTTCCGTATTCGGTAATGATGATGGGCTTTTGATGGCGATCGTGCCAGGCGGTAAGTTCCCCTTCCAGCGCTTTTTCCGCTGCCGTCAGATCAGCGGGATTTTCATACCAGCCGTAATACCGATTCAGGCAGAGCACATCAAACAGATCGCTGATCTGGTCTTCATCCAGCGAGGATTTCGTAATGTTAACGCAGCAAACCGGACGGCTGGCATCCCGTAGTTTTGTCGCCTCCACCAATGGCAGGAAATACTCTCTGCTGGCGGGTTCACGTGCGTCTGGCTCATTCGCGATACTCCACATCACCACCGAAGGATGATTTTTATCCCGGTCAATCAGTTCGTGTATCGCGTCAAGATGCGCCTGCTGCGTTACCTCGTTAAGCGCCTCGGCGCAAAACAGTTTTTCTGGTCGGGCAATGTTGCGAATCATCGGCAGAGAAACGTTAAACCCGACCGCTGGGGTTTCATTAATCACCACGATGCCGTGCTCATCTGCCCAGTCCAGCATTTCTTCTGCATAAGGATAATGTGCAGTTCGGTAAGAGTTGGCCCCTGTCCAGGACATCAACGCATGATCGTGCACCAGCAGCACATTATCGAAGCCCTTACCGCGCAGATCGGCATCTTCATGGCGGCCAAATCCCTTGAAGTAAAAGGGCTGATTGTTGATAAGGAACTGATCTTCCTTTACTTCGACAGTGCGAATGCCCACCGGCAGTTCATAACAGTCGGTGCCTGCATTCACGATCAACCGGTACAGGTAAGCCTTGCCGGGTTGCCAGAGTACAGGCTGAATCACCTCAAGGCATCCCTCACGTCCCGTGCACTGAGCAACCTGCGATCCCTCATGATCCCTTAACTGACAGGTCACGTTGCCCGGTGCGTCAACGCGGTAGTGCACCGCACCTGACTGAAGGTCATCACTGAAATCCGTGTGCACCTCGATGTCCCGGATAAACTCACGCGGCGTGGTATAAAGCCAGACGTGCCGGTGAATGCCTGCATAGTTAAAGAAGTCATGAAAGTAGTGCTGCTTCAGCCGCCCCTCCTGCTCGACCACAATGCCGGGCGGGATGGTGTGCCACGACAGTTCATTGTTCACACAAACCGTAAGGCGTAGAGTGCGTTTCGCCGCTATGTGGGCAGTGATATCGCATTCGAATGGCGTGTAACCGCCCTGATGGAACATGATTTGTTCGTCGTCGAGCCATACCGTTCCACGATGCGTGACAGCATCAAAACGCAGCACCACGCGTTGCTCATGCCAGCGCTCAGGAATACGAACCTCAGTCTGGTACCAGACATCGCCTACATGCGAGCGTACGGCTTCATCGGCGAGTTGATCGTTATAGCTGCCAGGAACCGCCACTTTACGCGCAGCGCTGAGTCGGCTTTTCCACCACTTATCGGTTAATCCGCGCCTGTCTGCATCAAGTTTAAATTCCCATAAACCATCCAGTAATTTAGCTTCACGTGACGTCGTTTCAATCGGTTTTAACATCAGGCCTTCCTTCTTTTCGTTATAGTGGTGAGAATAATTATTTCAGCATGAAGTCGTACTGTATTCCGGCTTTAACATCCCAGTAATAGAGGTTATTCCCCAGCGAACTACCCTCCCTTTTCTCCTTAGCAATATCCGACGCGACGTACATTTTCATTCCTGATAACGGCCCTTCTTGTATGTTATAGAAAATACCCGCGAGAATTCCCCGACCATTCATCCGAATGGTTCGTCTTGTATCTTCGTAACCGCGTGTAATCAGAGGTGCAAGCATAACGCTCAGATTTGGCCGAAAGAAATATTGTGCACCCACCTGCAAGGAAAACATGTCTTCTTTATTTCTGTCGATACTGAGGGAATTGGGATAGCCGATATCAGTATCAACATTAGAGCCAATACCATTCATCGCATGGGTAACGATTCCCGCCGCGCCAAAAAAACTTATTTTTGGCATGCTGTAGGTAATCTGACCTGAATAAACCTGAGTATTATTGTGATAGCTCTGAGTACGTGACACGCCATTTAACAGCGCATGAAACGCCAGCAGTTCGACTTTAATCGCGTTTTTGTTTTCAAGCGGAAATTTCTTTTCGATCAATGCCTGATACTGAGAAGAAGCATCGTCCTGCCACGAACCGCCAAGGGAGTAACGGCTGTTTTTATCGTGCCAGCTACCGGCCAGAAAAGAACGTGCCCGTTTGGTATCGTAACGGCCTGTGGACGCGTTGTAGATCCCTTCATTACGCATCCCGACTGCCGCATCGGGCCAGAGAAAAACACGTGTGCGATACATCGCCCATAGATCGATATTGTCGTCAGGCTGATAGCGACCTAATACACCTTCCGAAAGCGTTGGCATGGTTCGGGTGGAGCCAGAAGCAATAAATGGAATGCGGTAGGGCAAACTGCCATAGCCGTTATCAGTACCGAAGCGACCGATTTTAAGATGAATATTATCCTGAGGTTTTAACTTTATTGCTCCCGTCACCAGGCCAAAACTGTCATGGTCGGCCAGATAGCCGCGTGTACTCCATTGTTCTTTGGCACCGAGCTTATAAACATAATATGCTCCCGCTTCGATACCAATGAAATCAGAATAATAGTGCGAATTTGCATCAATCATGGCCCCCTGAACCCAGCCATAAATGTTTTTTTCGTAGTTCCCCGCACTGGGCCGATCCGCACGGCGAAAATCATTTTTTAGTCGGATACGTAACGCATCTTCATTATCGTTAATTTCTGCGGCCTGGAGTAAAGGTGAAGTCAATACCAATAACAATACCGCCATGGTGAGTTTTTTAATTTTCATAATAGTTTTCTTTGTAAAGAGCAGAAGTAGGATTAAATTTTAAATTAATTGATTACATCGACAGGCTATTCCTGTTTACGGTTCTGTTTAAAACGGGCAGTTCCATCGAATAACCGCCCTCAGAATCTTATTTATCAGGCAAGAGTAGGTTTAATCATTAAACCTGTTTGCCTGTGCCTTCTTTTTCAAGGCGGTAAGACGCTCTATCAGCCTTTTTGAAAAAGGGATACCAGATAATTAACTGCACGGCGACCAGCACAACCTGCAATACCGCTATCTTCCAGCTCCCTTCCATAATACCGCTTAATATAATGGGCACGCCCGTTATCGGTGTAATTCCGGCAACCCGCGGCACAAGACCGATATAGGTTGCGCCATAGGCAATCACCAGACTGATGGCGTTCATAAAGATAAAGGGAATAGCAAACCGGAAGTTAAATACCATCGGCGTGCCAAACACCAGGGGTTCACTGATGCCAAACAGCGCGGGAACCGTGGTGAGTTTACCCAGCGTTTTATATTGCTGACTTCTGGCAAAGAACAACATCAGCAATGTCAGACCAATCGCACTGCCCGACATGGTATAGGTACTGACAAACGCTCGCCCGGTGATGTTCGGCAATGACTCACCGGCAGAATAGGCGGCCAGTTGCATCGCATCCATTGCAGTAAAAATCGGTAACACGACGGAGTAAATGACCATGGTGCCGTGGATTCCGACAAACCACAGTAACTGCGCCAGCGTCCAGAGCAGGATGATGGAGACAATATTTCCTCCCATGCCCTGAAGTGGAATTTGCAGGAAGGTATAGATAAACTGGTGCATGTTTTTGAACGGTGTCGCAGTAAAGATGACCGACACGGCAGCAAACAAGATTAATGAAGCGAACCCGGGGATCAGGCTACTGAAACTGCTGGAAACCACCGGCGGCACGCTGGCAGGCATCTTAATAGTGAACCCTTGCCGCTTGATAAAGATGTAGACTCGGGTTGAAAGCAAGCTGACCACGATGGCGGTAAATATGCCCGTTCCGCCTAACCATTGCACAGGAATAATGGGCAAACCGGTTTCGGAGAGGGCTACGGGCGTCACGATAAAGAAACTTAGCAACGCCAGTATTCCGCAGAATAACGCATCTTCGTCATGTTGCTTTGCATAACTTCCCGCAATGGCGACGCCAAATATCACAGCAAGGAAGTTGGTGGTAAACATAATGATCGTTTTTAGCGCGGTGGCAATCCCCACACTGGCAATAAAGGCTTTATAGGCCGGAATGGGTAAATTCAGGAACAGTGCTGCAAATGCGCCCAGTATCGTAATTGGCATGGCACTCATCATGCCGCCTGTAATGCCATTGACCAGTTTACTGGTCTGGATTTTATTGACTACGGGGTTAATTTTATTGGTTATCGCTTTTCGGTCAAATTTAGGCATAATAATCCCCTGCCACGTTTATTTGGCTATGCACCTGATGTTTAATAAGCGGTTTACTTTACTAATGCGAGCGCGTCTTCCAGAACTTTTTCACCATTCATCATTCCATAGTCCACCATATCGACTACGGCAACACTAATGCCCTGAGGTTCATATTTTTCGCGCAGGTCATCTTCCAGATAAGATATTTGTGGTCCCAGAAGAAGTACGTCTGTTTTCCCATTATGCGTTTTAAATTTTTCTTCGGGCATCGCAATAATGCTCACGTCGATTTGGCGCTGTTTAGCACTCTGCTGCATCTTTGCCATCAACATAGAGGTCGACATTCCAGCTGCGCAAACTAATGTGATGTAGATCATGGCTATTTCCTTATCGTTATTTATTTTTGATCAGCTTGTACATTTCAATCATTTCGATGGCTATGTCTCGTGTTGTCATCGCGCTCATTAAATGATCCTGACCATGGACCATAATGAGCGAAACGGCGCACGGGTTCTCTTCGCGTGCTTCTGCCTGAATCATTTCCGTCTGAAAATGGTGAGCCTTGTGTAAAAAGTCATTGGCTTCTTTTATTCGCTGTTCTGCCAGTTCAAAATCACCCAACCTGGCAGCCTTCATGGCCTGCATGGCTTTACTTTTAGCACTGCCGCCGTTAACGACTAATTCAGTGATAATATCTTCAA
>Ga0308156_1003186_pt1 | contig 12935 bp, 14 predicted proteins | sample PhyAR2_FD_201041 | JGI IMG/M metagenome (GOLD analysis project Ga0308156, IMG submission 201041) | Phyllosphere microbial communities from UC Gill Tract Community Farm, Albany, California, United States - DLSL A.R2 | ecosystem: Host-associated > Plants > Phyllosphere > Unclassified | place: USA... | reverse complement strand
CTTTACTAAATGTTCTCCGTGTACGTGACATAATATTGCTAATTTAATCTATTTATTTCATACCTTAAATTTATGTCTAGTTTTCGGGGCGCAGCATAATAATATATAAAATTGGAATCATTATACTTCCAATAGTTGGAAACTTTATCTGTTGCATATTTCTATTTTAAGTTCATCCATTTATCCATAGCATTGTATCCGGCTTTAATCGCATTTTGATCTCCTTTTGAATCACCTAAATTTTTCCATTCATTAAGATTTGATCCTAACCATACTTGCATATAAGTATATCCATTAGCTCTCATCCATGCCCCCCATATATACTGTCCCGCATCAGAAGGATTGTAAAGTATTTTTGATCCATTTATTCTGAATGGTAAACCTTTAACTTCCATAAATCCCCTTCCAGCTCTTTCCCCCGCCTTGGATTTTAGAGCAAATTGGGGATTATCTTTTAACACTAATGGAAAATCAGCATCATTACCCACGCTCGCATCACTAATTGAAAGTAAAGCACTAATTCTTCCCAAAAGCCTTGCTTCTTTAACTTTACTGCTCCAAAACCCGCATTATTTATTAATCCCCAAATTGTGTGTTTTTTTGAAAAATCTCTCCCATGGTATAACCAAAACAAATAAAAGAAATAGGAAAAAAAACATCCTAAGTTTTGCCTTCGCTAGACCATCCTTTTTATAAAAAAAATTATGCTTTTCATTATAGACTAATTCAATATGAGAACCAACAGGATATTTTAAGCATTCTTCATTTGCCATTCTAACAGCATATAACTTCCCTTTATATTTGACATTGATTGATGAGCTTCCTTTTGAACTTCGACAATATTGCCCTTCAACCAAAAAACTACGGGCCACGCTACTCTCCATTTTAACATCTTCCCTATAAAAATAAATATTATACACTACACCAATAGCAACTGCACCTATTAAGAATATTCTGATTTTTTTTGAATTCATTCAACTCATCTCTATAACCAGCATCTTGTATATCATTAATTTCTTGTTTTAAACCTTCTTTAATAGTAAAGCATTCCCAAATTTCTGCATTAAATTCATTTGGCAAATAGTTTAATACAAAAGTTGGCACATCTGATTTCATAATTTTAAATGATTTATACAACGCCTCCTCAGGACCTTGAGGGTATGCAACCCCTCCCCATTTAAAAAAAGGTTGTTGAAAGCTTAAATTTTGAACATCACTTTCTTTTTTTGAAATGATAATTTCGAATCCTATATCCATGATTTTAAGTTTTAGCACATTCTCAGCGAAACGTCACTATTTCCGCTCTTTCAAATTATTCCTCCTATAAATCAATAATCCTGAGCATACATATATAATAAATACAAATATCAGTATGATTTGAGCACAATCATTCAGAAAAGCCAATTTACACATCATATTTAGGTCTATTTTTAAGTTCAAATAAATTTTTGATCATCTTAACGGAAAAATAAATAATCAAAATTATATGAAGCAACAGGCTCGCAGGCAACAATTCAAATGCATATCCAGATTCATACCTCACCACGGTATTCATCTCTGGATTATGCTCCCCAATTCCACCAAAGGGTATAGCTACTTTATAGTTATAGTCTCTCAAGCGAATCAGAGAATCGTAAGATCTAGCATAATGCAATGAATCATAGTTTTCAATTTGTTTTTTATCCATATATAAAAATGGCTTCAGTTATCAAATTATTTAATAAAATTATTCGTACTATCGCGCTTCGTAGACAATGGCCTAAAATTGAATGTATCTCGTCTCGCTATAAGCTTCCCCGTTTTGATGTATTTTCGTGAAGTTATGATAAACTGCCTTTCGTTTACAATATGCCCACTATCAACATAAGTTTGATATTTTTCAGCATAGATTGGGGTTAAGTATCGTTCAATTGTGATATGACTTCCGTCAACAATATATAATCCCCAGATATATCCCGTCTTTTTGTCATTAACATTACTTTTCGAAAAAGTTTCATCAATATTCTTAAAACCATGTTTAATTCTCGGGTTCCCACCTTGATAGACTATTCCATTTTTATACAGAAAGATAACATCAAAAAAAACGCTATCTAATTTAGTATAATAATACCCATTCAACAAAAGTCTTTCACTAACATTTTCTTTCAGCTGCAATGTCGGCAGTTGCCGACGAACAGAACAGGAAACTATTAAAAAGAAAAATATATAAAAATAAATTGTTCTTACCATACCGTAAAAGGATTGAGTGCGCGTTTCAGTTAATTTATTGATAAATTTCGAGTTCTAAGTGTAATGATTTGAAAAATACTTATCAATACAAGCCTCAGCATATCTAAATTCAAAAGTATTTTATCAGGTATAGTATCAAAGTCTACATTCTCATCAACTTCTGAAAAACCTATTCGATGAAGTTCAAATTCAAAAACGTATAATTTTTTATCATTCCAAACATCTAACATTATTGAATCAGATGAAATTTTTTTTATATACTCATATTACAAAACCACCCGAAGTAAATACGAAAGCCTCTCTAACAGCGTTGGGCGTTGCATCATTAATTTCAATCCATGTATCACTACTTTATCTCTGATACTACATCCGAAAAATCTTTCCACTCCAAATACGAATAAAAATCCTTGACCACACCTATTTTACTGAAAACAGAGTTAAAACATCCTTCATTTAATACCGCTTGGAGAGCTGCATAAATTTCCCGACGAGAGAGCTCTTTTACAATAAGCATATCTGTAGACCAAAAATAGATTTCACGATTTTTCTCCATCAGTTTATCAATATTAGTCAGCGTAAACAATGTTCCAAAATAAACCTCATCATTCTCCAAAATAATATTGACATCAATGTTATCATCATATATATTGACTACTTGATAAGGAGCAGGAAATCGAACTTTAAACTTCATAACTTTATTAAATTTTTTATAACTATCATCCCAACTACCTTTCTACATCTCCTTTACTAATTTCCAGAGGTATCTAGTGTCTCTATATTGCTACAGGAGTTTTTTCCCATGGTAATAGGTATGAATGATCCAATACTTTTATAACGGATGGCAATTTACTCGGAGAAATCTTTAAATATAATTATCAATAATTATACATATTTTTTATCTCTTTATTTTGCCGTAGTAAATTAATCCGAATTGAACAATTCCCGCTATCTATAGATAATTGGTAAAAAATCATTAAATATATGATCACAAGTTGACGTGAAGTATTACAAGAAGTTAATATTTATGAGCACTTACTCATATTTTACATCAATTTGATTATAAATGGAAGGACGTCGTCGACTTTTTCTTTCCTTGAATCTATGTTTATCCAAAAAAGCTGAATTTCCGTATAAATAGCCCAAGTCGACCTTCTCAAAATAATTGTAATAGTCAATCAGCAATCTGATTTGATCCCCAAAGTCCTTATCCCGAAACGTAACGATGCCGTTTTTGCTTTTATAAAAAATATCGTTATCATTATTAATCAATAAAATATCGTTTTCAGAAGTAATCAGGTAAATTTTATAGTCGCCATAGGGATACATTTTATTGTCATCGCGATTAACGGTATCTCCCTGGGTTCGATATTTATTTAATATCGTTTTATACAACTTGTTCCATTCGGCACTATCTAAAAGTTTATCAGGAGCCTTTGTAACAACATCATAATCGAAGATATTTCGTTGAAATGTTGAAAAGCTAAACTTGTCATCTTGGATAAGTCCATCTTCAAAGATAACTTTAATATAAGCACTGTTTGTCCTAAATGCGCAGTTTATCTTTTTATTTTCAACAACAGGTCCATTACAGCTCGATATAAGTAGCAGGCAACTTATCATGCTGGTTAGTAAACAATGTAGAATCTGTTTCATTTTTCTCATTACTGACTTCTCATTTTTAAACATATTTTCATGATACTATGTTACGGAAGTTTATTTCTTACGATGCTTATTGCGTCAAGCTCCATCCAGCCGACTTATCTTCCAGATCTGCGATGTCGAGCCCATTGATTATCTCTAATTTATCCTCTCCTTTCCTTACTTTTCAATACCTTTCAAGTATAAATCAATCATGCTAAGCAAATACATGATATACTATAAAATGCTTTACAGTTATTTTTTTGTCCGAAATCATGCTCGTATCAAATGATCCCTGATTAAAAAATATACTGGTTTTTTTTGGCTTTTTTTAATGAAGTAAATTTATAACTTTATTTACTTGAATATTTGAAAAATGTAATCATTTATTGAAGATCTAGCTTAATTCAACAACAAATAATGATATGCTTAATAGTTGATTATTAACATACCAGTTAGCGACCCTTAAACCGCGTCAGCAGATTGGAATATCGATATAGCTAAATTAGGAGATAAGCACATGAAAAACTTCGAAAGAATCGGAAACGAATACAAAATGAAACCCCAGCTAGGAACCTATGTGCCGTTGATCGGCATTTTTTCCATTATAATGATAGTGGGATTCGTAAAACTTCCCGAATCCTCTTTTAAATGGTGGATGCTCGGTATTTTGGTCATCCTAATAATTTCCCTGCTGCGATCATACTTTATCATCGATATGGACAAAAGGGAAATGCGTGTACGTAAAGGTCTTGTAGGAAAGGAAGTAACTGTGCCGCTCGATCGCCTAGAAGGGTTTACCATCCACAAACTCAAACAATACGGTCTCATTACTATCAATGTGTCTCTCATAGCACGTTATCGCCACGAGAATGGTAAAGAAAAAAGGGTACAGCTTGCACAGAGTTACTTTACAAAGCCCATTCAGCGGATCTGTAATGAGATCGACGAAATTATCGCTAAAGAGAATAATTTGTGATTCGCTCATCCATAAGTCTGTGTAAACCCCATTCTTTGGAATATGACCAACATAGATATCCTAAAGCGACAATTTCTTCACGCACTGAAACGCGGGACAGGTGAAGCGTATCTGATCGTAAAAGAGCATCCGAAAGTCGACTTTTCAAATCAAATTATACAAGGTGTATTAAACATTTTCGCCTATGACGGACAATGCGAGAGCGACCGGGCAACTTATATTTTTGAGATTATTTCTATTTCAAAACAGAAAGACAAAATCCGTAAAGCCGTTTTGCAAGGCTTGGCCAACGAGCAAAACAACAGCTGGAACCTGACACATTTGTTTGCCCTAGCAAAACTTTATGCGCAGCAAAATGATGCTGAAGCAAAAGAGGCTGTATACAACCGGTTTTTAAATAATCCAATTGAAGGTTCTGATTGGGTCGGAGCTTATGAAATAATAGAACTTGACGGACTTAACGGCTTATTTTACGTTGCTGAAAAATTTGGAAAATACATTGAAAAACATCCTGACGATTGGCAAGACGACAATATAATTCGACATTTTCAAACAGAACACCAAAATATACAGGTTTATGAAGAACTTAAAATGAAAGCCCAGACCAATAAGTTCATAGGTCTTTACCTTGATAGCATACAGCGAACAGAAACCGACCTAAAAGCCCAGCGAACAAAACCCCAAAAATATAAAGACATCATTGATGAAGTTTTAAATAGTAAAGCGCGTATTTCTTTTGCTAGAATGAAAAACTTAACAGAAGAAGAAATAAAAACTATTGCAAAGCATCTTTTGAAAGAAAAAAAACCGGCAAATATTGAATGCCTTCTGGATATTTTTGGCTTTCACAAATTTCCTTACGGTAGCCAACTCATTTTAGACTTTGCTAAACAAAAGTGGACAGGCAAAAACAGAATAGCTAAAAATGCCATTAACGCACTAAAATATCTAAAAAGCAAAGCCATCAGAGATTTTGCTTTGAACAAAATACAAACTGCCAAAAATCCGATTGATTATTTGGAATTGCTGATTGCTAATTACAAAAGCAGCGACTCGAAGCTATTGACCGAAATCGCCGAAAAGGCAAAAAATGAACACAAAGTTGAGCGATTGGCAGGGATATACACCGATATTTTCAATAAAAATAAAACCAAATCCTGTAAAAAACCGCTTGAAATTCTGTATAGCAAAACGAATTGTGCGCTTCACAGAAAAGATATCATAGAAGTTCTGCTCCATAACAACGTTCTTTCTGATACATTAAGAAAAGAACTGCAATATGACTGCAATTTGGAAACAAGGATGATAGCTCTTCTCTACAAACACTAGATCCTTACAACCGGAGTTTCTGATTAAATGCTCCAGCACCTTATTGTTCAAAGCCGTAGAACACCTCGATATCATCAACTTTTATTTCTAAAATAGTTCATTTGGTATAATTACCAAACTGCAAACTGCAGTAGCTACTCAACTCCGATTCAAGATCGCTGCCATCACGTCATCCCTTAGATTTCTGGCGATCGGAATTTTATATTCCCCAACATGTAACTGATTCCCTGCTATGATTGCTATCCTATTCCTATTGACCAGATAGGATCGATGGCAGGCAATAAAGTGCTGAGCTGGCAGCATACTTATCATCTGCTGTAGACTGCAATAGGTCACTTCACGCGTATCTGAAGTATGCACAACCACATAGTTACCCATACTCTGTACGAACAAGATATCCTGAATAAAGATCTTTTTTAACTGTTTGTCCACCTTCAGAAAGATATGCGCCTCCTGTGGATTTGCCAACACCCCTGCCGAAGGAGCAGCATTGCAGAGTACATCGAATGCCCGATTGGCCGCCTTAAAGAAGCGTTCAAAAGGCACAGGCTTTAACAGATAATCGACTACTTCCAATTCGTACCCACGCAAAGCATACTTTTCGTAGGCCGACACCACGATAATCTTCGGCGGATTGCTTAAGCTCGCTATATAATCCAAACCCGATATCTCGGGCATCTCGATATCGAGAAAGATCAGATCAAGGGGATGCAAACGCAGATATTGGCTCAATTCAATCGCATCTTCGCATTCCACAACAAGCTTCAAAAAATCTATTTTTGCTATATAAGATGCAATTCCCTTACGCGCAAAAGGCTCGTCGTCTACGATAGCACATTTGATCTCCATCATCATCACTTATAAATCTATTATTAATTCTGCCAAAAAACACGTTCCATCGGCACGCGTTTGTAAGGTATGCCGCTGCGGATAGCGCAATGCCAACCTCTTTTTCAGATTGGAAAGTCCAGCCCCCGACTCCGTTCGCTCAGTCCGCGGAATTGCTGACGCATCGGCAGCTGCCCCAGACAAACTGTTTGAAATACTAAAATAAATTTTAGTTCCTTCACGCTTGAGGCAAATCGCGATCTCGTATGCTCCTCACACATATTTAAAGGCATTCTCTATTAAAGGCTGAAACAGTAGAGGATAGATACGGACACCTGTCCAATCCTTTTCAATGTCGGTATGCACATGCAATCTTGCCGTCAGCCGCTGCTGCTGAAACGCTATATACGATGTCAGAAATGCAAGTTCCTGCTCCATGGAGACCTCCTCATCCATCGTGTAAATCTGGTAGCGCAACAGTTCCGAAAGCTGCTCAACACTTTTTTTTGCTGTTGTATTGGATTCGTCAATCTGAAAATAAACGGTATTGAGTGCATTGAATAGGAAATGTGGATGATATTGACTTTTCAGCAACTGCAATTCGGTATCTAGCTTGTCCGCTTTAATCTGTTCAACGTAGATGCGATTTTCGGCCATATTCCTGTCGCTGCGCTCGTTCCGCAAAAACATATAGTACAGCAGAAAGAGCGGTACATAAATCGCGTTGACCAAGATATAATCAATATAACCGTCACCCATATATACCCAGCCGAGGCGCTCCGACACATACACGGTTGGATTCAACAGGCCCATTATCTGCACCACAGCAACCATATACTCTACCGTTACATTGGTTGTAACAGTAGGCTTTGCAGCAAATATTCTGTCCAGCCGCCGCCGCCACAGGAAGGTGATCACATAGCAAAAAATCACCGAGATGAGCAGCCCGACCGAATGGATCTTAACACCGCCAGACCAAAACTCATTTTTCTTCGTTAAATCCGTCACCACACGAAGAATATTGAAAGAAGCGATTCCCCAAAGCGCCGGGCCTAGATAAGGTATGGGGTTTACACTTAGTTTTGCAATGCTCGCTCTCATGATATCAATAATTAATCCGGTTACCTTCTTCTAAACGGTCGTTGCCAGGCACGCTCTTTAGATTATCTTTCTTTCCGCGGTGTAATCGATAGGAAAGATTGATCCCCACGGATCTGCTGTCGTACAACTCCCGGTATCTGCCTTCCATAGCATCACTGCTAAAGGTTATTTGAGGCCTGTTTGTCCGGAAAAGGTCATTGCCATAAATATACAAAGTTAATTTATCTTGCAAGAAGGTTTTGCGTACTCCGGTATTCATCGACCACAGGGAAGCAATAGTAGCCTGCCCTTCGGCAGTAGTGCCATTCCAGAACCCGTTGAGGTCTACACTGAGTTTAAAAGGCAGACTGATAGTATTCTGGACTTGCAAAGAAGGGACAAGCCGCCTATTTTGCTGCACGTCGTTTCCTGCAAGCCATTCAAAACTACTGTACATCAGGTTTCCATTCAGCTGGATGTTCCACTTTTTGACGGGAGAAATATTGGCGGCATTAAACCGCAGCCCCACCGTAGATGCATGTTCCAGGTTCATCGGCATCACAATAGTCCGCCTTTGTTCGTCCAGGTTGTAGCTCTTGCTGATCGCATCTTGCCGCTGGCTATAGCGGAGCTGCAGTGAATACGAATTTTTAAACAACCAGGTAAGCTCCATGTTGTTGGCAAATTCGGGTTTCAACGCTGGATTTCCCCGCTCGTACAAATAGGGGTCGTTGACCTCCACAAAAGGACTCAGGTCTTTGAAATTTGGACGATTGACCCGCCTATGGTAATTGACCGAAAGCTTTTGCGCTACATCCAGTGCATAGGTGAGTGTGAGATTGGGAAAGAAGTTGCTATAGGACCTTTGCGCGGTAAAAGCTGTACCTGGCTTATGTGCTGTAGTGCTCTTAAAGGCGGCATCCTCAAAACGTAGTCCCAGATCGATCTGAAAAGCGTCCGATGGGTTGTACCGCATTTGCATAAAAAGCGCTTTCAGCTGCTCCTCATGGCCGAACGTATTGCTTAGCTCGGGACGCACCTGCCAATGCTTATCAGCTGCCTGCTGAAACAATGAACGGGTATGCATGTCCACCTGCGTCAATTTTCCTCCAAAGGAAGCCGCCACATTTGGTCGGATGTCGAGCATATATTTCGATTGCATGGTCGTAATCGTAACCTTTCCTCCCGTCTCACCGCGCAGCTCCTGCTGGGAGGCCATCGCTGATCCGTCAGCACCAAATTTATCCAACAGTTGATCTTGAGTTTCCGCTTGCCTAAACTGTTGCCGGTCAACATAATTCTCCCATTTGGAACCTGTACTGAGCTGGAGCGTTACATGTGCTCCTGTGCTAAAATTCTTAAAAGTATGCTTTAAGATATTCGCAGTTGCTATGCTGGAATCTGGCTGTGAAGAGCTGTAAAAAAAATGAGAACGGACAGCTTCCTGTTTGGTCCGCTCATGATTGTTGATCAGCACATAGCCCCCTATTTTCACGTTGTCATTGGGCGTATAGTCGAGCGTGCCGTTGTAATAATGATTGTGGTATTTTCTTTTTCTTACGGCATCCATATCCAACCGTAAGGCATTGCTGCCCATATCCGTTCCACGGCTGATATACCGGGTCGAATTGACAGCAATCAATTCGGTACCTTCCCCATACGAATACGTATGTGACGTCGTCCACTTGGACGTATTGGCGGCCACGGCGATATTTTGATAAGTCCGGCTATACTTCCCTTGTTCGGCATTGGTTGCTACCGACACAGTTAGGCCATTGGCCTTACGAATGGCTTGTTTTAGATTGATAAACCGGGCTTCACCGTTGGCATCCAGGGTAGCATCTGGTTGTGTAATAAGTTCGACCACATCAAGCGATGAAGCGGGCATGGAAGCTAGAAAATTGATCAGATTTTCGCCATTCATAAAATTTGTCTTTCCATCCACCAGCAGCTGAATGCCGGCTTGCCCGTTTAAACTGATCGCACCATTGGCTAAGATACTCACGCCGGGCATTCTGCGCAGCAGTTCCAGTGCGCTCCCCGAAGAACCGGCACTCCCTTTGGTCACCTGATAAGTCAGCTTACCAGGAGCAATTTTAAGGGGATTTACCCGCCCCGACACTTCAACCTCGCTCAACCGTATTGACTTAAGGGTAGTGGTATCCTGTAAAAACAAATTGGTCTCTCCATACGCCGAACTGCAGGCAAATAGCATCGCGGCAAACTGTATATAAATAAATTTTGTGGTCATTATTCGTATTTCTTAATTTGATACGAATGTATTGCCCAAATTGCGGTTACCTAAATAATTTATTCGAACAGTACGATCGACGTGACGAACGGCAAAAAAGCCACATCTCCCGACGTGGCTTAAACTAAACATAAACATATGAACCACCACCTGATCTCGTGGTTTTAACATACTCTTAATTGATATTCACATTAAATGTGAAGGTGGCCTGCACGGTTTTCGTACCCTCGTAGGTATATACCATGGCCTGCTTAACGGTATATTTCTTTCCTGCCGCCAGCACCGCCGGATATTGTCCGATCGAGAACGTTAGCGTACCGGCATTAAATTCCGAAAACAAACCCGCCGTGGCCCCCCAGTTGGTGACAGCGCCGGCAGGCGTAAACCAATGTCCGTAGCCCGTAGCCGTCATGTTGGGATTTAAACTTCCATTTGGCTCTACCGCATAGAATTTAATTTTGCCGCTGCTCATCAAACCCGCCAGGTCTGCCGAAGCTATGCCAAAGGCCTCCCCTAGCTGAGCGGCGTTGACGCTTACTTGTGTACCCGAATAGTTCTTCGCATCGGCAGCAAAGCTGACATCATAACTAAGTGCGATATCTTTGGGCTGACTGCTCACCGCATTGTATCCGGTAGCGTTTGTACCCTGAATTTTGATTTCGTAAGGCCATTGCTCATCGTTGCTGTCGTTATCATCCCAGGCATGCGGCTGGTAAACCGATGGAGCGCCCGTGACGACAAACCAGAGGTTGCTGCAATTGGCTGGCACAGTAAAGGTTGCTGTATTCTCTGTACCCTCCATCCGATCACCGTATACCCGCGTGCCGTCTTTCAGCAACGCCACATAGCCATATCGCCAACCTGCACGACTGGCATCCACCGCGTTGAACCCGGCAGCATTTGGCAAGCCTTTAAAAGACACCGAAACCTTTGTCCCCACGGCAGGCACGTCCAGCGGAATCACATTATACCCCGTCGTACCCGGACAGCGATCATAACTGACGCGGAGACTTCCATTGGACTGCCGCGTAAATTTGGTTGTCAGCTTACCGATATAATTTTTTCCATAATCCCGGATGCTGTTCAGGTCCCAGGTCACAAAGCGGGTGGCCGCATCGTAGATCTCATTGTTGAACTGCTTCACATCGATACCCGTGATACGCATGTAAGCCTGCACGGGATCTTCGGGTTTTAACGCCTCGCGCCAGATACGGCCGATCATATCGATGCCATGTTTACTGGTCCAGTACCAATGAATAAAATAGCTGGCATAGCGATATTTCTCATGGTGAATATGGCGAAAGTAATTTTCAGTATAGACGGTAAAATCGTGTCCTGAGAACGCTTGATCCGGATAGGTCTGATAGGCCTGCCATTGCGCGGTCTGCTCCCAAAACCCATTACCGCTCGTTCCGCCAAAGCCGTAACGAAAGCCATGGTCGCCTTTCAGATCAGCAAATACCTGGTACTGAAAACTGTGCCCGATCTCGTGCGCAATCACGGAACCCACCGGCTTACAGGTGGCCGGATTGATCCACAATGCTCCGATCAGATCGTCGTAACCGCCACCATAGGCCATCCATTCGGTCGTGTAATGTACAAAAATCATCATCTTGTATTTATCCAGATTGGATCGGTTGACCTTGCGTTCTGCAAACTTCAGGGTATTGACATTTAATGCGTAGAATTGCTCAGCTTTGGCCAAAAGATCATCAATATCCACCCGATATTCTTCCGGTACAGCGCTGGCATTGGGATCATTCTTTCCATAACTCGGTTCCCAGAAGACGATAAAATGCTCCGACTGGCGGCTGCGCGAGTAGGACCACTTACTGCCCTTATCGTTATAGTCCATCCCCGCAAATTCTTTGGGCTTATAGATCATCAACGAATCTGTCCCTACGGGCTTGGGCGGGGTGGTCGTCTCCTCTTCGACAGGAGGTTCTACCTCTTTTTTGCTGCATCCCAGCGACACTAACACCAATGCTGATACCAGTGTCAGCAGCAGTCTATTCAATTTTATACTTTTCATCGTTTGAACTATTTATAGGTAGAGATCAACTGTGTGTGATGGTCAAAAAACGGAAGCGCACGGTATAGGTACCGCTTCTGTAGTATTTGATGGTCGATACCGGATTGAGGTTACGCCCCAAGCTGTTCGCCGTACCCACAATACGGTAATAAGAAATGGGATCGCCCGACCAAAATTGCGTACCCACATAGGTACCATTCATGATGGGGTATACCAAGCCCGAAACATTCGGGTAGCGATACACCAGGCCCGTCTCAGTAACTTCCTCCGGATAGTAAGGCGACCAATTTTTAAATGTAGGCCGGTCGCCACGCTTGATGACCTCCCCTTTTTTGGGGTTGAATGGCTTGCCGTTTTTATCTTCCCATACGTAGATGATTTTGTTTTCCCCTTCTGCCTGGTGCTCTACACTGATCTCATAGTCTGTATAGGGTAAAAAATTAGCCTCGGCACCGTAGTCCGAACTTGTGCACGACTTAAATAAAATATCCTCCTTTTTAGCACCGATGATATTAAAATCGAGGATACTCTTAAATTTTTTCTGTCCGGCAACATTGCTCACCTCCACA
>Ga0308156_1003184_pt1 | contig 12942 bp, 12 predicted proteins | sample PhyAR2_FD_201041 | JGI IMG/M metagenome (GOLD analysis project Ga0308156, IMG submission 201041) | Phyllosphere microbial communities from UC Gill Tract Community Farm, Albany, California, United States - DLSL A.R2 | ecosystem: Host-associated > Plants > Phyllosphere > Unclassified | place: USA... | reverse complement strand
AGACAACATTGCTAATTTTCTTAATTCTTGGTCTTTTGTTGTTTTCTTGATATCTGCTATTTTTTTGTTCATCATTATCTTTTCCTCCTTTTGCTTCATCCAATATAGAAGGGGAAAGAATTATTATTTCAATTCCATCGTTTCTAAGATGAAGGGGACATTTAGTTTATTGCTCGACTGACTGGGGTCTTCCATGTGGCTCTTCCTCTCTTTGTTTTATTTTGGAACGATGGATTTTTTGTTAGGTGGTGATTTTATTATCTTGAATACTGCTCTTTGCTGTTTCCAAGTACTGTTTAACATCAGATTGCTGAGCAATCTGTGTTAAACAACAAAACGCACACTCAACAATAGAGTGTGCGTGAAATAGCAACTTAAATAAAAGTTTCTCTATCGTTGAGCTTTAGCACTATAGGGCGTAGATAATTTCTTATCAGCTACGTTATGAATGACCTTCACGATCATTCCTGTTCAACCAACTAAGAGTCTCTCGATTCTTTCGCGGCAGCAGCATGTGTCCAAATAGGAGCCTCACCTAACAATTATTCAGTTCTTAATCCTTATTCATCATAGTTCATATTTTTCTAATTGTCAAAAGAAAACGAAATAATTCAAAAATGCTTTTTTTATTGCTCAGACTAATTCTGCTCTCCCTTGAGTGATTTCTGTTCTTGAAAAATCAGCTCTTGTTAATTCTTCATCTGATAACTCCTCCACGAGGTCATAAAACCAATTACCTAAGTCAAAAAACTGTTCATCTGTCATTTTTTTAGATTCTGAAAATAGTATGTTTTCAGCTTGGTTTACTTTTAATGTTAAAATTAGTTCTGAAAGATAGCTTTGGATTGGAACAGAATAATTTTCTCCAGTTCCTTCATCTGTCACTTGAATCATTGGCATGACTTGAACTTCTGATACTTTTTTAAAAGGATTAAATACAGCAGATTTTACTTGTCTCATAAACCAATCTTTTTCATAGCCCATCATTTTTATTCCACTCCTTTTTTGATTGTTATTAAAATACTAAGCAGGTTTCTGCTCATCGTTTTTTAATCTTTTCTTTAATTTTACCATTAAATGTAGTAATTGACAGGATAATATTTATGAACAAGGATTGAAAGCCTTAAATTAATCTATCTGCTTCGTTGATTTGATCTTGTAATTCCTCTGAATCTAAATCTTCACTGCCGCATTGTGATGTGTACCCCTCTAAATATTGCTCATTGGCTTGGACTGTTACTTCGCTGTGGAGGATAACGGCCTTACACAAAGCTGGATACGTGCTTGAAATATAGTTTTTTATGCTATCCATCCCTTGACCACTCATGCCAACAACTAATAGAATACCTTGGGTGGCACTTGAGACAGATTCCAGTGCCTGGCTGTATGTTTTACCAAACGCTTTGATTTGTTCGGTTTGGGTTTGAACTTCACCAATCACCATTTTGACCATGGGCATCTTCCTCCTCTCTGAGCGCTTGTAATTCTGCTTCATACTATGGAAAAAACGGTACTAGTAATTTTGCACTAGCACCGTTTAAATAATTCATGTTTTTTAATTTTTTACAGTAAATACATCTAGTTTTCGGTTAACTATTAGCATGAGTTACAGCTTATTAGTCAAAGCTTTACCGTCCGATTTATATCAGATAGTAAAGTGCCATTTTTATTTATTTTGTTGTAAAAATGCTTCTAACATTCGTTTTACTGGAAGGCTAGCATTTTCTAATAATTTTTGTGTTTTTGTTTTTAACATACTATCTGAAGTTATAATGTTCTTATATTCTTCTGAATCAAATGACCTCAGTGAATCTATTGCATATTCAACGACATTGTCATCATCATTCATTAAGCTTAAAAGAAATTTAAAGCCACTCATTCCTGTATCTTCATCAATACAATAAGCTACCCTTATTTTCCATAAATCGCTTTTAACATCAATATTTTGATACATTTTTTCCCAGTCGCTTTGAGTAAAATTATTTAATAACTCCTGAGCTTGCATATAAGCATAATCATACCAAAAATCTTCTGACGAATTTTCATTTACAAAATCTAGTAAATAGCTATCCAATTTTTCAAACACTGCACACACTACCCTTTCTAAAACTATTTTATTGGGTCAAATCCTGGAGTCGGTTTTCCTCCAACAGGATATCCAGAAATTATTTCATTTCCCTTTTTAATTACATCTATTTCTACTCCATTAATCTTACCTCTATGAAGAGTTAATCCATCAATGTTTCGTTGTCCGATAGCATTGGAGTTACTAACTTTCTTAATGGAGTTAATAATATCTGTATCTGACCAACCATCAGGAAAAACCGTACTCGTTTTTATTTTCGAAATATTTCCATCTGGAAATTGTTTAGTATACTTTATAACTTTAGTTCCATCTGGATTTACTTTTATAGTTTCCATGGCAAAATTTGGATTAGCATTATTGATATTGGGTGAGTGTCCTCCATTAATTCCATTTGAAGTCCCTTTACGCTGCCCCTCTAAAATTTTAGCTTTCATTTCAGGTGTTAAGATTGAATCAGGCCCACTAACTTTCTTATCATAAATCTGCGCATTCCTCACCGCAGCTCCTGTCAATCCAAGCGCCCACATCGCATCCCACAAACCTGATTCTTGCATTTTCCCCATAAAATCTTGTCCGTGTGCTAAAGCACCAAAGCCTGGCATTCCAACTTTATCACCACTAAAATAATCTCGTCCACTTTTCTGGAAATCATTGACTCGTTTTGTCATCTCTGTTGGACTTAATTCTAACACATCTAAGCCGTATTTTTTGATTAATTTCTTTAAATCTGCTGATAAATCGTCCTCATTCAATGCATAACGATAACCATTCTTCTCAATCATGTAGCTATCTGTTCCAAATCTATCATCAAAGACACGGATAATCTTACAACCCTCTAATAGTTGTTTATCCCGTCTTTCAACGCGATCATTCCAATTCTTATTTACATCCTTGATCCAAGCAGTATCTTTTAAAGAAAATCCTTTGCCATTCCAACTTCCAGCGCCAACATTTCCTGAACCGTCAACGCCTAGTGCCTGCATCCCTTTTGTCATTAGTTCTTCTGAACCTTTCAGCCCATCGAAGTAGCTCGGAGACTTATCACAAAATGCCAAAAACTTACGGAGTTTTTCTTCTATTTTTGCTTTCTTCGCTTGATTCCGGGTAATTCCTGCATCCATATTATTGATTGCCGCTTGGAAAATCATCCCCATCAATTTTGAGCTGTCTTCTGATAATCCTCGTTTCGCTTGGGCAAAGCTGTCTTTTGAGGATTGAAAGCCTTGAATTAATCTATCTGCTTCGTTGATTTGATCTTGTAATTCCTCTGAATCCAAATCTTCACTGCCGCATTGCGACGTGTATCCCTCTAAATATTGCTCATTGGCTTGAACTGTTGCTTCGCTGTGGAGGATAACGGCCTTACACAAAGCTGGATACGTGCTTGAAATATAGTTTTTTATACTATCCATTCCTTGACCGCTCATGCCAACAACCAAGAGAATCCCTTGGGTGGCACTTGAGACAGATTCCAGTGCCTGGCTGTATGTTTTACCAAACGCTTTGATTTGTTCGGTTTGGGTTTGAACTTCACCAATCACCATTTTGACCATGGGCATCTTCCTCCTCTCTGATCGCTTGTAATTCTGCTTCATACAAGGTTTCGGACTGCTCTTCTAATTGTCTTTTGTTCTTGGCTAACGTTTCTTGTCCGTCAGTCATTTCCTCAAAAAATCGACGTTCTTCGATTCGGGCATCTTCGATGATTTCTTCAAAAAAAGTGCCTTCTTCTTGTCGGTAAAAATAAGCCATCACTCGTTCATTATGATGACGTTCACTTGCATATAATTGGCCGTAATCTTCCATTTTTCGCTCTAATAACATCGTTATTTCGGTGTTTTCTTCTTGTTTTTCTTCATTTTCTATTCGTCTTTTTCGAATCTCTTCCTCTTTCATTGTTTCCTCCTCGTATAAAAACTGGGTACACTCGTTCATCTAGAACCTGTTATAAAGGGGATTTAAACAGTTGTTGAACTTGTGTATCCGCTCGTTTAAAGGCCGCAACTGCACTTTGAATATTGGCAGTATCACGGTTTAACAGTTGTTGAATGGTTGAGGAAGAGCTTTTTAGTTTTTCAAAAGTACTGTTTGCTAAACTATTTCCTGGCACCGTTGTCCCAGAAGAAAAAGTCACCGTTTGGGAGATTGTTAATTTATCGTTGGCTTGACCAATCTTGGTTGCCTGATTTTGAATTTCACCAGCATTAATATCAATCATTTTTTCATACTCCTTTATATTTTTTTCAACCCTAATATCAAGTATATCTTAATAAAAAATGGAAGTAAATCACATATTTAAAAATACCTCTGACGTAAATTTCTTTGTACAACAAAAAAATTGCTAGTCAATGACTTACAATTTGCATAATAAAAATATTTTTTTCTGTTATTTTATCTTATATATAAGGGAGCACTTTTTCGTGTTATTTAATGAGCGCTATGGGGAAAATTAAGTTGCGTGTTCGCATTCTTTTCGTATATATTTAGGAGGTAGAATAGAACGAAGAAAACAGCCCATCTTTTAGCGAGCTGTTCAAAACAGAATATAAAATAAATTGGCACTTCATTATTTGGCACCAACCAAACATTTGAAGCCTTGTAAAGACAGCAGAGACTGACCAAACAAGTTGCCAATAGTGCTAGCAACATATACTAGCTTCTTTTGTTGTACCTAAAGTATGCCTATTTTTCCGTAGGTTTCTTACTAGTTTCTTTAGGTTACTTTGAAAAAGTAGTAGATGATCTTAGTGACTATTGTGAACGATATTGGGCAGTTTCCTGATATCGTTTTTTCTATTCTACAAATTTAAGGAAGGGAGGATTATTCAAAGCAAGACAAAATAAAAAGGCACTTCATCATTTGGCACCAACCAAATGATAAAGCCTTGCATAGACAGCAGAGACTATCTATACAAGTTGCCAATTGCTAGCACAAAGTCCTAGCATTCTTTATTGTACCTAATTTTACTGGAATTTTCTAGTCCATTTTGTTAAAATCATGTACTTTATAAAGTCTGCACACTTTTTCTAGATAATTGATGGCGGTATTGGTAGTTCCAGAAAAATCCAATAACGTTTTTTTGTTTTACCTCAAAAATTTGCCTACGTCACTGCGTACATTCAAAAGCGCTGAAGCACGAAATTCAGCGCTTCAAAAAAAAGGAGAGAACCATTATGAAAAAAGAGCTACATAACCTCAAAGCAATCCCCTATCAAGATATTACTGATTTACAAGATTTATTAGATCATTTACAGTCTTGGCAAGAACCTCTTGCTGTGTTAGATCATTTCTTCCAATTCCGAACAGGCCCGATCAACAAGAAAAAAGTAATCAAAGAATACTACGCAAGCGGTCACTTGTTCCACGCTTTTTTTACAGAATTTATCCGTCTGATGGAAGCTGAACAAGCAAAAATCGAAAAGTTAGATCGTGAAAGAAAAGTAGTGACTCATTTTAATAAAAAAGACGAGTAACGTCTAATCAGTATCTTCTGTTCAGTTACTATAACAATAGTGATAAAAAATGATGACGTCATTTCTCATCACTATTAACATAATTGCTTTCCTAATCCGAAAGGGACAATCTAAACTTCTGGAATTGGTTCACTTAACAAAATTTCGCCACTTTGACCAAAATAATCCACCTGCATAGCCACTAAATCTGTCCGCCAATAAGCTACTCCTGCAACTCCAGCAAGCTCTGTGAATTTTTCAAAGGTAATGTCACCTGCTTGTGCTTTTAAAACTGCATTTTTTATTTCTGCATAAGACTCTGTCACAGCAACCGTTTTAGGTTTACCATTCAGTTGGATTTCAATAGATGACGCCTCATCATAGTAGCGATAGACGCCCGCTTCTACCAAATACTCATATTTCTCAACGCCGATCTTTTTAAAATCACGAATCAACTCGGAAAATCCGCCCGTATTTTTTTCATTATTGACGATTTCTTCGATTGCTTTTACATTAAGACTCATCCCATTCACTCCTATTTAATCGTATAAAAATAGATCTAAGTCAAAACTTATCAAGCTTTGACCTAGATCTTGGTCAGTCAACAGAATAATCATGCTTCAATAAAAGGATTGATTATTTAACTTCTTCCGCCTCTGTCATATCTTCAATATATTTATACACTTGTTGGCCTGCAATTCCGCCTTCGCCAACCGCTGTCGTGATTTGGCGTAATGTTTTTTCACGGACATCCCCAATGGCAAAAACACCTGGCATACTTGTCTTCATATCTTGATCTGTTTCGATCCAGCCTTCAGCATTTGTTAATCCGGCTTTTTTGAACGGTTCAGTCAATGGATCAAGTCCAACATAGATAAACACACCATCCGCGTCGATTTCTTTCACTTCATCTGTCAAGATATTTCTTAATTGTCCACCTGTTACGACCATATCATTTCCAACGATTTCTTCCAAAACAGTATTCCATTCAAAAGAAATTTTTTCATTGGCAAATGCACGATCTTGGATGATTTTTTGTGCACGCAATTCGTCACGACGATGCACGATCACAACTTCTGACGCAAATTGAGTTAGATAAATCGCTTCTTCAACTGCTGAGTCGCCGCCGCCGATCACTAAAAGTTTTTTATTACGGAAGAAGGCGCCATCACAAACCGCACAATAAGAAACACCACGACCTGCAAATTCTTCTTCCCCTTTAACACCTAATTTACGATGTTCACAACCTGTTGCAATGATCACTGTTTTAGCTTGATAGGTTTTATCATCACAAATCACTTCTTTATAAGAACCTTGATCTTTGATATCCATTACAATGCCGTATGCATTTTCAGTACCAAATTTTTCAACGTTTTCGTACATTTTATAAGCCAGTTCAGGTCCCATGATCGAGTCAAAACCTGGATAGTTTTCAACCTCAGCCGTATTATTCATTTGACCTCCTGGTGCTCCACGTTCAATCATTAATACTGACAGATTAGAACGAGACGCATATAAAGCGGCAGTCATACCAGCTGGTCCTGCTCCAATTATAATTACATCATACATAAATTTTTCACCCTCCGAATTTTTCAAGTACATTTACTTTACAACTTAACTAGTTGCTTGTCTACATTTCTGCCCAATAATCTTGTTCATTTAAAAACAAAATGATGTTCAGCATGCTACTTTTTGTTTCCCATTATAGCACGCTTTTTTTTAGATAACATCTCTTTCTTCCTTACTTTTAATAAGAAAAAAAGGCTTAGAAATAACTCGCAAGTTACTTCTAAGTCTTTCTTTTTAACCTTCACTATTTTGTAGCTGATACATATCTGCGTATAAACCATTCTGAGCTAATAAGTTATCATGATTGCCACGTTCTACAATCCGTCCTTTGTCTAAGACCAAAATCAGATCAGCATCACGAATGGTAGATAAACGATGGGCAATGGCAATCGTTGTTCTGCCTTGACGCATATTCGCTAACCCTTCTTGAATCAAGCCTTCTGTCTCAGTATCAATGTTTGCTGTTGCTTCATCTAATACTAAAATTTTTGGATCCGTTACGATTGTTCTAGCAAATGAAATCAGCTGACGTTGACCACTTGAGTAACTTGCACCTCTTTCAATCACTTTTGCATGATATTTTTTTGGGAGGGTTTCAATAAACTTATCCGCTTGAACAAATTCAGCTGCTGTTTTGATTTGCTCATCGGTAATTTCTGGATTCAACATCCGAATATTCCCAGCGATATCACCATAAAACATAAAGGCATCCTGCAGAACTAGCCCTAATTTTTTTCTTAACTCTGGTAATGGGTACTCACGAATATCACGATCATCAATCAAAATTTCACCCTCATAAAACTCATAGAAACGCATCAAAACATTGATAATTGAGCTTTTACCGCTTCCTGTATGACCAATCAACGCAACAGTCTCACCAGGATTTGCAATAAAACTAATATTCTTTAACACCTTATTTTTACCATCATAAGAGAAACTAACATTACGAAATTCGATCTTTCCACGAATAATTTCCGCATTCGCACCATTATTTTGTTGTGGCGTCAACTCTTCATTATCAAAGATTTTTAAAATCCTGCTGCCTGCAACCATGCCATCGGTAAAGACACTGAGGAAATCCATCATTTGTGTCATCGGATTAAAAAATGCTTGAACATACGTTACAAACGCATAAATCAATCCAACTTCAACAGGAGAGTGCAACGCATCATAACCAAATAAGGTTAATGTCAAACCAATCGCCAGTGTATATAAAAAGTTAATGATTGGCCCTAAAAGCAGTGAATTCGTTCTGATCATTGAAAAACGCGTACGCAAATAATCATTATTGGTTTCTTCAAATTCTCTTTCTAAACGACGTTCCTGTCTAAATTGCTGAATGATCTGCATACCAGAAATATATTCATTTAATTTAGTGTTTAACTGACTTAATTTTTCCCGCATACTACGATAAATTCTAGAACTAAATTTTTGATAGTACCAAATCACAATCAAAAGAATAGGTAAGAAAATCAAGTTGTACAACGCAATTTTCCCATTAATTTGAAACATCGCAATAAATGAGGAAACTACCGCAAAGATTCCTGTCAACACCATTAAAAAGACATACCAAAATTCAAATAGCGTTTCTGTGTCATTCGTAACTCTAGAAACGATTGAACCTGCTGGTGTTTGGTCAAAGTAGCGCATACCCAAAGTTTGTAGTTTTTCAAATAACTTCACACGAATATATTGATAGGTTTTCAATGAAGCAGTTGAATATAAAAACCATTGGAAAAACCAGACAATACTTTTAACGATCACACCAAATAGATATAAACCAGCAAAAAAGAGAATTACTTGGTTCGTCGCCGTTTTTGGCGTTAGATAATCATCCATAAACAATTGAATGATCCTTGGCAAAAGAATATTAATAACAGCAAGCACCAAAGCAAATAAAATTGCAATTAAAAAGGTACCACGAAATGGACGCGCAAATTTTAGCAACCGTCTAACAATTGAAATTTGTTCTTTTATGGGAACTGATTTTGTCCACTCTGATTCATATTTTTCTTCCATTATGCTTCACTCCCTTCAATTTTCGCTTCTAATTGTTGTTTATCCCACATCCGCTTGTACCAGCCAGCTATTCTTAATAGCTCTTGATGAGTACCACGTTCAACAATTTTTCCTTCATCTAAAACAATAATCTCTTTGGCATGCATCACACTACTTAGTCGATGAGCTGCAATAATCGTTGTTTTTTCTTTTCTAGCTTCTTTTAAATTAGAAAGAATGGCTTCTTCTGTTTTGGCATCCACGGCTGATAAAGCATCATCTAAAATCAATAATTCAGGATCAACAATCAATGCTCTAGCAATCGAGATTCGTTGTTTTTGTCCACCAGATAACGAAACTCCACGTTCTCCAACCAAGGTATCGTACCCTTTAGGAAATGCTTTGATCTCGTTATTGATAAACGCCATCTCTGCGGCTTGCTCCACTTCTGCTTCGGTAAAATCTGGATTTGCAAAACGGATATTATCTCGGACTGTCATTGAAAATAAAAAGTGATCTTGCGGAACATAGCCAATTGAATGCATCACAGCATCCAATGAATAATCTTTGATATCATGACCGCCAAATGTCACACGCCCTTGATAATGATCATATTCACGCATCAGCAATTTTAAAATCGTTGTTTTTCCGGCACCCGTTTTACCAACGATTCCTAATGTTTCACCAACACCCACCGTAAATTTAATTTGTTCTAAAGTTGAATGGTCATCTTTAGGATAAGTGAACTGCGCAACTTCCATTGAGAGCTGACCTTTCGCTGGTGTTTGGATGGCATCTTTTTTTTCAATGATATGAGTCTTTTCATGCAATAATTCATTGACACGATCATAGCTAGCATTTCCTCGCTCCAGCACGTTAAACAGGCGACCAATTGCAAACATTGGCCAAACGAGCATTCCTATATAACTTATGAAAGAAATCAACTGCCCAATCGTAATCGTGCCTTCCATAATAAATCGTCCGCCCATAATAATTGTTAGTACATATGAAATCCCAATGATCAACGTAATAAACGGATCAAATAAAGCATCTAAAAAGTTGACTCGTTTGTTCTTAACAATGGCATCATCAATTTTCTCAGTAAAATCTTGAATATCTTCTTTTTCTTGTCCAAATGTTTTAATGACTTTCATCCCAGTGATACTTTCTTGGGTTTTGTCATTAATCGTTGAAAACGCCGCTTGTGAATCTCTAAAAGCATCATGCAATTTTGACCCTAAAACTCTTGATGTTACCGCTAATAAGGGTAATGGAATCAAAGCAATCAACGTTAAACGCCAATCCACAAATAAAATCATGGCAACAATCGTGGCACCACCTGTGATCAATGAATCCGCAAAAGTTAAAATCCCTGCTCCGGCAACATTTTGAATCGCATTCAAATCATTTGTTGCATGGGCCATCAAATCACCGGTTCGATATTTCTGATAAAAAACACTATCCATTTTTGTAAAGTGATGAAATAATTGCCGTCTTAAATCTTTTTCCAGTCTTGCTGCACTACCCCAAATATAAATTCGCCAAATATATCGAAAAACATATTGTGCAACAGCCGCAGCTAATAAAATGCCAATCCAAAATAAAATTGGTTGGATCGTTAAATTTTTGTCGGCAATTTTATCCACAACAATTCCGATCACCTTCGGCGGAACTAACTGCACTAGTGCAACCATCACTAATGAAAAGACCCCAATAACATAACTTTTTTTCTCTTGTTTGAAAAACCACCCTAATTTTTTAAATATAGACATGTATCATTCTCCTCTTCTAAATTGACTACTGTGCGCTCACATCTTTCATTTGTTGTTTTCCCATCTCAATACAACTCCTTTCATTTATTAAAAAATAAGTGCAAAAAAAACGAGCTGAAAAAATCAGCCCGTTGTGCTCTTGAAATCTGAATCGCAATGTAAAAACCTATTTGTCTCCTTGGTTCTTCATTTGCTGCATCATTTGACGTATCTTCTTCTCAGAAGGTTTTTGTCCCATAGACATCATCATCATTCGTAACATTTCCTCATTAACGGGAGGATTCTTTTTAAAATAATCTTGCATATATTTGCGCGCAAGGAAAAATCCGCCTGCTGCACCTGCTAATAAAGCGATAATCGCGATTAACACTACTAAACCTGTTGACATATAAATCTCTCCTTTCTACTAAAAAAGTTGAATAAGAACTTCTGCTGGATAAAAGTTGCAGTCACTATTCCTATTGAACTTCAATTTCTAATTTTTATTGGGATTATTTATCCCTAATTTATTAAATTACTCTCAAGAAACCATTTTACTAGAAACAGACCAAAAAGAAAAGGTCTTTTGTCATATTCCTCACAAGAAATTTCTGAAAGACGATTTCTACTTATTTTGTCTAGCTTTACGGGCTATCCTTTCGGAAAAAAGATAAGATCCGCTTGTGACAAAAAACGTCACCCTCTGATTTTTCTATTTTTCAGTCAGGGCTAAACGAGCCTGTTCAGCTTTTAATTTTATCCAGCTTTACGGGCTAGCCCTTCGGAAAAAAGATAAAATCCGATTGTGACAAAAAACGTCACCCTCTAATTTTCCTATTTTTCAGTCAGGGCTAAACGAGCCTGTTCAGCTTTTAATTTTGGGCTTCAATTTTTTCCAATAGATTTGGATCAAACGTTTGTGATTTCAGCATTGCGATTTCGTAACCGTATGGCGCTTTACTTGTTTTTTTATCAGCACCAACATACGGTGTTTCTAAAATTTTAGGTAGATCTTTTAATTTTTCATGATGAACAACCTTGTTTAACGCATCAAAGCCAATTGTACCAAAACCAATATTGGCATGACGGTCTTTATGTGAACCCATCGGATTTTTAGAATCATTGACATGGACTACCTTCAACCGATCTAAACCAATAATTTTATCAAATTCTTCTAACACTCCATCAAAATCATCTTTTACGTTATAGCCTGCATCGTTAATATGACAAGTATCCATTGTCACTGATAGCTTTTCATTTAGCTTAACCCCTTCAATGATCGTTGCCAATTCTTCAAAGGTTCGACCGAGCTCAGTGCCCTTACCTGCCATTGTTTCTAAGGCAATTTGCGGTACTTGTTCTTTCCACAACACTTCATCTAATCCTTTGATGATTTGTTTCAAGCCAGCATCCACACCTGCGCCCACATGCGCACCTGGATGCAATGTGATTTGTGTTGCTCCTAATGCATGAGCACGCTCGATTTCTTGACGTAAAAATGACGTTGCAAAGCCAAAATTTTCTAATTTGATCGTATTCCCTAAGTTAATGATATAAGGTGCATGAACCACAATATTACTTAAATCATGCTCAGCCATAAATGCTTGACCAGCTTCAATATTCATCTCTTCAATCGGCTTACGGCGCGTATTTTGCGGCGCACCCGTATAGATCATAAAAGTCGTTGCACCATAACTCGCAGCCTCTTCCGCTGAACCTAATAACATTTTTTTACCACTCATACTAACATGTGAACCTAATAACATAATAACCCTCCTAAATTTAAAAGCGTAGCGGGCTCGTTTAGCTCTGACAGAAAAATAGGAAAAATTGACTGTGACGCTTTTTGTCACATTCTATTTTTATCTTTTTTCCGAAGAGCTAGCCCGCGCAGCTAGATAACAATAAAAGCGTAGCGAGCTCATTCAGCTCTGACAGAAAAATAGGAAAAATTGATTGAGACGCTTTTTTGTCTCACTCCATTTTTATCTTTTTTCCGAAGAGCTAGCCCGCGCAGCTAGATAACAATAAAAGCGTAGCGAGCTCATTCAGCTCTGACAGAAAAATAGGAAAAATTGATTGAGA
>Ga0308156_1003177_pt1 | contig 12977 bp, 10 predicted proteins | sample PhyAR2_FD_201041 | JGI IMG/M metagenome (GOLD analysis project Ga0308156, IMG submission 201041) | Phyllosphere microbial communities from UC Gill Tract Community Farm, Albany, California, United States - DLSL A.R2 | ecosystem: Host-associated > Plants > Phyllosphere > Unclassified | place: USA... | reverse complement strand
CGACGAGGACGAGGACGAGGTGGCCGCCGCCGCCCCGGCCGCGACCGACGGCGCACCGGCTGCTGCCAGCAGCGAGGACGCCGCGCAGGAGTGATCCTGCCGCGATGCTGAGGTACCCGACGACGCCGGCCTTGTGCCGGCGTCGTCGTGTCTGCAGTCGAAAATACGCACGCACTTCACGGTGACGGTGGCATAAGGGCGCATGCTGCCCCCGGAGATCGACGATGTCCGCCACGCCGCAGTCTGCTTCCGCGCCTCCGCCCCGCCATCCTCTCGTTACCGTGCTGGCCCTGTTGCTGATCGTGCTCGGCCTGGTCATCGGCGGCCTTGGTGCGTGGCTGCTCAGCCTCGGTGGCTCCTGGTACTACGCCATCGCCGGCTTGGGCCTGCTGGTCTGCGGCATCCTGTTGTGGGGCAATCGGCGTAGCGGTGCACTGCTGTACGCACTGGTGTTCATCGGCAGCCTGCTGTGGACCTGGTGGGAGTCGGGCAGCGATTACTGGCGCTGGGTACCACGGCTGGGCCTGGTGACCGCCCTCGGCATCGTCCTGGCATTGCTGGCGCCGACCCTGCAGGCGCCGGTGCCCAGGCGGCTGTCGCGCAGCGTGGCCGCTGTACTGATGCTGGTCTTCGTGGCCGCCTTCGGCCTCGCGTTCACCCCGCATGGCGTGGTCGACGGGCATCAGCCGTTCCCGGAGCCGGCGGTCAGCGCCGGGCTTGATCCCACCCGTGACACCACCGGCCTGCAGCCTGCCGACCAGCCGGCCGAGGGTGACTGGCCGGCATGGGGGCGCAGCAATGCGGCCACCCGCTATTCGCCGCTGCAGCAGGTCACCCCGGAAAACGTGGGAACCCTGCAACTGGCGTGGCAGTTCCGCACCGGCGACCTGCCGAAGAAGCGCTGGGGTGCGGAAACCACGCCACTGAAGATCGGTGATCGGTTGTACCTGTGCACCGCACGCAATCAGTTGATCGCCCTCGATGCCGGCAGCGGCAAGGAGCTATGGCGTTTCGACCCGAAGGTGAAGGATGCGTCGATCCCGTACACGGCCGCCTGCCGTGGCGTGTCCTATTACGAGCTGTCCGGCGCGCCCACCCTTGCCGATGCCGCACTGGCTGACGTGGCTGCCGATCTCGCGCTGCCCGCACCGCCGCCGACCCGCACCCACCAGAGCGCGGCGCCAGGGAGCCGCTCAGCCTGCAGTGCACGCATCATCGAAGGCACGCTGGACGGCCGCCTGATCGCGGTGGACGCCGACAGCGGTCGCCCCTGCGCGAATTTCGGCAACAACGGCCAGGTCGACATCACCCTGGGCATGGGCGAGGTGCCGCCGGGTTACGTATCGATCACCTCGCCGCCGGCGATCGTCCGCGGTGTCATCGTTACCGGCCACCAGGTACTGGACGGCCAGCGCCGCGACGCGCCCTCCGGCGTCATCCAGGCCTACGACGCGATCAGCGGCAAGCTGCGCTGGGCGTGGGACATGGACCAGCCCGAGCGCAGCGGCCTGCCACCGCGCGAGCAGACCTATACACGTGGCACACCGAACATGTGGACCACCGCTACCGGCGATGAAGCACTGGGCCTGGTGTACCTGCCGATGGGCAATTCCGCAGGCGACTACTGGAGTGGCTCGCGCACCGAAAACCAGAACAGGTACGCGACCTCGCTGGTCGCCATCGATGTGGCTACCGGCAAGCCGGTCTGGCACTTCCAGGCCGTGCGCAAGGACGTCTGGGACTACGACCTGGGGTCGCAGGCCAGCCTGATCGACTACCCGACGGCATCGGGAAAGGTGCCGGCGATCCTGCTGCCCACCAAGCAGGGCGACATGTACATCCTCGACCGTCGCAACGGCCAGCTGCTGACCCCGGCCGAGGAGCGCAAGGTGCCCCAGGGCGGCGTGGAGCCCGAGCAGCGCGCCGCCACCCAGCTGTTCTCGCTGTACCACACGCTGCGGCGCGACGATGCGCTGACCGAGCGCGACATGTGGGGTATCACCCCCATCGACCAGCTGGTCTGCCGAATCCAGTTCCGCAAGGCACATTACGAAGGGTTCTACACACCGCCCAGCAGCGATCACCACTCCATCGAATACCCCGGCTACAACGGTGGCTCGGACTGGGGCAGCGTGGCCATCGATACGCGGCGTGGCGTGATCGTGGCCAACTACAACGACATGCCCAACTACAACCGGCTGGTGCCGCGCGCCGAAGCCGACCGCAAGGGCTGGCTGCCGCGCGAGCAGATGCGCGCCGACAAGGGCGGTGCCGAAGGCGCAGGGGATCCGCAGGTCGGCACGCCCTATGGCATCGACGTCAACGCCGGTTGGCGGCTGCCGTTCACTGGCTTGCTGTGCAAGCAGCCGCCCTATGGCGGTATCCGTGCGATCGACCTGCGCAGCGGCAAGCTGCTGTGGGACCGGCCGTTCGGCAGCGCGCGTGGCAACGGCCCCTTCGGCATCCGCTCCGGCCTGCCCATTGAAATCGGCACGCCGAACAATGGCGGTTCGGTGGTGACCGCCAGCGGCCTGATCTTCATCGCCGCAGCGACCGACGACCTGCTGCGTGCCATCGACCTGAAGACCGGCAAGGAGCTGTGGCACACCAAGCTGCCAGCAGGTGGACAGGCCAACCCGATGGTGTACGAGCAGGGCGGGCGGCAATACGTGGTCATCATGGCTGGCGGGCACCATTTCATGGAGACGCCGGCGGGGGATTACGTGATGGCGTATGCGTTGCCGGAGTAGCGTCCGGCTCCGAGGCCGGCATGCGGGATGTGACCGCTGTCGCTGAAGTTGCGTGGGTGAGCGTGCAGGATCCATCATCGGAACAGGACGGGGCTGGCCAAGCCCCACGGAAGGAATCGCATGCTGAACTCAGAACGCCTGCCGGGGCGTGCCACCCGGTTGCTGGCTGGGCTGCTTCTGCTTGGCCCTTGCCTGTGGGCATCGGCACAGGCCTCGCCCCCGCCCACCGTACGCAAGCTGCCCAGCGGTGCCGAACTGATCGCCGGCGATGTGCGTTACCTGAGCCCCGCCTATGCGCCGTGCATGGCCAATGCGGGCACGGCGCTGGACGCTCGTCGTCGCTGTGTCGACGCTGAATTCAAGGCGCACGACGATGCGCTCAACGCCGCCTACAGCGCGGCGCGCTCCACGATGACGGCCAATGATCAGCAGGTACTGCGCGATCTGCAGCGGCAATGGCTGCGCCAGCGTGACCGTCGTTGCCCGGAAGGTGGCAATGCCGCTGCCCAACTGGATTCGCAGCAGTGCCGTACACACATGACTCTGCTGCGTGCCCGCCAGCTGCAGGCCGGTGGTGCGGCGGCCCTGGTTGCTGAAGCCAAGGCGGCCCCGGCACCCACGCAGGTCGCCGCTCATACCGCAGATGGCGAACCCGATAGGCAGGGCCGGATCGTCCTGCAGCCCGGCGAGGGCAGGATCACGCCTGCGCTGCAGGTGGTCTTCCAGGTGGCCGACTGCAGCGGCACCGATAACGTGATGACCTGTCAGGTGCGGAGCATGGGCGTGACCCGTGGCGGCCGCAAGGTGGCCGTCACGGACGTGCAGCCACGCCTGACCCGCGCCGGTGCCAATGCCCATGCTGCGGCCGCCGTGCTGCTGACCGCTTCTGACTTCAACGGCGATGGCTTGCCAGACCTGCAGGTATGGCAGGACAACAACGGTGTCTACAACGTTCCCGTCCACGCGTTCTACCTGTTTGATGCCAAGGGCAACCGCTATGTGCGTGCCAAGGCATTGGAAGCGGCCATCGGTGGACGTGACATCGACCATATCGACAACGGCCGGTTCGTACTGCGCGGCAAGGCAAGCCCGTGCGAGCGGGAAGACAAGGTCATCCAACTGCGCGGAACCGAACCACGCACGTTGCTGATGCGCCGCTATGACACCTGCAGGGGCCAGGTCCCTACTGAATCGAACCTGCTGAAGTAGGTCCTTCCCTGACGAATGGATGCGTTCCGGAACTGGAGAGCTGAAGGATGAGCGAAGGCTATGGAAAGGGTGGGTCAGGCTTCGGCCTGACCCGGGACCAGTCGGTCGAGATGATCGTCCGCACCTGTATCGACAATGGCGTTACCGACCACCGGCAGATTGCTTACGTGCTGGCTACAGCACAGCACGAATCGCGCAATTTCGCCGCGCCCGAGGAAGACTGGGGCAGGAAGCAGGCGGTGGATCTGCGCTACTTCGGCGGAGAAGAGTATTTCGGCCGGGGTTTTGCCCACCTTACCCACGTCAACAACTACGAGCGGCTGGGCGAGGCGCTGGGAATGGGCCGCGAGCTGGTCGAGCACCCGGAGCGGGCGGCCGAAGCGGAAATCGCCACCAAGGTGCTGGTGGTGGGGATGCGCGATGGCATGTTCGGCGCGCGGCTGTCCGACAACGTCAACGCCAGCCATGTCGACTACCGACAGGCGAGAGCCTCGGTCAATGGCGGTGAGTTGAACAACGACAGTCCCTATCCGGACGCCATCGCCACGTTGGCCACCGGATGGGAATCGCAGGTCGCCGGCCTGGTCCAGCGCGTTCAGCAGCCGGGCTTCCAGATGCCGGTGCCGATCCAGCAGGGGCCCGCTGGGACGATGGACCTGCACCGTGGTGATGCCAACCAGAAGGTGCTGGAAGCACAGCAGTACCTGCAGCGGCTGGACATCCGCAACAACGCCAATGCCGCGATCAAGCCCGATGGGGACTTCGGTTCTTCCACCGAGCAGGCCGTGCGCCGCTTCCAGACCGAGCGGGGCATCAGTCCGGCCAATGGTCGCATCGACGATGCATTGCTGGAGCGCATGCGCACCGACACGCTGGCGGTCGATCCGGACTTCAAGCGCCGGACGGTGACCGATCTGACTGGGCCGCTGGCCGACGGTAACCTGCGCCCAGGTGAGAAGGGCGAGCCGGTGTTCGAGATGCGCCGCCAGCTGGAGGAGCTGGGGTACCTTGCCGAACCGAACCCACGTGCCGAGCGCGAGGCGCGCACGTTTGATGCCGGCATGCAGGCGGCCATGCGCAGTTTCCAGCAGGACTACGGCCTGCCCCTGCGCCCGGGCAACACCATCGATGAAGATGCGCGCCGGCAGTTGAACGATGCAGCGGTGGCGCGCGAGTTTGCCCCCACCACCGAATTCGACCGAGCAGAGAACTGGCCGCCACAGCGTCCGCCCTATACGCGGGCGGAGTTCCAGCCGGAGCAGGTACAGGCGCGGCAGCAGGCTGCGGCGAATCCACCGGTCGCTGGCCCGGCCACGCAGGAACCGCTGCCACAGCACAGTGGCGTGGATTCGCTGTCGCCCAGGGATGCAGCGTTGTTCGAGCGCATCCGCCAGGGAGTACCCGGAACCATCGGCGATGAGCACGTCATGCAGGCCGTGCTGGAGTCCAAGCGCAACGGTATCGACGATGCCGGGCGCGTCGACCGGGTCATGATGGCCGGAGATCGCCTGTGGGTCGCCGGCTTGATTCCCGGTGAGCGCGCCAGTGTGGATACGGCGCAGCCCGCGCGCTCGATGGACGACATGGTGCGCGATCTGGCCGGTGACCATCGGCAGCGTGAGCAGCAACTCGCCCTCGACAGCCGCCAGCACGAGAACCGCGGGCCTTCATTGGCCTGAGCCGACAACAGCGACGTGCCCGTTGTGGGTCCGTCGCTGCTGCGGGGGAGCGTTGATCGAAGCGTTCGCACCGGGTGGCTGCGCCAGTCGATTACGATGGCATGTCGTCACGCCCACGGAGGATCTGCCATCACCCTGTTGCATCTGTCTGCCTCCTGTTTCGTCCGCCTCGGATGCAGTGCTGGGTTGCTGCTTCTGATCGGCAGCGCCGTCACTGCCAGCGCGCAGGCGCCTACCAGTGCGATCGCAGAGTGGGAACTACACGGCCGCTCCGAAGGCCTGGCCCGCCCCGACACCGTCTGCCAGGATTTCCTGCAGGCGATGGGACGCAAACCAGCCGAGCTGGAATACGTAAGCTGCACGCAGGACGACGATTCCTACATCCAGCCGATGGAAGCGCGGTATCGCGTCAGCGGTGCCTCGGCGGCGAAGATCGAAGCCTATCTGCAGCAGACCTTTGGCATGCCGTCATTGACATATGTATGTTGTGGCTGGAGCAGCGGCGCGCCTTATTTCTGGCATGAGCAGCCGGGCAGCGTGAAGTACCAGATCGGCATGGGGGTGGAATCGCTGCACCATCCGCGCACGCAGTGGAGCGCGATTCCCTACTTCACGGTAACCGTTGCGGTGAACCGCAAAGGCCCCTGATGGCGTACGCTTGAAAACAACCACTGGCGTACAAGGAATGACAACCATGCCCCCGATGCTGCTCCGTGTTGCTGCCATCACGCTTGCCCTGGCACTGAGCCAGGTCGCCACCGCCGCATCTCCCGAGCCGCTGCAGCTGCCGCAGGCCGAAGCGTTGACGTACTGGAAGCCGGTGGAGGGAACCTTCCGCCCACAACTCAATGTCGACCCCGGCCGTGTGCCGTTCGCGGAGGAGGTGACCGTGGCCTATTCGGTCAACAAGCGCGGCCGGACGTATGACGTAAAGGTGGTGGAGGCCAAGCCGTCGACGGCCTTCAGTGGCTGGGCGTTGAATGCGGTCAAGGCGATGCGCTTCACGGCAACGGACAGCAACACCGAGCGCACGCCGATCCGCAGCGAAATGACTGCACGCTGGGGCGGTGGCAAGTAGTGCGCTAGGCAGGTACCCGAACCATCTTTGCCATCAGGTGTTCGACCACGCCCGCCGGGTCCGCCGTGCGGCCTACGTGTGTGCTGGACATCTGCACCACCGAGCTGCGCTTGGCGGTCAGGAAATGGAAGCGCGCGCGCGCAGGCAGCTGCGCGATAGGGCCGGCGCCGGCATCGCCCCGGCAGATCGCCACGATGGCATCCAGCCACGGCTGCAGCGCTTCAATATCCAGCGCCGGCGCGAAGGCGTGCAGGCGCGCGGCATCGATCTCGATTGCCGCTTCCAGGTGCCGTGCGCCCGGGCAGGACACGATCACGCCGACGTTGATGAACTCCTCGCGTTCCACCCGCGGTACCACGCGGATGACGGCATAGTCATACGTGTGCAGCGTGGGCACGGATGGCCTCCTGCACGAACACCGCACGCACCTTCAGGCGATGCTTCAGGTAGTTGATGTAGCCCTGCCGGTAAGCCTGCGGGCTGTCGAAGGCCGGCTCATCGACCAGCCAGCTGTCCGGCACCAGGCCGACGATGCGCTCGATTTCCGCATCCGGCAGGCGCGCGGCCAGTTCGGCATCCACCTCGGCGATGCGGCTGGCGAACGACAGCAGCACGTGGTCGCGGATCAGCACGAAGGGCTTCTCGCAGGCATCGCCGGCGTTGGCCCAGTCGTGATGGAAGTACATCGCCGCGCCGTGGTCGATCAGATACAGCTTGCGATGCCACACCATCAGGTTCGGATTGCGCGTGGTGCGGTCGACGTTGCTGGTGAACGCATCGAACCAGACGATGCGCGAGGCCAGGTCAGCGTCCACCGGCATCGCCGCCGGGTCGTAGTTGATCGCGCCGGGCAGGTAATCCAGGCCCAGGTTCAGGCCTTCGCTGGCGCGGATCAGGTCCTGGATCTCCGGGTCCGGCTCGGTCCGCGCGAACTCGCTGTCCAGCTCGACGAACAGGATCTCCGGAATCGGCAGGCCCACCGCGCGTGCCATCTCGCCTGCGATCAGCTCGGCGATCAGCGCCTTGGGCCCCTGGCCAGCGCCACGGAACTTGAGCACCGCCATACCGTCGTCGTCGGTCTCGATCACGGCAGGCAGCGAGCCACCTTCCCGCAAGGGGGTTATATAGCGGAGGGCATGGACGGTACGCATGGGTGCATTCTAGCGTGGCCCATGCTTGGGTTGCGCCGGGTGGTGCCCGGCGCTGTCCCTGACGTCAGTGCGACAACGCGCTGCGCTGCTGTTCCTGCACCTGCTGGCGCGTCTGTTCCTGCGAGGCGTGGTCGGCCTGGCGCTGGTTGACGATAGCGAGGCTGTCCAGGCTTTCCTGCACCGGCCGCTGCGCGGCTTCGGCCGTGGCTGCCGATGCACGCAGCGACGCAGGATCATCCAGCGCGCCCTTCACCACGAACACGTTCTGCGCCGCAGCGACATCGCCTGCCTGCCGGCTGAGCACCACATGATCCACGCGGTCCAGGCCGTTCTCGCGGGCCAGTACCAGCAGGCTTGCGCTCAGGCGTTCACTGGAGGCGTCGAAGCTGCGGCCGTTGGCGGCATCCAGCTCTGCCACCTTGCCGCGGATCTGATCGTGCAGGGCACGGTCGTTGCCACCCGCCAACGGCGCAGCCTGCGCTTCGGTCGGCACGGGTGTGGTTGCCTGTGCAGTGATGGGCACGTGGGCGTAGGTGCCCTCGGTGTGGTCGAAATAGTGCAGCGTGGACGGCGAGGTGCTGGTGTCGAAGTAGGGCTGCCGTGGTGGCGTGCCCTTGCCCAGATACAGCCCGTTCTGTTCCAGCAGGCTTTCCTGCAGGCCCAGTTGTGCCATGTTCACCGACATCCTGCTGATGCCATCGGGTGCCGGATTCTTGGCCTCTTCCTCGCAGGCGCGGCTGATGGCAGAGGCAGCGTAGAAATTCTGGTAGTCAGAATTGCCATTGGGCCCCAGCCCGGACGACACGCCTTCGTCGTAGTAGTGCTTGCCCATGCCCTCGATATTGGCAGCGGTGGCGGTCATGCTCAGGTCTGCGTTGAGCGTCAGGTCCGGATGCGCGGCGTAGGTCATCGGCGGCCCGGGCTGCACGCGCACGAACTCGTTTGCACGGGTACTTGCGTTGTATACATCCTCCAGCGTGGCGTCCGGGTTGGCGGTCTTGACCATGCCGACCAGTGCATTCCAGCCCTCGATGTTCGCCGATGCCTCGTCGCGCCGGTTGGCTGCGAGCAGGGTGCCGATGGCCTGGGTGTAGTCGTGGGTCGAATCGCGCGCGGCAATGTCTGCAATATCGGATTCAAACTGCTCATAGGCCCGTTCGGTCGCTGCATCATTGAGCCCATGCTGGATCTCATGGCCCAGAACGAAGGTCAGCTCTGCAGCATCGTGTTTGTCCGGGGTTGCCAGCGTGGACAGACTGGATGCCGGCAGGCGGATGGCCTTTGCGCCGCTGACGTACTCGCCGCCCACATTGCTGTCGGCGGGCAACAGCTCGAAGCGCTGCAGATGACCGGCGGTGATGGCCAAGTCGACCTGGGTTGCCAGCGCCGGAGAATTGGCAATGGCCTTGCGAAGGTTGTCGACCTGATCGGTCGTTACATCGGATTTTCCTGCAAATTCGGTCAGCAGGCGTTCCGTATCCGCTGAAAGCGTAGGCATGGTGCGGTGCTCCTTACTGCACGGTGACAAGGCGGACGCAGGCATGCGCCGGCTTGCCAGACAGGGTTGAATCCTCAGCCATGGTGTCGACCTTGATGGTCAGATCCGGACGATCGAAACGGTCATGGATGACCCGGCCGTGCTCGCCGCGGATGGTTTCACGCTTGAAGCCCGCGGCCTGCAGACCCGAGGCGAACTGGTCGAAGTCGACCTGGCAGATCGCCGTTGCGTTGGCTTTGCGGTCGGCGGTGGTGTCGATGAAATTGAGATCGAGACGCGCATCGGCGGCGCCAGCCTTCTTGACCTCGAGGCCGTAGCTCCACTCTGGAGTGAGCGTGCCACCGTAGCCGAAATGTCCTGGGCCGAAACTCTGCGCGGGCGCCTGCATGGCCTGCGATACCCGTTCAAGGGTCAGTTCACGGGTGGAGGTGGTGTCCTTGATCAGATCCAGCAGGCGCAAAAGAAGCTGATCTGCGGTGAGCGCAGACGGCGTTGCGGCGTCGGAGGCAGTCGATGCCATGGGAGCGGGTCCTTGAGAAGTCGACGAATGGTCAGTCGCGTGTGCGCAGGCGCAGAGCGAGGCCGCACTTAGGACGATCGTCCACGGCCGTGTGAATGCGTACCCAAGCATAAGCGTTCCCTGCATGTTGAGCGCTGACCCTAAAGTGGGCCAGGTGAATCACAGGTTAAATGCAATTGACGATTGCTGGCACCGGGGCCGGGCGCTTCGGACCTCAGGTGTTTGCTGCAAGCGGAGTTGCCACCGCCGGGCTCTCCCTGGCGGCGCGCAGTCGGCTCTGGATGCCATGGAATTTTCTTCACTTCCTCATTCCTTGAGAGGTGGCAGCATCCAGCCGTGAGTCGATCAAGCACTGGCGTGGCCTTGAATTGCAGGCCTCCCTGCCGTTTTCCCGCGACCGACACCCGCCAGCTTGTTTCCGGCACATTTGCGCAGCGTTGAACGTGGTCCTGCGAGGCCACTCCCCTCGGCAAGGAGGCCCGCGATGCACAGTCCTGTTCACGCGTATACCTACCGCATCAGCAACCAGCCTATCGCGCAGGCAGCGTGCGCTGGTGTTGGCAGACATGCTGAAGACGTTGCTGCGGTTCATGCAGCCTCAGACAGAATTCTTCCGTGAGTTGAGCACCGATGGTTGGCTCTGCATCCCGCAGTGCGCAGAGCCACTACATGCATGCGAGTCGCCCCATGGCGCTGCTTCGTTCGCAGCACTGGGCGCGCATCTCGTCCACGATGTCCACGCAGGCTTCCGAGGTGCACGATGAGCAACGAATCGAGAGGAGCCCTGCCGCCCCTGGATCTGGATGATGCCAAGGCCGCGCAGATGATTGGCAAGCTGGTGCTGGTGGGCGTTACCCGTTTTGGTGGCGATGGCCAGGTGCAGGGGCTGGAGCAGTTTGCCGGCACCGTGCTGAGGGTCAGTGCCGAAGAAGGGCTGGTGCTGGCCGATGGCGATGACGGCCATGAGCGCTACCTGCCGCCCATGCTGGACCAGTACCTGCCGGCCGCGCCAGGCGAGTACCAGTTGCGGTCCAGCGGGGTGACGGTGATCGATCCCGATTATCTGTCCACCTGGGAGTTGCACGCGCGGCAGTAGGCGAAGGGCATCCAGAGAGGGGCCGGTCCAGGCAGGGCCACGCTTTGCAGGATGGGGCGACTAGCCCTTCCGGCCCATTTCCCGGTGGGCAGGGGGTGTTAGATTCGGCCCATGCCCGCCGTGCGGGTACCCAACTCACACCCCAGGGGAAAAGGATGCTCATCCGTCGTACCTCTCTGGCGGCGGCCGTTGCCGTTGCCACGCTCGGCCTGTTGGCCGCCGGCCCGGCCTTCGCCGACTACGCCAAGCCGCCGGAACACCTGCTCAAGGTGCTCAAGGCGCCGCCGCCGCCGGCACCGAACATCGACCCCAGCGGCCAGCGCCTGCTGCTGACCACCGCACAGACCTATCCGTCCATCACCCGCGTCGCCCAGCCGTACCTGAAGCTGGCTGGCGTGCGCCTGGAACCGAAGAACCGCAGCCGCCACGACACCCCCGGTGGCTATGGCATTCCGGCCTGTGTGGCCGACTTCACCCTGGTCGAGATCGTCAGCGGCAAGAGCACCAAGGTGAACCTGCCGCAGGGGTGCGCAGGTGGCGCACAGTGGTCGGCTGATGGCAGCCGTTTCGCCTTCCAGAATGCCGTCGATACCAGCGTGCAGCTGTGGGTGGGCGACGCCGCCACCGGCCAGGTGAAGCAGGTGCCGAACGTGCAGTTGAACCCCATCTTCGGCAGCACGGTGCAGTGGCTGGGCGGCAGCCAGAACCTGCTGGTGAAGCTGGTGCCGGCCAACCAGGGGCCGGCGCCGTCCAACGGCGGTACGCCCACCGGTCCGGACGCGCAGGAGTCGCTGGGCAGCAGTGGCGAGAGCAGCACCTATGAAGCGCGCGACACGCTGACCAGCGTGCACGACGAAAAGCTGTTCGCCTATTACGGTGCCTCGCAGCTGGCGGTGGTCGATGCCGCTGCCGGCAGCGTGCGCCCGGTTGGCCAGCCGGCGCTGTACAACGACGTCAACGCCGCGCCCGATGGCGTGCATGTGCTGACCGAGACCCTGAAGGCGCCGTTCTCGCATGCGGTGACCTACCAGCGTTTCGCCAATGATGTGGCGGTGCTGGACCTGGCCAATGGCCGCAATACGGTTCTGGCGAGCCTGCCGCTGGCCGATCGCGTGCCGGTACACGGTGTGCCGGAAGGCCCGCGGGGTTACGACTGGCGCTCCACCGATCCGGCCACCCTGGTCTATGCCGAAGCGCTGGACAAGGGCGACTGGAAGGTGAGCGTGCCGCATCGCGATCGCGTGCTGATGCTGAAGGCCCCGTTCACCGGCAAGCCGGTGGAAATCGCCCGCACTGCACAGCGCTTCGAGGGCTTTGCGTGGTCGGCCGACCCGGCCGTGTCGTTCCAGTTCGAGAACGACGAGAACCGCCACTGGATGCAGGCCCGCATCGTCGATGTGGACCAGCCGAAGAAGGAAGGTCGCCTGCTGTGGGACATGTCCAGCGATGAGCTGTACGGCAACCCGGGCAACCTGGTGTTCAAGCGCCTGCCCAGCGGTGCGCCGGTGGTGCGCCAGGAGGGCAACACCGTGTTCCTGCGCGGGCAGGGGGCCTCGCCGCAGGGCGACCGTCCGTTCCTGGATGCGCTTGATCTGGCAACGTTGAAGAGCGAACGCCTGTTCCGCAGTGATGCCGATGCGTACGAGCAGTTCCTGGGGTTCAGCAATACACCGGGTCGCTTCCTGACCTGGCACCAGTCGGTGATGGACCCGCCGAACGCATTCGTGCGTCTGCTCGGTGAGCGCATCAACGATGCCAAGGCCGGCGAGGCACAGTTCCAGTCCAAGCCTGCTGCGTTGACCAAGCTGGTCGACCCGACCCCGGAAGTGCGGCAGATCCAGAAGCGCCTGGTGACCTACAAGCGCGCCGATGGCGTGGACCTGTCGTTCACCCTGTACACGCCGCCGGGCTACAAGCAAGGCCAGCGCGTGCCGGCGATCCTGTATGCCTACCCGGCCGACTTCGCCAATGCCGCGCAGGCCGGCCAGGTCTCCGG
>Ga0308156_1003174_pt1 | contig 12989 bp, 10 predicted proteins | sample PhyAR2_FD_201041 | JGI IMG/M metagenome (GOLD analysis project Ga0308156, IMG submission 201041) | Phyllosphere microbial communities from UC Gill Tract Community Farm, Albany, California, United States - DLSL A.R2 | ecosystem: Host-associated > Plants > Phyllosphere > Unclassified | place: USA... | reverse complement strand
TGCGCGGCCGGGCCGTCACACCCGAGCGCATGCTCGAGGACGTGCTCCTCATGAAGCGCCACAACGTCAACGCGGTCCGCACCAGCCACTACCCGCCGCACCCGCACTTCCTCGACCTCTGCGACGAGCACGGGCTGTACGTCGTCGACGAGAACGACCTCGAGACCCACGGCTTCATCGACGGCGGATGGACCGGCAACCCCGTGGACGACCCTGCGTGGGAAGACGTCCTCGTCGACCGCGTGACCCGCACGGTGCGCCGCGACGCCCACCACCCGAGCATCATCCTGTGGTCCCTCGGCAACGAGGCCGGGAGCGGTCGCAACGTCAGCGCCATGGCGGCTGCGGTGCGCGCGCTCGACCCCACCCGCCCGGTCCACTACGAGGGCGACTGGTCCTCGGACGATGTCGACGTCTACTCCCGCATGTACGCGACGAGCGAGGAGACCGAGCTCATCGGGCAGGGCATCGAGGCGCCGCTCGCCCGCGCGGAGGCCGATGCCCGTCGCCGGCAGATGCCCTTCGTGCAGTGCGAGTACGCGCACGCGATGGGCAACGGCCCGGGTGGTCTGAGCGACTACGACGCGATCTTCGACCGCTATCCGCGGCTCATGGGCGGGTTCATCTGGGAGTGGATCGACCACGGCCTCACGCGCCGCGACGCCGACGGCACAGAGTTCGCGGCCTACGGCGGGGACTTCGGCGAGGCCTTCCACGACGGCACCTTCATCGCCGACGGTCTGGTGCTGCCCGACCGCACACCCGCACCGTCGCTGGTCGAGGTGGCTGCGGTCTTCGCGCCCGTCCGGATCGACGAGGTCCCGGGTGGTGACGCGCTGCTCGTCCGGAACCGCTACGCCTTCCGGGACACCTCGCACCTGACCTTCGAGTGGTCGCTGCACCACGGCGACGACGTCCTCGCGTCGGGCACCCTCGACGACCTGCGGCTCGCACCGGAGGAAGCGACGCTCGTCCGCCCACCGACCGACCTGCCGCTGCCGACCGCAGACCACACACCGACATGGTGGACCCTGCGAGCCGTGCAGCACACGGCCGACGCGCTCGACGAGCCGTGGTTCGACGATGCGGCTGGACCCTTCGTCGTCTCGACCGGGCAGGTCGCAGTGACGCCGGCCGTCGCCCAGCCCGTCGCGACAGGTCGAGCACACCAGGCAGCCGACGGCACCGTGACCGTCGGGCACGCGCGCTTCGACGCGCGTGGCACCCTCCTGGAGCTGCACGGTCACCCGGTCACCGAGCTGCGTGTCGACGCCTGGCGCGCACCGACCGACAACGACCGCCGCGAGGGCAGCTGGACCGATCTCTCCGACGAGAGCGTGTGGAAGGAGAGCGGGCTGCACCTGCTCGCGGAGCGGAAGATCTCCGCCGAGATCACCGACGACGGTGCGTTTGTCGTCACCGCACGGACCGCGGGACCGCGGACGCGCAACGGATTCCGGACCGTGTACACCTGGCGACCGGTCGCCGACGGCTCCGACGACGTCGACCTCCACGTGTCGATCGTCCCGGAGGGACGCTGGGGCCAGAGCATCGCGCGCCTCGGTGTGCTGCTCGTGCTCGACGAGCCTGGTGCCGAAGACGTCGAGGTGCGCTGGCACGGCCTCGGGCCTGAGGAGTCCTACTCCGACTCTCGCCTGGCCGCGGTCGGCGGGTCGTACGTGCACACGGTGCGCGAGCTGCAGACGCGGTACACGCACCCGCAGGAGAACGGCGCACGGCGGGGTGTCACGCATGCCGCGCTGCGGTTCCCCGACGGCTCTGACCTCACGCTCGACGCGAGCCCGAGCCGGGTCGGAGGGCAGAGCGTGGCCGGGGTCGAGCTGTCGCTGCGCCCATGGTCGGACACCGCCCTCGACGCAGCCGCGCACCCGCACGACCTGGTCCCGGACGGGAAGCTCTGGGTCCACCTCGACGCCGCCCAGCACGGACTCGGCAGCGCGGCCTGCGGGCCAGGTGTGCTGCCGAACGCGCGGCTGCGTGCGACGACGGCTGAGGTCTCGGTGCGGCTCGCGTCGCAGCGGGCCTGAGCGGTCTGGCGCATCGCCGCGTGCGGCAGCCTCCCGGCCCATCAGCTCCATAGAGGGGCCGGGAGGCCGGAGTGCCAGGGGCAGTGCTGGAGCCGACCTCGGTCCGCCCCGGCGCCGCAGGCCGCACCACAGGCCGGACGGCCGCCCCGCGCGACTGTCCGGCCTCATAGGATCAGGACATCCCCGCCACAAGGAGAACTCTGCGATGAAGCACACCTGGCGCTGGTTCGGGCCCACCGACCCGATCACCCTGGCCGAGGTCCGGCAGACCGGCGCGACCGGCATGGTCACCGCCTTGCACCACCTGCCCAACGGGGCGGTGTGGCCCGTCGAGGAGATCCGGGCCCGCCAGCAGGAGATCGAGGCCGCGGGGCTCACCTGGTCGGTCGTCGAGAGCGTGCCCGTCCACGAAGACATCAAGACAGGCGGCCCGCGCCGCGACGAGGCCGTCGCCGCGTACCAGCAGTCGCTGCGCAACCTCGCGGCCTGCGGGCTCGACACGGTCTGCTACAACTTCATGCCCGTCCTCGACTGGACCCGCACCGAGCTCGCCTTCCCGATGCCCGACGGCGCCCTCGCGCTGCGCTTCGACGCGACGGCGCTCGCGGCCTTCGAGCTCTTCGAGCTGCGTCGGCCCGGTGCGGAGGCCGACTACACCGACGAGCAGCTCGAACGAGCCTCTGCGCTGCACGCCTCCCTCGACACCGACGCGCGGGCCCGTCTGCAGGCGACGATCCTCGCCGGGCTCCCCGGGGCTGAAGAGCACTACGACCTCGTGCGGTTCCGCGAGGCGCTCGCCACCTACGACGACGTGCCGGCCGAACGGCTGCGCACCCACCTCGCGGAGTTCTTGCAGGCTGTCATCCCCGTCGCCGAAGAGGTCGGCGTACGGATGGCGATCCACCCCGACGACCCGCCCCGGCCGATGTTCGGGCTGCCGCGCGTGGTCTCGACCGCTGACGACGCCCAGCAGGTGCTCGACGCTGCGCCCTCGCCGAGCGACGGGCTGACGATGTGCGTCGGGTCGTACGGGTCCCGTGCGGACAACGACGTCTCCGCGATGACGACGCGCTTCGCCGAGGACATCCACTTCGCGCACCTGCGCAGCGTGCTGCTCGACCCGGACGGGTCCTTCACCGAGGCGCCGCACCTCGACGGTGACGCCGACATGGTCGACATCATCACCACCCTGGTGGTCGAGGAAGAGCGGCGCGGCGAGCAGATCCCGATGCGGCCAGACCACGGGCACGTGCTGCTCGACGACGCGAGGCGCGTGACCAACCCGGGCTACTCGCTCATCGGCCGGCTGCGCGGACTCGCTGAGCTGCGCGGCGTCGAGCGGGCGGTCCGGCGGTCGCTCGGGCTGGCCTGAGCTGTGCCCGCGGTCCCTCCGGTACCCGCGACAGCATCGGGGCACGACGGCGACGAGGACACGCTCGCGCCGCGCCTCAGTTCCTGACGTTCCAGGCGCGCTCAGGCCTCCGGGATCTCGAGGTGGTACCTCTCGAGCGTCATCGTGGCGGGGTCTGGACCGCCGCGCACGCCGGTGTCGAGTGCGTCGATCGAGGCCAGCTCTGCTGCGGTGAGCTCGATGCCGGTGACTGAGAAGTTCTCGGTGATGCGGTGCGGCGTGACCGACTTGGGGATCGCCGAGCGACCCTGCTGCAGGTGCCACGCGAGCATCACCTGGGCCGGGGTCACGCCGTGCGCCTCGGCGACGGCGGTGATGGCCGGGTCGTCGAGGGTGCTGCGGCGCTGCTCGCCCCAGCCTGGGTAGAAGGTGATCCCACCGATCGGTGACCACGCCTGGGTGAGGATCCCGTGCTTCTCGCCGAGAGCGCGGACCTCGGGCTGGCTGAAGTACGGGTGCACCTCGATCTGGTTGACGGCCGGGACGACCGTCGTCGCCTCGAGGAGGGCCGTAAGGTCTCGCTCCATGAAGTTGCTGACGCCGATCGCCCGGACCTTGCCGGCCTCGAGCAGCGTCTCCAGAGACTTGTAGGCCTCGAGCGTCAGGTCGAACCGGGTGGTGAGCGGCTGGTGCAGGATCAGCAGGTCGATCTGGTCGAGCCCCAGCTTGCCCGCGCTCTTGTCGAAGGCGTGCAGCGTCGCGTCGGTGCCGTAGTCGCTGATCCAGACCTTCGTCTCGACGAACACGTCCTCGCGAGCCAGGCCGGACTGACGGACCGCCTCGCCGACCTCGCGCTCGTTGCCGTAGCCAGCAGCCGTGTCGACGTGGCGGTACCCGGTCTCGAGCGCGGTCTGGACCGCGGTGCGCGTCTCGTCAGGAGACGTCTGGAAGACGCCGTAGCCCAGGGCGGGCATGGTGACGCCGTTGTTGAGGGTCAGCGTGGGGATGGGTGTCTGTGCCATGCCTCCCAACCTAGGCACAGTCTGTGCAGCCCGGGAGGGGCTGCTGGTACCCCTGTCAGCACCCGTCGCTACGATGACGACCATGGTCAGTGTCGCCGACAAGCCCGTGCTCGATGTCACCGTCGAGCAGTGGGAGCAGTACCTCGCCGGGTCGCCCGATCCCGGCGGAGTGCGCCTGAAGCTGCGGAAGAAGACGTCCAAGGCCGTCGGCATGACCTGGTCCGAGGCGCTCGACGTGGCGCTCTGCTATGGGTGGATCGACGGCCAGGCGCAGCGCCTCGACGACAACTTCATGCTCAACGTGTTCACCCCGCGCCGCAAGAACAGCCCGTGGTCGCAGATCAACCGCGAGCACGTAGCGCGGCTGATCGAGGAGGGGCGCATGCAGCCCGGTGGCCTTGCCGAGATCGCCCGGGCTCAGGCTGACGGTCGCTGGGATGCCGCTTACCGACAGAAGGACGCGGTCGCGCCTGCCGACCTGCTTGCGGCCCTCGCAACGAACCCCGCCGCGGCGGCCTTCATCGACGGTCTCACCAAGGTCGAGAAGTTCCGCATCTACTTCCGGCTCAGCGGCATCAAGACACCAGCCGTCCGAGCCGCCCGCATCCAGGACGTGGTGGAGAAGGCCGCGCGGGGCGAGAAGCACTACACCTGACGGACCGCGGACCAGGCTCGGTCGAGCTCGTCCTGGAGCGACGACCCCTCGGCATCCAGCCACCGCCGCAGGGCGAGGTCGAAGGCGAGCGCGGCGACCCGCGCAGCCACGTGCGCCTCGTCCGCCGGGATGCGTCGCGCCACGAGGCCCTGCTCGATCGCAGCCGCGAGGTGGTCGAGCTTGAGGAGCTCGCGCTCGCGCAGGTGCTCGTCGGTCCGGATGATCGCGTCTCGTCGGCTGATCGGCGCACGCCACTGCTCGAGCTCGACCGCAGCCCGGCTCAGGCCCTGCTCGACGAGCTGACTGCTGCCCAGGCCTGCGGGAAGGGCCTCGAGGATGGTGCGCACCGCGGTCGGGAGCTCCCGGTCGCGCAGGAACACGACCTCTCGCTTCTCGGAGAAGTGCCGGAAGAACGTCCGGGTCGTCAGCCCGGCGCGCTCGGCGATCTGCGGGACCGTCGTCTCTGCGTACCCGTGCTCGGCGAACAGGGCCATGGCGGCTTCTTCGAGGACGAGGGCGGCATCGGGGGACCATCGGGGCATGACCCCATGATGACACGGAGTGACATCGGATCTAGAGTCATGTCACATCGTGTCATCACCAATCTCTGGAGCTCTTCATGACCAGCAACTCCGCCGCGTGGATCGAGGCTCCCTTCGCCGACCTGGTCGTCAGGCCGTCGCCGGTCCCCAGCCCGGGCCCTGGGCAGGTAGTGGTGCGGGTGCGTGCTGTCGCCGTCAACCCGCTCGACGCCATCGTCCAGTCGAACGGTCGCCTCATGTACCGGTGGCTCGACTACCCGGTGGTGCTGGGTGAGGACGTCGCGGGGGTGGTCGTGGCCGTAGGTGAAGGGGTTCACCGGTTCGTCGTCGGAGATCGGCTCGTCGCCTACGCGACGGGTCTGGAGAAGGGACGTGACCACGTGTCCGGCGGAGGGTTCCAGCACCTCGTGGCTGTCGACGAGGCGCTCGCGGCACCCATCCCGGACCACGTCGCCTTCGACGACGCCGTGGTGCTGCCGCTCGCGCTGTCCACGGCTGCGGCTGCGCTCTTCGAGACGTCGCAGCTGGGTCTCGACCACACCCGGCTAGACCCGAGCCGGCCCGCCGACGACGAGGTCGTCGTGGTGTGGGGCGGGTCCACGAGCGTGGGCAGCAACGCCGTCCAGCTCGCCCGCGCTGCCGGGTACCGAGTGATCACCACAGCCTCGCCGCGACACCACGGGACGATGCGAGCGCTCGGAGCGGAGGCCGTCTTCGACTACCGCGCCGACGACGTCGTCGCGTCGGTCGTCGCTGCGACCCGCGGAGCACGTGTGGTCGGCGTCGTGGCGATCGCCGTGGGCTCGGCCGAGCCCTGCGTCGAGATCGCTGCGAAGACGGGCACCCGGCGGGTCGCGCTGACCAGCCCGTCGGTGTCCTTCTACGACCAGCCTCGCCGCCCCGGGCTCGCCTGGTCGCGGGTGCGTCTGATGACTCGCCTGGTCTGGTCGAACGTCGCGCTCCAGAGCCGCTGCCTGCGGCACGGTGTGCGGACGCGGTTCGTCTGGGGGAGCGCGATCGCGACCAGCGACGTCGGACCTGCAGTCTGGTCCCGCTATCTCCCGCGCGCTCTCGCCGAGGGCCGGCACCAGCTGCTTCCTCGTCCGCAGGTGGTCGGGACGGATCTAGGTGCTCTGCAGAGCGCGCTCGACACGCTGCGTGGTGGGGTCTCTGCTCAGAAGCTCGTGGTGACCCTCCCGGGGATGAGTGGCCCCCAGGGCGATAAGACGCAGGTGCCCTGACCGGCGCACAGGAGTGCCGAGAGTGCTGGGTGGGGAGGGGGCAGTGCACTACGGAGCAGCTCGTCCCTCCCACCTGTTGAACAGGCCGGGAGCAGTGGCTAGCATGGCTCGTCGCGGGTACTCCGCGCCACGATCCCTCAGGAGACAGACTGTGACACTCGGGTGGAACGACCCCGCTCACCGCGCCGCTGACCTCGGTCACGCGAGCCCGCTGACGGAGTCCACCTGCTGTCTGCCCTGCTGTTGTTGACCCTCGGCTGAGTCTCACCTCGCGTCGTCGCCAGCGCTCCTGCGCCACCCTCGACGCCTGCTCGCCGTCGCCGCACCCCGAGCCGAGCCCGCGCTCGCCCGTGCCGCACTCGCGTCGCCCCTGACCTGAACGGTCCGCTCCGGCGCGTCACCTGCATCGTCTGCATCCCTCTGGCGTGCCCGCCTCCACGACCTCGGCTCCCGTCGTCATGGCCGCGCCACGATGCCCGCCAGCCTGCTTGCCTGCCACCACCGAAAGGCCTCACGTGACCAGCTCGACCACGACGGAACAGACCCCGTCGACCCGCAGGCGCCGCCTGCGTGCCCCCTCCTTCAGCGTCCAGATCATCGGCTCGCTCGTGCTCGGAGTCCTGCTCGGCTGGTGGGCACTGTCCATGGGCACCGTCGACGACGGCACACCCGAGGGCGGCGCCAACTGGTTGACGACAACCCTCGACACCATCGGCTCGTCCTTCGTCCTCCTGCTGCGCACCCTCGTGCCGCCGCTCGTGTTCACCGCGATCGTCGCCTCGATCACCAACCTCCGGCACGTCGCCGACGGTGCCCGCCTGGCCGCCAAGACGCTCATGTGGTTCGCGATCACGGCGCTCGTCTCGGTCGCCGTCGGCATCGCCCTCGGGGTCATCATGCGCCCGGGCCAGAACACCACCCTCGACATCGCCGACGGGTCCGAGCCGAGCAGGACGGGTTCCTGGCTCGACTTCCTCGACAGCCTGCTGCCGGCGAACTTCCTCGGTCTCGGTGCGAACACGAGCACGCAGGTCGCCGAGAGCGGCAGCGTCACCGCCAGCACCTCGCTGTCCTTCAACGTGCTGCAGATCGTCGTCATGGCACTCGCCGTCGGCATCGCCGCCCTCAAGGTCGGGCGCAAGGCCGAGCCCTTCCTCACCTTCAACAGGTCGGCCCTCGAGATCATCCAGAAGATCCTCTGGTGGGTCATCCGCCTCGCCCCGCTCGGAACGCTCGGCCTCATCGGCAACGCGATCGCCTCCTACGGCTGGGACCTGCTCGCACCTCTGGGTACCTTCGCAGCGGCCATCTACATCGGTCTCGCGATCGTGCTCCTCGTGCTCTACCCGGTGCTCCTGCGCATCAACGGGCTCCGCGTCCTCAGCTACTTCCGCGGTGCCTGGCCTGCCATCCAGCTGGCCTTCGTCTCTCGCTCGTCGATCGGCACCCTGCCGCTGACGCAGCGTGTCACCGAGCGCAACCTCGGCGTCCCGAGCGCTTACGCGTCCTTCGCCGTGCCGCTCGGAGCCACCACCAAGATGGACGGCTGCGCCTCGATCTACCCGGCGATCTCCGCGATCTTCGTCGCGCAGATCTTCGGCATCGACCTCTCGGTCACCGACTACCTGCTCATCGCCTTCGTCTCCGTGATCGGCTCGGCTGCCACCGCCGGGCTCACCGGCGCGATCGTCATGCTGACCCTGACGCTGTCGACCCTGGGCCTCCCGCTCGCGGGTGTCGGTCTGCTGCTCGCCATCGACCCGATCCTCGACATGGGCCGCACCGCGGTCAACGTCGCGGGCCAGGTGCTGGTGCCCGTCATCGTGGCCAAGCGTGAAGGCATCCTCGACGAAGAGCAGTACCGTGCCGCGACGTCCGAGGACCTGTTCGCGGACGACGACGAGGCCGAGGCCGTCGTCGAGGACGCGCAGGCGGAGTCGCGGACCCCGGTCACTGTCGGTGCGCCGACGGTCACCGGCGCTCCGGTGCCCGAGGGCACCGACGGGGACCGCAGGTCCTGACTGCCGCAGCACAGAGAGCGTCCTGACGGGACACTCGTCGACTGAGCCCGCTCGCACCCGCGCGAGCGGGCTCGGTGCGTCTGGGGGCTGTGAGCTCTTCTCGCCAGCGGCGAATCCTCGGAACCAGCAGTGCGTCCGCCGCGCCGACAGCGCGCCCGCTGCTCCCGCTGCGCGCGCCCTGCGCGCCAGGTCAGGAGCCGCGGGGCCAGCGGATCCGGATCGGGCCGCGGACCTCGAGAGGGTCGACGACCTCCCCGCCCTGCGTGATCTGCACCCGCCCTTCGGCGACGAGCCGGCGTGCGACGCGACGGGTGTCGTCCATGAGGTCCCGCCAGCCCTCGCCGCCGATCGTCCTCGCTACGTCCGACGGGCAGATCGACGAGGTGTCCGCCCGGTGCGCAAGCAGGTCGAGGATCGTCGCCTCGATCGAGGCGTCGTCGACCGGTCCGGGTGCTCTGGCCTGGGTCTGGTGCGGGTCGTCGTTCATCCCGACGAGTATGCGCCCGCCTGCGGCGTGCTGCGAGACCACCCTGAGGCGCTCGTCCGCGGACCCACGAGGGACGGGCAGCGGGTGCCGGCCGTCGAGCTCGCACCGCCTGCGCCACGTCACTGCGCGGCTTCGGCGTCTCGGAGGCTCGCTCTCTCGGGCTCCGTGTCAGAGAGGCAGGCGCTCGACGAGCACGGAGGCACCATCCCCGCGCAACCGAGACGCGGCGGTCGGACGCCCGGCCATCGCGAGGACGAGGTCGAGGGTCGTGCCCTCGACCGTCGGCCCGTCGCCGGCGCGAAAGGTGCTGTCGGTCGCGACGAGCCGGAGGCCTCTCGCCGTGGAGCGGGAGGCGACAGCGAAGTCCTTGCGGACATATCCCTCGGCGACGACGAGGACCGCGTCAGGATCCGGTGCGGTCCTGATCCCCAGAGGCTCTCTGACGTCAGAGCCGTGCACGACCACCTCGCCCAGCCACGCCCACAGGTCGCCGGTCGGTGCGATGCGCGAGTCGACGACACCCCGGAAGCGGTCGAGGGTCTGTGCAGGCGTCGGCCCCCGGTGCTCGGCGAGACGCCGCGCATTGTGGACTGCGGGCCGGAAACCTGCCCCCGCGATGCTCCGCAGCCACCCCCACCGTCCGATGCTCGCCCCGGCGGTCAGGTGGGCGACCACGTCCTCGACCGACCAGTCTGCGCACAGGGTCGGCGCGGACCACTCCGCAGGCCGTAGAGCCTCGAGGTCGTCCGCAAGACGCCCGCGCTCGGCGCGGATCATCTCCCAGTGCTGCTCGCTGGTCGTGCGCGTCACGGGAGCTCCTCGGGCTGGTCTGACGGGGCGACGTGTGCGTGATGCTTCCGTGCGAGACGCGACGCGTCAAGAGCGCCCAGCACGCGACGTCCGAGATCATCGAGGCTGGCTAGGGTGGGCTGATGCCACGCATACTCATCACAGGCATGTCCGGAGCGGGCAAGTCGACCCTCCTGGCCGAGCTGGCCAGGCGAGGCCACGTCACCGTCGACACCGACCACGACGGGTGGACGGACGGCTCAGGAGGCCCCTGGGACGAAGCTAGGATGGCAGCCCTGCTCGCCGCACGCGCTGATGTCGTCGTCTCAGGCACCGTCGAGAACCAGGGGCGCTTCTACGACCGGTTCGAGCACGTGGTGCTGCTCTCAGCCCCGGTGGACGTCCTCGTCGAGCGTGTCTCGCGACGCTCCGACAACCCCTACGGATCGTCGGCGGCTGAGCAGGACGAGATCCGCCGGTACACGGCCGAGGTCGAGCCGCTGCTCCGCCAGACAGCTCACGTCGAGCTCGACGGCCGCAGGCCTGTCGACGACCTGGCTGACGCCGTCGAGTTGCTCGACAGCTCCTCCCGCTGATCAGCCGCGTCACGGTCGAGCCTCCTGACGGGCGCGCTGCCCGGAGGCATCTGGGCGACCGCGCGGGACCGCTCAGGTCCACCTGCTCAGTGCAGCTCGGGGAAGCAGGCCCGGGCAAGATGACCCAGGTTCTTGGCCGCACCGTTCGAGGTCCGGTCGGGGTCGGGCGACGTGACCGTCGGTGCCGGAGCGTCCTGCAGGATCCTGCGAGTCCCTGGTGTCTTGTCCAGGGAGTGCGCGAAGAACCACCACCGGCCGTCGTAGCGCGGCTGCACCTCGGCCCGCTGCGCCGGGGACGGGAAGGCGGAGGAGAGACCTGCGAGGAACTCGACCCGCGCGTACGGGCGACCGCCCAGCTCCTCGACAGCCCACACGTAGAGCGTGACCCACGCGTCAGGAGCGACCCGCATGGCCCACACGTCTCCGGCAGCGGCCGGGCCGGACCCCACCGATCGAGGCACCGACGTCGTCGCCGGCCGGGACAGCGCGCGCTCGCGGGCACGGGTCGCGGCTGCGACGGTCGCACCGCGGGCGGGGACCGGCGTCGGGTGTGGGCTGTCGAGGTTGACGTCCGTGGACAGGCTCTCCGGCGACAGCAGCCCTTCGAAGGTCTCGCGGAGGACGTGGTCCCGCAGTCCGTCCGAAGAGCTCCACCACGCGAGGGGCGCCTGCACCTCGACCCGGACACTCGGGCGCTCGTCCCGCTCGGAGTAGTCGGACCAGCGCTCGACGAGGCCGGGACGTGACGCGGTCGCCACGACGCCGACGAGCGCGAGCTCTTCGAGGACCGAGCCGACGGCGTAGGGCGCGACGGTGTCGAGGAGATGAGCCTGCTTGAGTGCGGCGCGCGCCTTCGACTGGCTCGTGCCCTGCGGCAGCGTCCGCAGGACCGTGAGGATCGCACGGAAGGTCCAGAGGTCGTGCTCGGTCGGCACGGGCCGCTCGCAACCCTCGAGCTCGCTCAGGGCGAGGACGTGGCCGACGACGTCGCCGTCGATCGGTGCACCGTCGAGATGGCGCATCGACCAGGCGTCGGTCACCGCGACGTTTGTCGTCCCTTGCGTCCCGCACACCTGGCACGGCGACGTGCTCGGAGTCGACGCAGGGGTGGGGGCCGGCGCGGGTGACCGGCCGTCGACATCGTGCGCGCCGTCAGCCGCGTCGCCGCCGTATGGCGTGAAGGGGTGGGCGGGGAGCCGACTCGCGAGCAGGGTCCCGGTGAGCGCGGGGCGCCAGGCCCATGGCGCCGACCAGAGGCCCGCGACCCAGACCGAGGCTGCCTCAGCCACCGACCACTGCGTGCCCAGACGTCGCAGCTCGGCGACGGCCTCGTCGTGCCCGAGGGTGCGGACGGCGTCGTGCGGACGACCGGCGGCAGCGAGGATCTCCGCATCTGGCCGGCTCGCGTCGGTGACACGGGGGAGCGAGAGCTGGAGCGACTCGTCGTACGAGCGCGCCGCGGCGACCCGCCGGTAGCGCGCGAGCAGGTCGACGAGAGTCGAACGGTCCGTGGTCGTGTCTTCGGTGGTCACGGCGTCATCGTAGGGCGGGCTCTGTTCGATGGACAGAGGCGATCGCGGACCTGTGGACAGCGCCTCCACGGCATGCAGGTGGTGACCAGCCGACCAGGCTCAGGACGACGACGTGGTCGCAGCGGCCGTGGTCGCGACCATCACCGACGCCATGATCGCGGCCTGCACGGCGCTGATCGCCTTGCGGACGCTCTCTGCGGCCCAGCTGCCCTCGGAGACCTGCTTCGCGCGCTGCTTGAGCGCACGCCGGTCCTGCCCGGGGAGCGCCTTGTGCAGCGAGTCTGTCGCGAGCAGCAGCGCCACGAGCGCGGCTGTCGGGGCGTCGGGATCCTGCTTCAGCACGAGTGTGGACCAGAGGCGCTGCCGGACCGTGTCCACCGGGAGGGGCGAGGTGACGGGCCAGGCGGTGCTCGAGAAGATCCCCAAGACCTTCCGCTCGTGGCGCCTGACGATCCCTCGTGACTCAAGCGACGCGAAGATGGCCTCACGCAGGTTCTTCGACAGGCGGGAGACGACGGTCTCGGGCTTGTGGGGCTTGTCGCGGGCGATGATCGACAGTGCGCTGTCGAGCACGGGATGACCGAGAGGCAGCCCAGGGATGATCACGACCCGACCGGCGTCGGGCGCTCCGCGCTCCGGGACGGTGACCCTCCCGGCGAGCGAGAGGTCGAGCAGCACACCCCCGGCCAGACCGAGGGAGAGCGA
>Ga0308156_1003171_pt1 | contig 12996 bp, 9 predicted proteins | sample PhyAR2_FD_201041 | JGI IMG/M metagenome (GOLD analysis project Ga0308156, IMG submission 201041) | Phyllosphere microbial communities from UC Gill Tract Community Farm, Albany, California, United States - DLSL A.R2 | ecosystem: Host-associated > Plants > Phyllosphere > Unclassified | place: USA... | reverse complement strand
TGGCACAGGGTTAATAAATTCGTTTACGCCAAAATATCAGATGCCCAGCGTCTTTCGGGCATAATTCAGCGCCTTATCAATAACTTGCTCGATAGACATCTGTGTTGAATCCAACACTAATGCGTCTTCAGCAGGCACCAATGGCGCTATAGCGCGGTTGCGATCGCGATCATCGCGCTCTTTTATCTCGGCTAAAAGGCGATCAAAGTTAACATTAAAGCCCTTATCCTGCAACTGTAGCATACGTCGCTCTGCACGCACTTCCGGGCTGGCATCAAGGAAAATCTTGACGGGGGCGTCGGGAAAAACAACGGTGCCCATATCACGGCCATCGGCAATTAAGCCGGGGCCATCGCGAAAAGCACGCTGGCGGCGCAATAGTGCCTCACGGACGCGGGGAAAAGCGGCAACGCGCGAGGCGGTGTTGCTGACTTCCTGGGTCCGAATTTCGCTGGTGACTTCTTCACCTTCCAGAATGACCTGCATCTCGCCGTTCTGAGAGATAAAGCGCACATCCAGGTGAGCAGCAATGGGAACCAGTCCCTCTTCAGACTCAATATCGACCTGATGATGTAATGCGGCTAAGGCCAAAACACGATAGATCGCGCCGGAATCCAGTAAATGCCACTGCAAGGCTTCCGCCATCGCTTTGCACAGGGTGCCCTTTCCCGCGCCACTTGGCCCATCAATAGTTATGACCGGGGCAGTTGCTGTCATCATTCCCTCCTGTTGCTGCGCGCATTTTGGCCAGTTGGCCGTCACAAATGTCGGGCATTATACGCTGCCCTGCGACGCTTCGTTACCCTTTAGAGGGAAGGTGATGCGAAATTTCGCCAGAAAAAGGACTTTTCTGGCCTGCTGAATGGGAATGAGAAATAGGCCCGGCGAAATACTCACCGGGCGAGGAGATCAGGCGTTCTGGCTGATTTTTGCCAGTTGCTCGAAATAATCAGGGAAGGTTTTTGCAGTACAGCCAGGATCCAGAATGGTAACGGGCGTCTCTGATAACGCCACCAGCGAGAAACACATTGCCATACGGTGATCGTTATAGGTTCCGATCGCGGCATGCGTCAGCTGAGCCGGGGGCGTAATACGGATATAATCGTGCCCTTCTTCGACTTCAGCCCCGACTTTACGCAATTCTGTTGCCATAGCCGTCAGGCGATCGGTTTCTTTTACCCGCCAGTTATAGATGTTACGCAGTTGGGTGGTGCCCTGAGCAAACAGTGCAGCAGTCGCGATCGTCATAGCCGCATCAGGAATGTGATTCATATCCATATCGACAGCCTGCAGTTTGCCCGCCGTACAGGCGATGTAATCATCACCCCACTCGACGGATGCGCCCATTTTTTCCAGAACATCAGCAAAGCGAATATCGCCCTGTACGCTGTTACGACCAATACCGGTCACGCGCACGGTGCCACCTTTAATCGCTGCCGCCGCAAGAAAATAGGAGGCAGAAGATGCATCGCCTTCCACCAGATAATCTCCCGGTGACTGATACTGCTGTTTTCCTTTAATCAGGAAGTGCTGGTAGTTTTGATTTTCAACCTCAACGCCAAAGCAGCGCATCAGGTGCAGCGTAATATCGATATAAGGCTTAGAGACCAGATCGCCTTTAATGCTGATTCGCGTGTGCTCTTCAGCTAAAGGGGCCATCATCAGTAACGCGGTCAAAAACTGACTGGATACGCTGCCGTCTACGGTGACTTCACCGCCAACAAAGCCACCACGCAGGCGAACAGGCGGATAATCTGTATTCTCAAGGTAATCAATCTGGGCGCCCCCCTGACGTAACGCATCGACCAGATGCCCAATCGGCCGCTCTTTCATTCGCGGCTCGCCCGTGAGCACCACATCCTGCGCCCCAAGGCAGAGCGCCGCTGCCAGCGGGCGCATGGCCGTGCCAGCATTGCCCAGGAAAAGCTCAACCGGTTGTGCAGCCAAAAGAGGGCCGCCCTTTCCTGTCACTTCGCAAACGGTACGATCGTGGGAAAGGGTGAAATCCACGTCCAGAGCCTTGAGCGCATTAAGCATGTGCTTAACATCATCACTGTCCAGCAGGTTAGTGAGTCGGGTTTTACCCTTCGCTAATGCGGCCAGCAGCAACGCACGGTTTGAAACACTCTTGGAACCGGGCAAATTAACCGTGCCATTAACGCGAGCAATGGGCTGAAGGGTCAGGGAATCTTGCATGTGAAACTCAATCCTCAAAAAAACGACAACTCCGCCGGATGGCGGAGTCGGGTGTCAGCAATCCCGCTGACTGGGGAATAATCAGCCGTGGCGACGTTCGAAATCAACCATGAAGTCTGTCAGCGCTTTAACGCCTTCCAGCGGCATGGCATTGTAAATGGATGCCCGCATGCCGCCGACAACGCGGTGGCCTTTTAACGCGTGCAAACCGGCTTTTAATGACTCGTCCAGGAACAGGCTGTCGAGTGACGCATCCGCCAACTGGAAAGGAATATTCATTCGCGAGCGGTTTTGCAGCGCAACATCGTTACGATAGAAATCACTCTTGTCGATCAGATCGTAAAGCAAGCCCGCTTTTGCCTGATTAATTTTCTCAATTTCGGCCACACCACCTTTCTGCTTCAGCCACTTAAACACCAGTCCACTCAGGTACCAGGCGAAGGTGGGCGGTGTATTGAACATCGAATCATTTTCTGCCAGAACGCTGTAATCCAGGATAGAAGGCACGCTCTTATGGGCTTTACCTAACAGATCGTCCCGGACAATGACCAGGGTAATCCCCGCCGGGCCAATATTTTTCTGCGCACCCGCGTAAATCACGCCATAGCGACTGATATCGAGAGTGCGGGATAAAATCGTGGAGGAGAGATCGGCAACGACGACTTTGTTGCCAAAATCAGGTTCTTCATCAATGGCAACGCCGTCGATGGTTTCGTTAGGACAGAAGTGCAAATAGGCGGCCGTGTCACTGACATCCCACTCACGCATCGGCAGAATGGCACGCTTACCCGCAAGGGTGGTTTTGACATCCAGGGTACGTGGCGAGCAATATTTAGCCGCTTCTTTAATAGCGCTGTGCGCCCAGTAGCCGCCGTCGGCATAATCTGCACTGGTGGCGCTACCCAGCAGGTTACCCGGTACCGCAGCAAACTGCGCACGTGCGCCGCCATGGCAGAATAAAACTTTGTAATTAGAGGGTATTTTTAGCAGATCGCGGAAGTCCGCCTCTGCTTCCTCAGCCACCTGAATAAATTCTTTACTGCGGTGGCTGATCTCCATTACGGAAGTTCCCAGGCCGTGCCAGTTTGTCAGTTCTTGTTCTGCACGGCGGAGCACTTCGCTCGGCAGCATCGCTGGCCCAGAGCTAAAATTATAAATTTGCGTCATTTCCCTCACCACTGTCATATAAAACGGTTATGAATAACGATTCGGTTTTATCACTGCATTCTGGTGGCTGCAATCATAAATCTAACACCGGTCACATTTTTCCAGCACATCGCACCGAAGGTTATATTACCAATGCAATCCAACACGAAATATTGTGAGGCGAGTTCCTTTCGTTCAGTCTCGGCATTGGCAGATAAACCAGGGTGTGAGAAAACGTCCGGTAAAATTGCCGCGCCTTGATAGCGAACAGGCAGCAAAAAACGTATCATTGCGCGCTTTACGCACCCTATTTTACAGAGAGAGCGGCACCATGACGCAAACTTTTATCCCGGGCAAAGATGCCGCCCTGGAAGACTCCATTACGCGTTTCCAGACCAAACTGCAGGATCTGGGCTTTAATATAGAAGAAGCCTCCTGGCTTAATCCCGTTCCACACGTCTGGTCTGTGCATATTCGCGACCGCGACTGCCCACTCTGCTTTACCAACGGCAAGGGTGCCAGCAAGAAAGCCGCCCTGGCTTCGGCGCTGGGTGAGTATTTTGAACGTCTGTCCACCAACTACTTCTTTGCCGATTTCTGGTTGGGTAACAGCATCGCTCAAGGCGATTTTGTCCATTACCCCAATGAAAAGTGGTTCCCCCTGCCTGAAGATGACAGCCTGCCAGAAGGGATTCTGGATGCGCGTCTGCGCGCCTTTTACGATCCTGAAAATGAAGTGGCTGCGTCAGATTTGATCGATCTTCAGTCGGGTAACCACGAGCGCGGTATTTGCGCCCTGCCTTTCACGCGCCAGTCCGATCAGCAAACCGTTTATATTCCGATGAACATCATTGGCAACCTGTACGTATCGAACGGCATGTCAGCCGGTAATACGGCCAATGAGGCACGGGTTCAGGGATTATCTGAAGTCTTTGAGCGTTACATTAAGAACCGTATTATTGCGGAGTCTGTCAGCCTTCCCACCATTCCTGAGTCGGTGATGGCACGCTATCCTGCCGTGGTGGAAGCCATTGCCCGCCTGGAGGCGGAAGGCTTCCCAATCTTTGCTTATGATGCGTCATTAGGCGGTAAGTACCCGGTTATATGCGTCGTGCTGTTTAACCCTGCTAACGGTACCTGTTTTGCCTCTTTCGGCGCGCATCCGGACTTTGGCGTGGCGCTGGAGCGTACCGTCACTGAGCTGCTTCAGGGCCGTAGCCTCAAGGATTTGGACGTCTTTACGCCGCCTACCTTTGATGATGAAGAAGTGGCTGAACACGCTAACCTGGAAACGCACTTTATTGATTCAAGCGGCCTGATTTCCTGGGATATGTTCAAAGAGACGGCTGATTATCCGTTTGTGGACTGGAAATTTGATGGCACTACCGAGCAAGAATTCAGCACGCTGATGGCGATTTTCGCGGCCGAAGGTCAGGAAGTCTATATCGCGGACTACGAGCACTTAGGTGTTTATGCGTGCCGTATTATTGTGCCTGGCATGTCAGATATTTATCCGGCTGAAGACCTGCTGCTGGCTAACAACAGCATGGGCGCGGGCATACGTGAAACGCTGCTTGCCCTGCCTGGAAGCAACTGGAATCCGGAAGAGTATCTCGATCTGATTTCTCAGCTGGACGAAGAAGGTTTTGATGACTTCACCCGCGTCCGCGAGCTGCTGGGTCTGGCAACGGGTAAAGATAACGGCTGGTACACCTTACGCATCGGCGAGCTTAAAGCGATGCTGGCGCTGGCCGGTGGTGACCTGGATCAAGCGTTAATCTGGACAGAATGGACCATGGAGTTTAACGGCTCCGTTTTCAGCCCAGCGCGTGCAAATTACTATCGTTGCCTGCAAACCTTGCTGCTTCTGACCATGGAAGATGAGCGTAATCCACTGGAATATCATGCTGCCTTTGTACGCATGTATGGTAGTGAGGCTGTAGAAGCAGCCTCTGCGGCGATCAGTGGTGAAGCGGCCTTCAACGGGCTCCAGCCGGTGGACAGCGATCTCACCGCTTTCCCTGCCCACCAGGCGCTACTGGCGGCTTATGAGAAACTGCAGCGTGCTAAACGTCGCTACTGGGAAAACGCATAATTATTTGCGGCATTCTGTCAGATTAAGTTTGCGATAAACGCAAAGGCACTAATACTCATTAGTGCCTTTCTTTTTTACCCATTAAGCATTTCAGTTATTAATAGATCATCGTTTTTATTATCCAGAATAAAAACAACACAATAGAGATATTTTGTTAACAGCAAAGTGACATCGACAGGTGCAGCACCTCGTTAATTAAACAAAACCTGTATTATTTAAAATAAATTTAATTGTTTATTTTCAATAGTTTATTCAAAAAAACATTCTTTTTTGTCAGGATTTTTCCGCCATTGCCCGGCCGAACATGATCTAAATCAACTTCTACCTCTGTTGCCTTTGTTATTATTTTTTCAGACAACTTTTGGAGTGAGTTAGTGTGAAAGCTGACAATCCTTTTAACCTGTTATTACCCGCCGCGATGGCGAAAGTTGCTGAAGACGCTGGCGTTTATAAAGCAACCAAGCATCCCCTGACAACGACCTTTCTCGCGTTTACTGCGGGCATGTTCATCTCTATCGCTTTTGTGTTTTACATTACGGCCACCACCGGCAGCGGTGAAATGGCCTACGGTATGGCAAAACTCATCGGCGGTATCTGTTTCTCACTGGGCTTAATCCTTGTCGTGGTCTGCGGTGCCGATCTGTTCACCTCTACCGTGCTGATTGTGGTCGCTAAAGCGAGTGGCCGTATCACCTGGGGGCAACTGGCACGTAACTGGATTAACGTTTATTTAGGTAACCTGGCCGGTGCACTGTTTTTTGTGACACTGATGTGGTTTTCCGGTGAGCATATGGTGGCCAACGGCGCATGGGGTTTAAACGTGTTGCAAACGGCCGACCATAAAATGCATCACACGTTTATCGAAGCCGTTTGTCTGGGCATCCTGGCAAATTTGATGGTCTGTCTGGCGGTCTGGATGAGCTATTCAGGACGCACCTTAACAGATAAAAGCCTGATTATGATTTTGCCGGTGGCGATGTTTGTTGCCTGTGGTTTTGAACACAGTATCGCAAATATGTTTCTGATTCCTTTCGCCATCATTATTCGTGATTTTTCTGGCCCTGAATTCTGGCATGCCGCTGGCACGACGGCGGCCCAGTTCCCGGCCCTCTCTGTAAAAAACTTTATTTTCGACAATCTGATTCCGGTCACGCTCGGCAACATCATCGGCGGCGGCCTGTTAGTTGGATTGACCTACTGGGTAATTTACTTACGCGGTGGGCACGAAACGCACTAATCCTGTCTCGACGGTGCATCCCAACCCGATATACCCGAGAGCAAAAGTCTCCTTAAATAAGGCAGGTATAATATGACCGAACTTAACGCAAAACTCGCCTCAGCCTGGCAAGGTTTTACTGAAGGCGAATGGCAGAACAGCGTCAACGTACGCGACTTCATCCAGAAAAACTATACGCCGTATGAAGGCGATGAATCTTTTCTGGCAGGTGCCACCGAAGCCACAACCAAACTCTGGGAAAGCGTGCTGGAAGGCATTAAAGTTGAAAACCGCACTCACGCCCCCGTAGATTTTGATACCGATCTTGCTTCTACCATTACGTCCCACGATGCCGGTTACATCAACAAATCGCTGGAAAAAATTGTTGGTCTGCAAACTGAAGCCCCACTAAAACGCGCCATTATTCCCTTTGGCGGTATCAAGATGGTCGAGGGCTCATGCAAAGTTTACGGTCGTGAACTTGATGCCGCACTGAAAAAAACCTTCACTGAATATCGTAAAACCCATAATCAGGGTGTGTTTGATGTTTATACCCCAGACATTTTACGCTGCCGTAAATCGGGTGTATTAACCGGCCTGCCAGATGCCTACGGCCGTGGGCGCATCATCGGTGATTACCGTCGCATCGCGTTATACGGCATTGACTATCTGATGGCTGATAAGTTTGCTCAGTTTACTTCCCTGCAGAGCGATCTGGAAAATGGCGTAAACCTGGAAGCCACTATTCGTCTGCGTGAAGAAATTGCTGATCAGCATCGTGCGCTGGGACAGATTAAAGAGATGGCAGCCAAATATGGTCACGATATCTCTGGTCCAGCCACCAATGCCGTGGAAGCGGTTCAGTGGACCTATTACGGCTATCTGGCCGCAGTAAAATCGCAAAATGGCGCGGCCATGTCGTTTGGTCGTGTTTCAACCTTCCTGGATGTGTTCATCGAGCGCGATCTTAAAGCAGGCAAACTGAATGAAGAGCAGGCTCAGGAACTGATTGACCATCTGGTGATGAAACTGCGTATGGTACGTTTCCTGCGCACGCCTGAGTATGATGAACTGTTCTCTGGCGACCCTATTTGGGCTACTGAGTCGCTGGCCGGTATGGGTGTTGATGGTCGTACGCTGGTGAGCAAAACCACCTTCCGCTTCCTGAACACGCTGTACACCATGGGGCCATCACCCGAACCTAATATGACCATTTTGTGGTCTGAAAACCTGCCGGTTAACTTCAAAAAGTATGCGGCGAAAGTGTCTATCGATACCTCGTCACTGCAGTATGAAAATGACGACTTAATGCGCCCTGACTTTGACAACGATGACTATGCGATTGCCTGCTGCGTCAGCCCGATGATCGTCGGCAAGCAAATGCAGTTCTTTGGTGCCCGCGCGAACCTGGCGAAAACCTTGCTCTACGCAATCAACGGCGGCGTGGATGAAAAACTGAAAATGCAGGTGGGTCCAAAAGAAGCCAAAATCACCGACGATGTGCTTGATTTCGACATCGTGATGGCACGTCTGGATCACTTCATGGACTGGCTGGCAAAACAGTATGTCACTGCATTGAACATCATCCACTTCATGCATGATAAATACAGCTATGAAGCGTCGCTGATGGCACTGCATGACCGTGATGTTTATCGCACCATGGCATGTGGTATTGCCGGCCTGTCTGTCGCTGCGGACTCACTGTCTGCAATCAAATACGCGAAGGTGAAACCGGTACGCGACGAAGACGGTTTGGCCATTGATTTTGATATTGAAGGTGAATATCCACAGTTCGGTAACAACGACCCACGCGTTGACGACCTGGCTTGCGACCTTGTTGAACGCTTTATGAAAAAAATTCAGCAACTCGAAACCTACCGTCACGCAGTACCGACCCAGTCAGTGCTGACCATTACCTCTAACGTGGTTTACGGTAAGAAAACCGGTAATACGCCAGACGGTCGCCGTGCAGGCGCGCCTTTTGGCCCAGGCGCTAACCCGATGCACGGTCGCGATCAGAAAGGTGCGGTGGCATCCCTGACCTCGGTCGCTAAACTGCCGTTTGCTTACGCAAAAGATGGTATTTCCTATACCTTCTCTATCGTTCCAAACGCGTTAGGTAAAGACGACAACGTGCGTAAAACCAATCTGGCAGGATTGATGGACGGTTACTTCCATCATGAGACCAGCATTGAAGGCGGTCAGCATCTTAATGTGAACGTCATGAATCGGGAAATGTTAATGGATGCGGTGGATAACCCTGAAAAATATCCTCAGTTGACCATTCGCGTCTCCGGTTACGCCGTGCGCTTTAACTCGCTCACTAAAGAGCAACAGCAGGACGTGATTACCCGTACCTTTACACAGTCCTTGTAAGTACGGTTAGCCACTACGCTTATCTGAGGCTCCTTCATGGAGCCTCTTATTCAAAGTCTGCTTTGGTGGTTGTCTGAGACACGGATAACAACCAGAATCGATTTCCTGTTCAGAGCACGCCAGAGAGTGTGCCACCTGCTCCGCAGGCTTACCTGGAGAATACATCGCAATGTCAGCCATTGGTCGCATCCACTCATTTGAATCATGCGGTACCGTAGACGGTCCCGGTATTCGGTTTATCACCTTTTTCCAGGGCTGCCTGATGCGCTGCCTTTACTGTCATAATCGTGATACCTGGGACACGCACGGCGGTAAAGAAATCACCGTTGAGGCGCTGATGGCGGATGTTCTGTCCTATCGTCACTTTATGAACGCATCAGGTGGCGGGGTTACCGCATCGGGTGGCGAAGCGATTCTGCAGGCCGAGTTTGTGCGCGACTGGTTTCGCGCCTGTAAAGCAGAAGGCATTCATACCTGCCTTGATACCAATGGCTTTGTTCGCCGCTACGATCCGGTTATTGATGAATTACTGGACGCGACGGATTTGGTCATGCTGGACCTCAAACAGATGAATGATGAGGTTCACCAGATCCTGGTCGGCGTGTCCAATCATCGCACGCTTGATTTCGCCCGCTATTTACAGAAAAAAGGGAAACGTACGTGGATCCGTTTCGTCGTGGTGCCCGGCTATTCTGACGATGATGACACCGTCCATCGCTTAGGCGCTTTTACTCAGGATATGGAAAACGTTGAGAAGATAGAGCTGCTGCCTTATCACGAACTGGGTAAACACAAATGGATTGCGATGGGTGAAGAGTACAAACTTGATGGGGTGAAGCCGCCCAGTAAAGAGACAATGGAGCGGGTAAAAAACATTCTCGTCAGCTACGGGCATGAAGTGATGTATTGATGACGATGCCGGGAACAGTCACCCCGCTCAATTCACCCCACTCACAGAAACGAATCACCCAACCCTCGGGCTGCGATGTGCCAACGAAGCACAGGGCAGCCCTCTGAGAAGTCGGTCAGGCATGCGCCACGGGCGTGGCATGGTGATCGGCTTTACGCAACAGCATAACCAGGTAAACCAGCGCCACTGCCGCAATCATTACAAACAGCACGCGGTCAGAATAACTCTGCATCAGCATCGCGGTCATGCTTGGACCGGCCAGGCTGCCCAGCGTATAGCTCAGCAACAACGCCTGATTCATTGCCACCAGTTCGTGGTGTGCAACGGTTTCACAGGCCCACGACATCGCCACGGGATAAAGCGTAAAACCGGCCAGCCCCAGTACAAACAATGCGGGTGCCATCGCGGCATTGGTCAGCATCGCAATAGCGCCCAGGATCACCACAAATACCTGCACACGCAGCACCATCATGCGACCAAAGCGATCGGCCAGACGACCAATCGGCCACTGCCCGACAATGCCTGCACTGACCAGTAGCGCCATCCAGTAGCCAACGTTCGCGTCACTCATGCCCTGGTGGGAAAGATACAGCGGCATCAAACCATACAGCGAACCCAAAACAATACCTGAGATGATGCAACCGTTGATGCCAAGGCGAGAACTGCGGCGACGCAGCATAGGTAAAATGCGTCCACCCGGCAGCGCTTCAGCTGGGTCGCTGTGGGTGGCAACCTGAGTGAAGATGAGCGGTAAAATGGCACAAATCACCGTCGCGGTTACCCAGGGGATCACACTTAACAACGCAGTCGAAAGCTTGCTTACCAGCAGTTGGCCGGCAACCGTGCCCAGGTAATACACGATCATATAAGCAGCCAGCAGTTGTCCACGGTTGCGTACCGTGCCGCTACATAATAAAGCGCTTTCAACCACGACCCAGACTAACGCGCAACCGATGCCCGCCGTAAAGCGTAACAGCGTCCATGACCAGAATCCCGACATCATCATCATGCACAGCGTGGCCCCGGCAAACAGACCGGTAGCCAGATAATAGCTACGGTTAAATCCATAATGTTTGATCAACCAGCCCGCCGTTAAGGTCCCGAGCAGATTGCCGGTATAATATGACGAACTCACTACGCCCACCTGCCAGGTAGCCAGAGCATCATGCGTCAGCCAGAGTGGAACCAACGTATTCAGCACAGCAATAGAAACTGTCATTAATAACAGGCCGCAAAGCAGCAATATCACAGGACGTGACCAGGTCGACATAGGGATTAAAAACCAAAAGAAATGAAGGAAATTGCGCGCAGTTTGCCATTGCGTTTTTTAAAGTCAACGGGGAGAAACAGGCCTCAGCACATTTTGCTGCCCGACAATTTAATTTATTTATCTTCAGTAAGTTAGCGGGATATTTTACGCCGATGAAAATAAAGCTATCTCTATGATAATGTAGATTTTTACGCTTCCGGCAGCGCGATACATCGATAACGTTTATTTGTGATAAATGCTTATGCGGTTCGTAGACATCGTTCCGCCATTTGGACCAAAAAAAAACCCAGCGGGCGCTGGGTTTTTCAGAGGATAACGGGCGATTAACCAATAAATTCCAGGCCCTTCATATAAGGGCGCAGTACCTCTGGCACGGCAATGCGGCCGTCTTGCTGCTGGTAGTTTTCCAGCACCGCCACCAGGGTGCGGCCCACAGCCAGACCGGAACCATTTAATGTATGGACCAGACGCGGCTTTTTATCCTGCTTATTACGGGTGCGGGCCTGCATACGGCGGGCCTGGAAATCCCCCATATTTGAGCAGGAAGAGATTTCACGGTACGTATTCTGCGCCGGTAACCACACTTCTAAATCGTAGGTTTTGGTGGCGCCAAAGCCCATATCGCCCGTACACAGCAGCACTTTACGGTAGGGCAGATTCAGCAGCTGTAAGACTTTTTCGGCATGACCGACCAACTCTTCCAGGGCATCCATTGAGGTTTCTGGCGCGACGATCTGTACCATCTCGACTTTATCGAACTGGTGCATACGAATAAGTCCACGCGTATCCCGGCCATAGGAGCCCGCTTCAGAGCGGAAACATGGCGTATGAGCCGTCAGCTTCAGCGGCAGGTTCTCTTCCTCGACGATTTCATCGCGTACAAGGTTGGTCAATGGCACTTCTGCGGTAGGAATCAGCGCATAGTGGCTGCTTTCTGATTCTTCTTCCAGTGGTCGGGTATGAAACAGATCTTCACCAAACTTAGGTAGCTGTCCTGTTCCGTACAACGTCGCATGGTTAACCAGATAAGGCACGTAGGTTTCCAGGTAGCCATGCTGCTCGGTGTGCAGGTCAATCATAAACTGGCTAAGCGCACGGTGCAGGCGGGCAATCTGGCCTTGCATCACGACGAAGCGTGAACCGGTAAGCTTTACTGCCGCGGCAAAATCCAGCCCTTTCGCGGCTTCGCCCAGCTCAACATGATCTTTTACCTGAAAATCGAACTGGCATGGCTCACCCCAGCGGCTGACTTCCTGGTTCTCGCTGTCGTCTTTGCCCAGCGGCACTTCATCCGCAGGAAGATTCGGCAGCGCCAGGCTAAAGTCGCGGATCTGATTTTGCAGTTCATCCAGTTCTGCTTTGGCAGCCTCCAGGCGTTCGCCCAGGCTGTTCACTTCCTGACGCAGTGGCTCGATGTCTTCCCCACGTGCTTTGGCCTGACCGATGGATTTGGATCGGGAGTTACGCTCGGCCTGCAAGTTTTCGGTTTCTACCTGCAAGACTTTGCGACGCTCTTCGAGCGAACGCAGCATTTCCACATCCAGTTTGAATCCTCGGCGTGCCAGTTTTTCTGCGACTGCGTCTGGCTCATTACGCAGCAGATTGGGATCGAGCATGCTTATCCTGTGTATGTATGAGTTAAAAGAAGGGACGCATTCCTGCTGGAATGCGTTGAAAACATTGACCACATTACCGCAACGTCTGTTTTAGCGGTAGCGTTTTGTCTGGCTATTTTGATCGAGTTCAGTAAGCCAGGCCAGCTTTTCGCCAATTTTGCCTTCAAGACC
>Ga0308156_1003167_pt1 | contig 13007 bp, 12 predicted proteins | sample PhyAR2_FD_201041 | JGI IMG/M metagenome (GOLD analysis project Ga0308156, IMG submission 201041) | Phyllosphere microbial communities from UC Gill Tract Community Farm, Albany, California, United States - DLSL A.R2 | ecosystem: Host-associated > Plants > Phyllosphere > Unclassified | place: USA... | reverse complement strand
GGGTTTCATAAAAGAATCAACCCTCGATCAATTTCATGAATAGTGGAAAGTTTTGGTGCTTTCAAAGACTGAGCTTTTTGCATAAATGTATCGAGTTCTGTTGCTGTACCACAGACGAGAGGAAGACTTCTCAGTTCCTCTGATCCTTCTAAAAGGACCCCATATTCTTCTTCACTTGAAAAATCATACACCACAGCAGAAGGTGTGATCGTGATGCCCATGTCTTTCGCTACCCTCTGATCAGTGGCAAAGTTCTTTTTCACTAACTCAGATGTACGATCTTCTAGGAACATCTCTAAATCACCATTCGTTTCTGAAAATAGATCTTTCACTAAGGTGTCACAATATTCCTGTTTTTCGATCCCTATCTGTTGTTGCAATTTCAATAAGAAATCCCGAGCAATTTTTTTTCCTTGCAACTGGGCTGCTTTATAATCCAATGACGCAGCATAGATTTGGTTGGTCTGTTCATTTCGCAAGACCAAATCCGCCTTATTCATGGACAAATAGTCCATTGAAACACCTACGGAAAACAAGTTAACGAAAGGCAGGATCTGCAAATGGATTTTTTTGCGGCTCGTGTTTAATTTGTTGAGAATCTCTTTTTCGATATCATAACAAATAGGCCCAATCGGATTAATAAATAAAAAAAGTTCGATCATTTGAATCTCTCCCCAATTAAGATTCTTGAGTAACTTGAAAAACAAAATAAGTATGTTTTATTAAATATAGCAAAAAAACGCGAAAAAAGTAAGCAAAAGGGCATCCTACAATGATTTTTCTTCAACGGCTCGAATGATCTTGTTTTTTGCTGGTCGGTAAGGAACACCAAAAGAATGCAATAACGATTGAAAGGCAAGTTTTCCTTGAATTGGCTCACTGACTTCTAGCTCTAACTCATAATCATGCTGTTGACCATACCAGCTTTCATCCAAAGCAAGTAATCCTTCATTGATCGGAAATTCCGCCCGTTTCGTTTTTAATGCTGCGATCATGTGTAATGAATCAGGTTCGATATTCGCTGCTTTTAAGCGTTGAGCAACCACACCTGTTTTTAAAATTTTTTCTGACGCGATCAATGACGCTGCGGTTTCGATTGTCAAAGGATCAGTCGTTTCTAACAGACCGTGTTCAATGGGGGTCTTTAGCGTTAATTCTGCATTGGTAGGAGTCGTGCGAATGCGTAAGCCAAAATGCTTTTCTCGCAGTTTAAAGTCTTGCGTATCAAAGTAATAATTGGTTTGCGTCTTGAAGGCTTTTTCTGACAATTTGTAATAAGCAAGCAACTGGTGGTATTCTTTTTCCGTCAACATTGTTTTATATTCAATCTCTACTTGTTCGACCATTGATTTTCACTCTCTTTCTATTGCAAACATAGTGTACGCTGTTTCAGCTATTCCGTCAAAGAAACTAAACAAAGAAAAGCGGAAACGATTGGGGCAGACAAAAAAATCTTTTGTTTCTGCACTTCTGTCCATTCAGTTTTATTCCAAGAGTATGGTAGAATAAGAGGTATGTTATGAACAGAATCGAGGGAGAAGAATGATTCGAGATTGGGAAGAATTCTTAGCGCCTTATGAACAGGCGGTTTCAGAATTAAAAGTAAAATTAAGAGGCATAAGAAAACAATATCGGGAACAAAACAAACATGTTCCCATTGAATTTGTCACGGGGCGTGTCAAGCCAGTAGATAGCATTTTAACAAAAAGCAAATTACGAGGAATCGCACTGGATCGTCTTGAAGAAGAAATGTCTGACATCGCCGGTTTGCGAATCATGTGTCAGTTTGTGGAAGACATTCACCAAGTCGTTGAACTGTTGCGGACACGTAAAGACATGAAAGTCATTATTGAACGTGACTATATTACCAATAAAAAAGTCAGTGGTTACCGCTCGTATCATCTGGTGATCGAGTATCCAGTTCAATTGATCGATGGAGAAAAAATTATCTTAGCAGAGGTACAAATTCGTACACTGGCGATGAACTTTTGGGCAACGATTGAACATTCATTGAACTACAAATACCAAGGGGAATTTCCCGATGAAATTAGCGAGCGACTACGACGTTCGGCAGAAGCAGCCTACCAGCTAGATGAAGAGATGTCTAATATTCGTGAAGAGATCCAAGAGGCACAGCGGTTGTTTTCTCATGGGAAAGGCAAACGCGGCGGACATGACACGCCCAAGTTGCCGAAGGAGGAATCAGAATGAAAGGCATCCGCGTGGCAATCGTCCATAATCAAGAAAGCAAGTCAGTAGAAGTGACGAAGCGTTTAACTGTCCTCCTGGAGCAGTCTGAAAACAAGATCGATCAAGAGAACCCTGAATTAGTGATCTCTGTTGGTGGAGATGGTACGCTTCTTTCTGCTTTTCACTTGTTCAACCATAAGTTAGACCAAGTACAATTTTTAGGGGTCCATACGGGACACCTCGGCTTTTATACAGATTGGCGTGACTATGAATTGGATGAATTGGTAGAGTCTTTATGCAATGACCATCAAAAGAGTGTCAGTTATCCTTTATTGGATGTCCGAATCACTTATGCAAATGGCAAACCAGACAAGCATTTCCTGGCATTGAACGAATCAACGATCAAACGCGGCAATCGCACCATGGTTGCCGATATTTCTATTAAAGAAGACCTCTTTGAAAAGTTTCGCGGGGATGGCCTCTCGATCTCAACGCCAACCGGCTCAACTGCCTATAACAAAAGTGTTGGTGGGGCAGTATTGCACCCAAGTATCAATGCGTTTCAATTAGCAGAGATTGCTTCTTTGAACAATCGCGTCTTTCGGACACTTGGATCACCGATCGTCGTGGGTCATCACGAGTGGGTCAAAGTGCAACTGCAACAAAGTACCGACTATTTAGTGACGATTGATCAATTTACCATCGAGCAAGAAGAAATCGACGCAATCTATTACCGGATTGCCGATGAACGGATTCATTTTGCGTCTTATCGGCATATGCATTTTTGGAATCGTGTCAAAGATTCCTTTATTGGAGAAGAATAAACTCATGGAATTTACGTATCAATATACCGGACAAGGGCAGCAAGTCAAATATTTTTTGAAGGAACAAGGAGTATCCAAAGGTCTGCTAGCGAAAATAAAATTTCAAGGCGGAAAGATATTTGTGAACGACCACGAGCAAAACGTCTTGTTTTCTTTGGCGCAAAATGATAGGGTAACTATTGTAATTCCTCCTGAAGGGGAACATGAAACGATGCTGGCTGATCCGACACCTATTGAGATTGTGTATGAAGATGCCCATCTGTTAATCGTGAATAAGCCGGCTGGCATCTCATCGATTCCTGCGCAATATCATCCGACTGGCACGATGGCCAATCGAGTCAAGGCCTACTATCAAGCGCAACACTATGAAGATCAAGTGATCCATGTAGTGACTCGCTTAGACCGTGACACATCAGGATTGATGCTTTTTGCAAAACACGGCTTTGCCCATGCGAAGCTGGATAGCCAGTTACGGAAGAAGCAAGTTGTTAAAAAATATCAAGCCCTCGTTGCGGGAGATCTTTCCGCATTATCCGCCCATAGCGAGATCGATTTGCCTATCGCTAGGGACCTGACCTCGCTTTTGAAACGCAAGGTCAGTGAAGAAGGAAAAGAGGCACGTACGGAGTATTGGCTAAAACAGCGCAATTCAGATTGCGCATTAGTCGACATTCAACTACACACAGGCCGGACACATCAAATAAGGGTCCATTTTTCTGCAATCGGTTGTCCCTTACTAGGAGACGAGATGTATGGGGGACCAATGGCTTTTGGGATCAGACGACAGGCACTTCATTGCTGTCAGCTGCAATTCCAGCATCCCTTTACGAATGAACCGTTGGCTTTTGAACTGCCTTTACCTGCAGACATGGCCGCTGTTTGTTCAGCTATCGATAAGCAATAACAAATGAGGTGAAGAGATTGGATGAAAATCAAGAATTAACCAAACGATTTGATCAACTGAATCAAGCACTAAAAGACAATGATATCCAGGGATTTCGTGAGGCATTCTTGGATCTGCATATCTACGAGCAGGGTCAATTCTACCAATCTCTAGAAGCAGACGATCGACAAATCGTCTATACGTATCTATCGCCGAAAGAATTGGCAGACATGTTTGACGTCATTGAAGAAGACGATGAAAACATGGTGGACTATCTTTCAGAAATGCGGCCGGCATATGCTGCAACGATGTTAGCAGAGATGTATACCGATAATGCTGTCGATCTACTGAATACATTGGACAAGAAACAAACGGCCAAATATTTGAGTCTGATGACTGCTGAAGCCGCTAGCGAGATCAAAGAACTATTGCATTATGAAGATGAAACAGCTGGATCATTGATGACAACCGAGTTTGTTTCCATTGTTGCCAACCAAACGGTTCGTTCAGCGATGTATGTCTTAAAAAATGCCGCAGATGTTGCTGAGACGATTTATTATATTTACGTCGTGGATACCGACAACAAACTTGTGGGCGTTATTTCTTTAAGAGACTTGATCATCAATGATGAAGATACCATGATTGCTGATATTTTGAACGAGCGGGTGATGTCGGTTCATGTTGGAGATGACCAAGAGGATGTCGCTCAGACCTTCCGGGATTATGACTTTCTCGCATTGCCAGTCACCGATTATGACGATCACCTATTAGGGATCGTGACCGTCGATGATATCATCGACGTTATCGATGATGAAGCAGCCAGTGATTACTCGGGTTTGGCAGGGGTCAATGTAGAAGAAGTCAGTGAAAACCCGATCAAAGCTTCTTCGAGAAGGTTACCTTGGCTCATCACCTTACTCTTTCTCGGAATGGCAACCGCCAGTTTAATCAGCCATTATGAAGAGTTAGTTAGTGAAGCAAGTATTCTCGCCGTCTTTATCTCACTGATCACCGGAACTGCCGGCAATGCCGGTACCCAATCTTTAGCGGTAGCCGTACGCCGCTTGGCGATCAATGATGATAAAGAAAATAGCTTTATGAAAACAGTGGTCGGTGAGGTGCTTACAGGACTTTTCACAGGAGCTATTACCGGATTGACGATTTTTGCTATTGTGGCTGTCTGGAAACAAAATCCGATTCTAGGGTTTGTGATCGGGATGGCTATGATGTGTGCCATCACAGTAGCCAACTTAGCGGGAAGTATGATTCCGATGCTAATGGATAAGCTTGGGTTTGATCCGGCAGTGGCGAGCGGTCCGTTTATTACGACCCTCAGTGATTTGACCAGTGTTTTGATCTATTTCAATATTGCCAGTCTTTTTATGAACTATTTTATTCAATGAATAAAAAATAAAAGCAAGCCGATGATTTTTCTTCGAGTGAAGAATCATTGGCTTGCTTTTTAATTTTTTGGTTTTGGCAACACCCCAGAAGGAGAGACGCCATAAAGTTTTTTAAAAGACTTGCTAAAGTGATAGGCATCTTGATAGCCAACTGCAGAGGCGACTTCCTTGATCGTGAGGTTGTCATTTTTTAGCATGTCTTTGGCACGTTTTAGGCGGATTTCTATCAAATAGTTAATGGGGCTGACCCCTGTCGCTTCTTTAAAAATCTTGGAAAGGTACGTTGGACTGAGAAATTGATCTTGTGCCAGTTTTTCCAAGGTGATTTCTTCTTTATAATGATTTTCCAAATAATAGACGGTATAGTTGACGATTTGTTGTTGTCTTCTTTGGCTTTTGGAAAGGTAAGGAACGACATTGATGTGGTCTTCATTTAGTCCGCGTAAAATATAGACGAGCATCTCCATCAAGACAGCTTTTTGCATCAACTGAAACTCATCCCGCTCTTCACTGCTTTCTCGCACCAACTGCCACGCTTTTTCCAAAACTTGATGATGGTATTTGCCTAATTCTAACAATGGGTGTTTGTTGGGGAAAAAATTTCGCTTGAATCCTTCCAAGGAAATATTCTTCAGTCCAATATGCAACTGGTGGGAGCGAGTGCCTTTAGGCTGTAATTCGCAGTGGTCGACACCAGGATTAAAAAGCATGACACTGCCAGCACGAATTTTCTTCGCTGGTTCTTTTTCAAAATAATACGTACTTTCTCCTTCTAACAAGACGCTGATTTCTAAAAAGTCATGATGATGCATTTCTCCATGACTTTCTGCTTGCGTCCATGGATCAAAGAGATAGATGATTTCGGGATTGAAGGTCCGAGGGTTAACTAAATTCATGGCTGATTCACTCCAATTGGGTGCCCATCTCCGATAAAAAAAGGGAATGGTGCTTCTTACTAATATTTTACATCAAAATGAGTAAGAAAAACCATTCAAATCGCTTTTCAAAACGCTAAGCTTAACAACGAGAGGGGGAATTAGATGAGTAATACACAATGGATCTGGCGCTATGCCAAAAAGAACCGGGGAAAAATCATATTGGCAGTCCTGTTTTTAGTGATCAATGCAGCGCTGATCATTGTTAATCCGTACTTGGGAGGAATGGTGATCGATGATGTCATCAATCAGCAAAAAACGCACTTATTGATTCCATTATTGTTGATCATGATCGCAACGACCGTCATTCGTACCATTGTCCGCTACAGTTATCAAATTTTATTTGAACGGGTCGGGCAAAATACGCTATACGATTTACGGGAAGATTTGTATCAGAAGCTGCAAGAATTGGATTTCGACTTTTTCAATCACACTCGCGTGGGAGATATTATGGCACGGATGACTGGTGATACCGATGCCATTCGCCACTTTGTTTCTTGGGTGACTTACAATATCGCTGAATGTATCTTATGGTTCTTTTCAGCGGTGGTGGTCATGAGCTTTATTGATTGGAAATTGATGTTGGCGCTGGTGGCTGTCACACCGATCATATTTCTGTTGACCAATCGCATGTCTAAGAAAGCACACCCGTTGTTTTTTGACATTCGTGAGAGCTTTTCGCGCTTGAATTCAATGGTGGAAGAAAATATCGGCGGCAATCGAGTAGTGAAAGCTTTTGCTCGTGAAAATTTTGAGATTGAAAAATTTCGCTCCTACAACGAAGATTTTAAGACCCGCAATATGGCATCTGCCAAAGTATCCCGTACCTATCTGCCATGGCTTGATGGCTTAGCAGGAAGTTTGTCAGTCATTGCCTTAGTCTTAGGCGGAATTTTCGTAATCAATGGGGAGATGACATTAGGTGATCTCGTTGCATTTAATGGCTATCTATGGATGTTGAATAACCCTATGCGTATGAGCGGTTGGTTGATCAACGATGTTCAGCGATTTTCTGCAGCTTGTATCAAAATTCGACAAATGCTAGCACAAGAATCGAAAATACCGGTTCACCAACAAGAAAAATTAGAACCGATCAAAGGGTTTGTGGAATTCAAAGATGTCTCGTTCCACTTTTCAGATGACCCGGATCAAAATGTGTTGGAAAACATCAACTTCACCATCGGGCCAGGACAAACGTTAGGGATTTTAGGCGAAACTGGGTCTGGGAAAACGACCTTAGTGAATTTAGTCGGTCGTTTTTATGACCCGACTGAAGGGGAAGTATTCATTGATGGGAAAAATGCCAAAGAGTATCCTGTGCGACAAATGCGGGAAAACATTTCAATGGTGATGCAAGATGTCTTCTTGTTTTCTAATACCATCTCTGACAATATTGCTTTTGGAAATCCTTTAGCAGATGAAGGCTTTATTCGGCAAATGGCGGTAGTCGCCGATGCAGATACCTTTATTTCTCGAATGCCTCAAGGCTATGAGACGATTGTCGGTGAAAGAGGCGTCGGACTTTCTGGTGGTCAAAAACAACGGATCTCCCTCGCACGGGCTCTAGCGAAAGATCCATCGATCTTGATTTTGGATGATACGACATCTGCCGTCGATATGGAAACAGAATCGAAGATCCAACAAGAACTAACGAAATTAACTGGAGAGAAGACAACGTTTATCATTGCGCATCGCATCTCCTCCGTTCGAGAAGCCGATCAGATCTTGATGATGGAAAAAGGGCGGGTCGTTGAACAAGGCACCCACGAAGAACTTGTCAAACTGCGAGGTAAATACTATGAAGTGTATCAAAAACAATTAGGTTTGTCAGGAGGTGAAGACGATGGCGAGAAATAAATTTGATGTGGATGAGGAATTAGACCAGGAATTTAGCTGGAAGGATTTCAAGCGTTTGTCCCAATACGTCGTACCGTATAAAAAAAGCATTGGGAAAGTACTATTTACGATCATCCTGGCAAACTTAGCAGGAATGCTGGCGCCCGTTTTCACGAAGATCGCCATCGACTCATCGATTCCTGAGAAAAATGTCAATCAATTGCTGCTTTTAGGAGCTGCCTTTCTAGTGACCTTGATCGTTATTGGCGTCTGCATGCGTTATCGTATTTACCATATCACGAATATTGGGCAAGATGTTTTGAAGGATATGCGCTTTGATATTTTTGAACATCTGCAGCGGCTGCCGTTTTCTTATTTTGATACAAGGCCCCATGGCAAGATCTTGATCCGCATCGTAAACTATATCAATACACTGAGTGACCTGTTGAGTAATGGCCTGATCAATTTGATTTCCGATGTTTTCAACGTCATCATCACCTTGATCTTTATGTTTGCAATCGACTTCAAATTGACCCTATATTCCCTTGCGTTGCTGCCAATTTTGTTCATCATGGTGATGGTAATCAAAAATAACCAGCGCAAAGCCTATCAGGAGTTGAGTAATAAACAGTCCAATTTAAATGCTTACATTCATGAAAGTATTGCCGGCATCAAGATTACCCAATCCTTCGCACGGGAAGAAGAAAATGCAGAGATTTTCCAAGAAGTCAGCAATGATTATCGGACTTCCTGGATGAAAGCTGTCAAAATTCAGTTTCTCATGTGGCCTGGGGTGCAAAACATTTCAGTCATTACGACTTGTTTGATTTATTTTGTCGGCATTCGCCAAATCGGTGTCGCTGTCAGCACAGGTACTCTGATCGCTTTTATCAGTTATATCAATAATTTCTGGAATCCAGTCATCAACATCGGGAATTTTTATAATTCTTTGATTACAGCAACAGCCTATCTTGAACGGATTTTTGAAACGATGGATGAAGTCCCAGATATCGAAGACAAACCAGATGCAAAAGTATTGCCGACGATGAAAGGGACCGTTGATTTTGAACACGTGACCTTCCGATACGAAGAAGGCAAAAACATTCTTTCTGATGTCAATTTTCACATCGAACCCGGGGAAAGCATTGCCTTGGTTGGCCCTACTGGTGCAGGGAAGACCACGATCATCAATTTGCTGAGCCGCTTTTATGATGTCAATGAAGGCAGTGTTAAAGTAGATGGGATGGACGTTCGTGACGTGACGCTGGAATCGCTGCGTTCACAAATGGGGGTCATGCTGCAAGATACTTTTATTTTCTCAGGAACGATCATAGAGAATATTCGCTATGGAAAATTAGATGCAACAGAAGAAGAGATCATCGAAGCAGCGAAAATCGTCCGTGCTCACGACTTTATCACGGAGTTGAAAGACGGCTATCAAACCGTCGTCGAAGAACGAGGAAGCACTTTATCTGCAGGGCAACGGCAACTGATTTCCTTTGCCCGAGCGTTGTTGGCTGATCCAAAAATTTTGATCTTAGATGAAGCGACCTCAAGTATCGATACGAAGACAGAAGAATTGCTGCAAGAAGGATTGTTGAAGCTGTTAGAAGGCAGAACCTCCTTTATCATTGCTCACCGGCTGTCCACGATCAAAAATTCTGATCGAATCTTTTATGTGGCGGGGGGAACGATCGCTGAATCTGGTAACCATGATCAGCTAATGGCACAAAAAGGCTTGTACCACCATTTGTATCAATCACAATACGACTTACTGCAAGCCATATAAAAAGAATCCCCACAAATGATTGAAACGCATCGTTTGTGGGGATTTCTTTGCGTGATTCTTTTGTGTCCCTCAAGCTCAATCATTAAGGTCGACGATTCTGGTTCCATGAACTTCTTTTACACCTAGTATATCAGCAACATGTTGGCCATTTTCAAAGGAAATGCCACCGCCAGGTAAAATCGTTAAACGCTCACCAGCATAGGCGATCAATTCTTTCAGATGATCGAAGTTGTCTTCAATCGGAGTCCCTGCAGCACCACCATGGGTCAAAATCCGCTGTACGCCATGCTCAGCTAACCAATCGATCGCCTTGAATTGACGCGCTGCAGGAATCGCGTCGAATGCCATGTGAAAAGTAACTTGCAAGCCTTCTGCAGTTTCTAACAATAGCTCCAATGCTTCTTCGTCCAACCAACCACTAGGTGTTAAGCAACCTAGAACAACGCCGTCTGTTCCTAATTTTTTTGCTTCGATCAAGTCGGTATGCATGATTTTCAATTCTGTATCATTGTAAACAAAATCACCGCCCCGAGGTCGAATGATCGTCATAACGGGTATTCCTTTTTCGCCAGCATATTGCAGGACTTCTTCTTGCACGCCGGTACTTGGTGTTGTTCCGCCGACTGCTAAATTATCACAGAGTTCGATGCGTTGGGCACCTCGGGCGATTGCTAAGGGAATATTGGTATAATTTTCTGCACAAAATTCTTTTAACATGATTTACCTCCAATAGATGGGTGTTCAATTGATTTGTTATTCTATCCACTAGCATTCTACCACAAGAATATGCTAAAGTAGAGCAGAGATGAGGGAAGTTGAATGTTAAAAAAAATCGATCGCGGGCGCCTTTTTTTAAACGCCCATTATCACTTATTTGAATGTCCGTTGTGCCGCCAAGCATTTTTCCCGACCGAAAATGGCTTGGTTTGTCCAAATCGTCATCGATTTGACTTATCAAAGAAAGGCACACTTTTCTTTTTGGATCATCAAGTTAAAGCAGATTATGATCAAGCACTGTTTTTGCCGCGTCAACGTATGATCGCTAGCGGCATATATGCACCAGTCCTTGAGACCATCAAAGCAGCTTTGGGGGATGCTGAGTATCTTTTAGATGTCGGTTGCGGTGAAGGCAGTTTCCTTGCACAGATGGTCAATGAAAAGACCCAAGCGGCTGTCGGTTTTGATATAGCCAAAGACGGGGTCTATCTAGCTACCAATCAAAACGTACCCGCTTTTTGGTGTGTGGCGGATCTGACTAAGTTACCGTTTGCTGAAGCGAGCTTTGATACGATTTTCAATCTGTTTTCACCGTCAAATTACGGGGAGTTCAACCGCATTCTAAAAAAGGGTGGCCAGTTGATCAAAGTCGTCCCAGCAGCGGATTATTTAAAAGAACTACGAGCCTCTTTTTATCCTGATGACGAAACAAAACAGCAGTATTCGAATGAACGGGTCGTTAGCAAATTTTTTGAACACTATCCCACCGCATCCCGTCAAAGAGTAACGCATGTTTTTGCGATTCCTGAAGAAAATCGGCAAGATTTACTTGCCATGTCGCCGTTAGAGTGGGGGGCTTCGGAGGAAAGGAAAGAAAAGCTGCGTCAAACCCCTTTGGCACAGATAACTGTTGATGTTGAGGTGTTGATTGCGAAAATTTCCTGAAAATATTTTGAACTTTTTTGTTATTTACTCTTGCAATCATGCCATGGGAGTGATATATTGTTCTCAAGTCATTTTTCATTGGTTTTTATCAGGTTCCTGTTCTGATAAAAGTTAGTGAAAAGAGCTTCACTAACGTAACGACTCGCAGTGATCGACACCGAGTTGGTACGTTTTTTTTTATGCCCAAAAAAGCACACAAAAAATGTTGTTTCTAGAAAAACAAGTGTGCCAAAATATGGTACTATAGAAGTTATTGAAGAAGCTATTGAGAATGAAATGGAAAATGTAAGGTGTAAAAACACAAATCAATGGGAGAACCGATCGGCAATATCCGATCGAAAGGAGTTTTTATCTATGAATCACATCGTTCTTTTTGAACCTCAGATCCCGGCCAATACGGGGAACATTGCACGTACTTGTGCAGCAACAAATACTCATTTACACTTAATAGAGCCACTAGGCTTTTCAACGGATGACAAGCAATTGAAGCGGGCAGGACTTGATTATTGGCATGATGTCAATATCACCTATCACAAAGATTTGGCTACTTTTATGGACTTTTTAGGAGAGCGTCCGTTGTACCTGATCTCGAAATTTGCCAATCGCGTGTATTCTGACGTCGATTATACCGCAGATGATGATCAGTTCTTTATTTTTGGGAAAGAAACGACGGGGCTTCCGGAAAGCTTTATGCGTGAGCATGCCGAAAAATGCCTACGCATTCCGATGAATGATGAGCATGTTCGTTCCCTAAATCTATCAAATACGGCTGCTTTGATCATTTATGAAGTTTTGCGGCAGCAAGGCTTCCCACAGCTGGAATTGACACACCATTATGAGAACGACAAACTAGATTAAGAAACGAGGCTTGTTCGATGCAATTATACTTTACCCGTCACGGAAAAACAGAGTGGAACCAAGCGCGCCGCTTTCAAGGGATGCTAGGGGATTCACCGTTATTGCCGGAAAGTCATGAAGAGATCAAACTGCTCGGTGATCATCTGGCTGCTATTCCTTTTGAGAAGATTTATTCAAGCACGTCTTTACGAGCAAAAGTAACTGCCCAAGAGATCCAAACAAGGCTCCATCACCCTGTTGAAATTATTTATAATGAGAACCTGCGTGAGATCGGACTTGGTGAATTAGAAGGACGTTCTATCGATGAAATGCATGAGAAGTATCCTCAACAATTGACTGATCTGCGTAATCATCTTGATCGCTACGATCCCAGTGCCTTTAAGGGAGAGCCGATCCAAGAAACATTGAGCCGGATCGAGACCGTCGTCATGGATGCGGTGATGCAGCATGAAGGCCCATTATTGTTCGTCGGTCATGGGGCATCCTTTACGGCTGCTATCCAGTGGCTTGCAGGCAAACCATTAGCCGAATTAAGAGAGCAAGGTGGATTAGTCAATAACAGCGTTAGCTTATTAGAGACGAATGAACAAAAAGTATTGCCTTTTGAACTAAAAGTTTGGAATGAAG
>Ga0308156_1003160_pt1 | contig 13026 bp, 10 predicted proteins | sample PhyAR2_FD_201041 | JGI IMG/M metagenome (GOLD analysis project Ga0308156, IMG submission 201041) | Phyllosphere microbial communities from UC Gill Tract Community Farm, Albany, California, United States - DLSL A.R2 | ecosystem: Host-associated > Plants > Phyllosphere > Unclassified | place: USA... | reverse complement strand
GAACTGACCGGCGACTTCCAGACCCTGATGGGCTGGGCCGACAAGGTGCGCCGCCTGAAGGTCCGCGCCAACGCCGAGACCCCGCTGGACGCCAAGACCGCGCGCGGCTTCGGCGCCGAGGGCATCGGCCTGTGCCGCACCGAGCATATGTTCTTCGACGACACCCGGATCGCCGCCGTGCGCGAGATGATCCTGGCCGACGACGAAAAGGGCCGTCGCGCGGCGCTGGCCAAGATCGCGCCGTTCCAGAAGTCGGACTTCGTCGAACTGTTCGAGATCATGGCCGGCCTGCCGGTGACGGTGCGCCTGCTGGACCCGCCGCTGCACGAGTTCATCCCGCACACCGAGGAAGACATCGACGCCCTGGCCGCCTCGTCCGGCATCGACGCCGAGAAGCTGAAGCGCCGCGCCAAGGAGCTGCACGAGACCAACCCGATGCTGGGCCACCGCGGCTGCCGGCTGGGCGTCGCCTATCCCGAAATCTACGAGATGCAGGTCCGCGCCATCATCGAGGCGGCGCTGGAGGTCAAGCAGAAGTCCGGCGCCGCGCCCCTGCCGGAGATCATGCACCCGCTGGTCGCTCTGGGCCTGGAGATGAAATATCTGCGCGAGCTGACCGACCGCACGGCCAAGGCCGTGTTCGAGGAGACGCGCCAGAGCATCGACTATCTGGTCGGCACGATGATCGAACTGCCGCGCGCCGCCATCCGCGCCGGGGACCTGGCCGAATACGCCCAGTTCTTCAGCTTCGGCACCAATGACCTGACCCAGACGACGTTCGGCATTTCGCGTGACGATTCCGGCCGGTTCCTGCAGGCCTATCTGGACAAGGGCATTTTTGAGACCGATCCCTTCGTGCGGCTGGACCAGGACGGCGTGGGCGGCCTGATCGAGATCGCCGCCGAGCGCGGGCGCAAGGTCCGGCCCGAGGTCAAGCTGGGCATCTGCGGCGAACATGGCGGCGACCCGTCGTCGATCGCCTTCTGCGAACAGGCAGGGCTGGATTACGTCTCCTGCTCGCCCTACCGCGTGCCGATCGCCCGGCTGGCGGCGGCCCAGGCCGCGCTGAACGTGGAGCGCGAGAAGGACCGCTAGGCCTCCTCAGCAGGAAGAACCCAAGAGGGGCGGTCTCTGACGAGGCCGCCCTTTTTGCTGCGGCGCCACAAAGTCGCCGATCTTGACGGAACGCTGTATGTGTCCCGGCGTCCACAGGCATTCGTCGTGTTTTCGCGCCTCTGGAACAGATGAGGCGCTGACCTATTTAAGCACTCGCTGGATGGGGCTGATGATCGGTCTGTTCATCACATCTAGGAGTTAATAAGAAACAATGCGTAACATTCTTCTCGCTGCTGTCGCCGTTTCCGCAATCGCCGCCCCGGCCTTTGCTCAAACCAATCCTGAGCCGCGTGGTTACGGCTCGCTGGGCTACACTCATCTTGAAGGCGACAATGCAACGACGGGCGCCGTCACGGGTCGTCTGGGCGTCAACCTCAACCGTTACTTGGCCGTCGAGACCGAAGCCTCGGTCGGCGTCAAGGACGACGACTTCACCGTCGCCGGCGTCGACGGTTCGATCAAGCATGAGTGGGACGCCGCCGGTTACGTGGTCGGCAAGGTGCCGGTCTCTGACAAGCTGGAACTGTTCGCACGCGGCGGCTACGGCCACACCGAGCTGAAGCAGGAGTTCCCGGGCGCCAACACCGACGTGGGCGGCGACAGCTGGAACTACGGCGCCGGCGCCAACTACTACCTGGACGGCGTCAACGGCGTGCGCGCCGACTGGACCCGTCGCGACTACCGCGACAACGGTGGTGAAGCCGACGCCTATTCGGTCAGCTACATCCGTCGCTTCTGATCTGATCGGTCAGTCCTAACGACGAAGGCGCGCTCCGCAGGGAGCGCGCCTTTTCGTTCCGGACGGTGAAATCAGCCGAAGTCGCTGGCAAGGGCCCAACGCTGCGAGCCCTCGCCGAACGGACGAACGAACCAATCGCGATAGTATTCGAAGGTCTCGATGATTTTTTGGCGAAGATCGGGCGGATTGACCGCCTCGCCGCGCTGGCGCTTCATCGCCGCCACGCAATCGACCACCATGTTCTGATGCGCCGAGCCACCCATGCTCTTCAACACGGTGGCGATATCATGAGCCAAGCTTTCCAGGACCTGCTTGGGCGTTTTGTGAGCCATCTGGGACATCCCCTGTTCTCGACAGGAGAATGCGTGACAAAAAGTCGTGAAAGATTCAAGCGTGGCCGGGCGAGAATCATCATGGATGCGAATTAACCTGACATAACGCGGGTCGCACGGTTTGGTTCTCTCAAGGGAGAAAACCATGACGAATTTCGATCCGGCGGCCGCGACGGCCCAATGGCTGGCGACCTTGTCGCCCCAAGAAACGGCCCGCGCCATCGCCTATACCCACGGTTCGCATTGGCTGATCCTGTGGAGCTTCCTGGTCTCGGCCCTGGTCGCCTGGATCATCGTACGCACCGGCCTGCTGGTCGCGATCCGCAGCCGGATCGAACGTCGCCGTCGTCGGCCGATCCTGGCCAGTTTCGTCGTCGCCCTGGTCTATTCGGCCATGAGTTGGGCGCTGACCCTGCCGTGGGCGATCTATCAGGGCTGGTGGCGAGAGAAACAGTATGGACTGACCAGCCAGGCCCTGGGCGGCTGGCTGGGCGAGGCTGTGATCGGCGCAGCGATTTCGGTCGTGGCGACCTCGCTGCTGCTGGTGGCGATCTATGCCCTGATCCGGCGTGCGCGTCGGTTCTGGTGGGCCTGGGCGGCCGGCGTGACGGCGGCCTTCATCGTCATCGGCCTGGTGCTCGCGCCGCTTTTGATCGAGCCGATCTTCAACACCTATACGCCCGCGCCGAACGGGCCGGTGCGCGACGCCGTCGTGACCCTGGCCAAACAGACGGGCACGCCGTCGGACAAGATCTTCATCTACAACGGCTCCAAACAGTCCGACCGCTACACCGCCAATGTTTCGGGCCTGTTTGGCACGGCGCGGGTGGCGATGAGCGATACCATGTTCAAACAGGGCGCGGATCTGGCCGAGGTGCGCGGCGTGGTCGGCCACGAGATGGGCCACTATGTCCGGGCGCACATTCTCTGGACCGTCGGCATTCTGGTCCTATTGTCGGTGCTGGCCTTCTGGCTGACCGACCGGCTCTATCCAGTGGCGCATCGTCTTTTGAGGGCGGATCGCGTGGGCGACATCTCCGACCCTGCGGGTCTGCCGGTCCTGGCCTTGGTGCTGGCCTTCCTGGGCGTGCTGGGCACCCCGGTCTTCGCCACCATGACCCGCACGATGGAGGAGGACGCCGACCACTTTTCGCTGGTTCACGCCAATGCGCCGGACGGTCTGTCCAAGGCCCTGATCAAGACCGCCGAATACCGCGCCCCGTCGCCATCGGCGATCGAGGAGTTCCTGTTCTACGATCACCCCAGCGTGGAGAACCGCATCCGCCGCGCCATGGAATGGAAGGCGACGCATCCCGCCCAAGCCTCGGCAGAGCAACCGACGCGTCGCTAGGGCATTGAAGGCTTCGCCATTCCAAGCGGAGCCTTCGCCCCATGATCGACCTCTATCGCGGCCTCGGCCTGGGCGTTCCGGCCCTGATGGACATCGCGCCCCTGATCGCGCGGGTCGTGGTCGGGGGAATGTTCTTCCTGTCCGGCTTCTACAAGCTGTTCACCCCGGCCCAGGCCGAGAAGATGCAGAAGACGATGGTCGAGGCCGGCATCGCCGCGCCGCGCCAGACCGCGAAGTTTGTTTCTGTGTGCGAGTTCGCCTTCGGCGCCCTGCTGATCATGGGCCTGTTCACCAGCCTGGCGGCCCTGGTGCTGCTGATCATCAGTCTGGTCGCCCTGGTGACCGTGGCGTCAAAGTCGGTGGAGGGGACCAGCCTCGGCTATCGCCTCTCCAGCTATTTCGATCTGCCCGAGACCTTGCTGATGGTCATTCTGATCTGGCTGATCGCCAATGGACCGGGGCTGTGGAGCCTGGACTTCGTCCTGTTCCTGCCCCGGCTTTAAGGCTTCAGGCGGCGCGCTTCCTGACGAAGACCGTCCCGGCGGAATAGCCGGCGCCGAAGCTGCAGATCAGCCCCGTCTCGCCCGCCTCGAACCCGTCGTTGTGCAGGTGGAAGGCGATGATCGAGCCGGCCGAGGAGGTGTTGGCGTATTCGTCCAGGATGATGACGTTCTCGTCCGCCGAGGGCTCACGACCCAGCACCTTCTTGCCGATCATCGTGTTCATGTTGATGTTGGCCTGGTGCAGCCAAAGCCGCTTTAGCTCGTGCGGATCCAGGCCCAGTTCGCCGGCGTGATCCACGATCATGTCCGACACCATCGGCACCACGTCGCGGAAGACCTTGCGGCCCTGCTGGATGAACAGCTTGTCGTTCTGCACGCTGTCGTCCGCCTCGGGGCTGTCCAGATGCGCGGTGTCGCGCGCGTTGCGGTTCAAGAAGCCGAAGTTGTTGCGGATGTTGTTCGAGAAGGTCGTCTTCAGCCGCGTGCCCAGGACGTCCCAGCCGCCCGGTCCCGCCGTATCCGACGACTCCACGATCACCGCCGTCGCCACGTCGCCGAAGATGAAGTGGCTGTCGCGGTCGGTGAAGTTCAGATGGGCCGAACAAACCTCCGGATTGACCATCAGCACCGCCTTGACCGAGCCGCCCGCGATGAAATCCGCCGCCGTCTTGATGCCGAAGGTCGCCGAGCTGCACGCCACATTCATGTCGAAGGCGAAGCCCTCGATGCCCAGGGCCTGCTGAACCTCGATCGCCATGGCCGGATAGGCGCGCTGCATGTTCGACGCGGCGCACAGGACGGCGCCGATTTCCGAAACCGGCTTGCCCCACGCCTCGATCGCCTGACGCGCCGCTTTGACCGCCATCTCGGCCAGGATCGAGATTTCGTCATTGGAGCGTTCGGCCAGGTTTGGCGCCATCCGCTCGGGGTCGATGATCCCGGCCTTGTCCAGCACGAACCGGCTCTTGATGCCCGACGCCTTTTCGATGAACTCGGGCGAGGAGTGCGACTTGGCCTCCAATTCGCCGGCCTCGATCTGGGCGGCGTGGCGCGCGTTCCAGCCGTCGGCCCAGGCGTTGTAACTGTCGACCAGTTCGGCGTTCGAGACCGACTGTTCGGGGGTGAAGAGGCCGGTGGCGGCGATCACTGCATTCGACACTTGTTTGTTCCTATCGCTCGACGCGCGGCGTCTCGCTGCTTGAGGAGTGTGTTCCTATCGCTCGGCCCGCGGGACCTTGCTGCTTGATGACAGTCCGTTTCCTATCAGAACGCGTCAATAGGACGGCGGCGGCTTGCGGTCGAGACTGGCGATGACGCCGGCGGCCCAGCGCTGGACCTGGCCGCGCGGCGCCTTGGGGGTCGGCTGGTCGCGCGCGGCGATCAGCCGGTCCACCAGATCCTCGGCCTCGCAGGGCCAGCCCTCGGGCGTGACATAGAGGGGATAGGCGATCAGGGCGGCGTGGACCAGGTGATCGACGCCGGCGCGGCGGCTGCGGCGCTCGAACGTCAGCCGGTCGTCGGTCAGTCCCCATCCGGCATAGAAGGGCCGGCCATAGACCGACACCGCCTTGCCCCGCATCAGGGCCTCGAACCCGGTCAGTGAGGTCAGGGTCGCCACCCGGCGACAGGCGCTCAGACAGTCGATGATATCCAGCCCGTCGCCCACCGCATCGACCGAGGCCATGGCCCCGGCGTCCAGTCGCCCAGGCCGGTTGCCCGCCAGCACGTCGGGGTGATTGCGATAGACCAGAAAGGCGTCCGGATGATCGCGCCGCGCCGCCTCCACCAGGGCCGAGTTGGTGTTCAGATCCGGCGCACAGCCCAGCAGGATCGACTTGTCGTTCTCGACCTGACCAACGACCAGCAGGATGTCGCGATCAACAGGCCAGTCCGTCGGCGCCTGACCCCTCAGATTGTATTTCGACAGGCCGGCATCGACCACGCGCGTCCGCAGGGCGGCGGCCCGCGCCAGCTGAACCGGCGACAGGTCCGAGGTTTCGATCAGGGTTTCCAGCCGCGAAGGCCGCGACGGATCGTAATAGACGCCCTGATCGTCCAGGGCGACCGACAGGGCGCCGACGAAGTCGGACCCCAAGCCCCGCGAACGGATAAAGCCGTCTTCCATCCGCACGGTCGGGCCGTCAAATGCAGCCGCCGCCTGACGCGTCGCCTCGCTCTCCTTGCCCGCCCACCAGATCAGTCGGCCGTTGGTGGCGGTCGCATGGGCGGCGGCGCGCGAAGGCGACATGAAATAGCGCATCGACGCCTTGGGGGAATTCAGCAGGCGGCGCACCGGCGGACGCTTGGCGGGCGCGAACCCGACCGCCGACCACGAGCCCGCCAGCCGGTCGGCCCGGTCGCGCAGGGCGATCAACCGCTCCAGCGCCTGTTCGGCCTCGCATCGCTCGCCCGTTATCGGATCGACATAGCGGCTGTAGGCGATCAGGGCGGCGGCGGCGACCTGTTCGATCGAGCGGGCGACGCCGCGCCGTCCGGTCTGGACCGCATCGGTCGTCAGGCCCCAGCCGGAATAGAAGGGCGCACCGAAACACCGCACCGGCAGCCCTCGCAACAGAGCCTCGAACCCCAGGGCAGAGGTGACGCAATAGACCGCATCCACCGCCGCCAGAAGATCGGCGGGCCGCACGTCCGTATCGACCAGGGTGACGCCTTCTAGGTCGGTCACGCAGCCGCGCTTCTTGCCCGCCGCCACGGCTGGGTGGCGTTTCACGATCAACTGGGCGTCCGGCGCGTCGCGGCGGGCGGCGGCGATCATCTCGTCAAAGCTCTGGGCCGTCCCGATGCCACAGGCGATTGAGGCGTCGCCGAACGTCTGGTCCACGATCAGCACGCGCCGGCCGGGCTTCAGCAGGCCGGGATCCAGCGGCCCGCCCATATTGGTCTTGGACACGCCCGACGCCACGATCCGGTCTATCAGTCCGCGCGCCCGCGCGATCATGGCCGCGTCGCACCAGTCGTCGGCCGTCTGGATCAGATGCTCCAGCCGGCTGGGCCGCGTCGCATCGTAATAGACGCCTACATCATCGACGATCAGGCTGAGACTCGTCGCCCCCGCCTCGCCGATCCCGACCGAGCGCAGGAATCCGTCCTCCAGCGCCACATAGGGCCGCCCGTTCTTTTGCGCCCACCGCCGCCCCGCCGCCGCCGTCGGCTTCATCCCCCAGCCCAGCACCGCCTGCACGTCCTCGCCTGGCAACCGACGCAGCTCGTAGTCGGCCAGAAACACGTCGAGGAACGGGACTTTCAGCACGCCGGGCGCACAGACCCAGGCCGGGATTTTCGAAGGCGTGTCGGAGGGTAGGGGCAAGACGGGTCCACTGAGGTTCGACGCGAGGTTTAGGGCGGTTGCGTAAAGGCGGCTAGGGTTCGCACCCGTCTCCTCCCCAGTTCATGGAGAGGTGGCTCGAAGCGCAGCGGAGAGACGGAGGGGTTCTGCACAGCATCACGGGGGCCTGCGGGACTTCCAGAGCCCCTCCACCGCTTCGCGGTCCCCCTCCCCACGAGTGGGGAGGAGACAGCCGGTCAGCCCGCCCGGGCCAGCAAGGCCTTCGCCTGCTCCAGATGCAGCCGTTCGACCATCGCCCCGTTCACGCGGATCGCGCCCCGCCCGTCGGCGTCTGGGCCGTCGAAGGCGGCGACGATCGCCCGTGCATCGGCGATCTCGGCTTCGGAGGGCGAGAAGGCGGCGTTGGCGGCCGCGATCTGCGACGGGTGGATCAGGCTCTTGCCGTTAAACCCATACAATCGCCCCTGCAATGCCTCGACCGCCAGGCCTTCGGCATCCTCGATCCGGTTGAACACGCCGTCGATGGCCAGCAAGCCATTCGCCCGCGCGGCGGCGACCAGCATCGCCAGCCACGGCTTGAACGGCTCGCGATCCGGCGACGCCCCGGTCCTTAGCGCCTTGGCCAGGTCGTTGACCCCCAGCATCAGCCCGTCCAGCGCCCCGTCCGCCGTTGCGATGTCGGCCAGGGCCAGCAGGGCGCGCGGCGTCTCGATCATGGCCCACAGGGCGCAGCCCTCGGCCAGGCCGGCGGACAGGGCGTGCACGGCTTGCGGCGTCTCCACCTTGGGTGCGACGACCAGCGTGGCCCCCGCCGCCTTCATCGCCGCCAGATCGTCCGGCCCCCAGTCGGTGTCCAGCCCATTGATCCGAACGCCCAGGCGCGGCCCGAACCCGCCGCCGCGAACCGCCGCGACGGCGGCTTCGCGGGCGTCAGACTTGGCCTCGGGCGCCACAGCATCTTCCAGGTCCAGCACGGCGACATCGCAATCCAGCGTCCGCGCCTTCTCGATCGCCCGTGCATTGGAGGCGGGCAGATAAAGGACGCTGCGGACCCGGTCGCTGCGCATCAAACGCGGCCCGTAACGGGCACCAGGGCGCCGGTCATGGCCCGGCTCTCGGGCGAGGCCAGGAACAGGATTATCGCGGCCAGATCGGCCGGCGCGACCCAGGCCGCCGGGTCGGCGTCGGGCATGTCCTGACGATTCGTCGGCGTGTCGATGATCGACGGCAGGACGGCGTTGACGGTGACGGATGTCGTCCTCAGCTCCTCGGCCAGCGCCTGGGTCAGGGCGTGGACCCCGGCCTTGGCCGCCCCATAGGCCCCCATGCCGGCCCCGGCCTTCAACGCGGCGGCCGAGCCGACGTTGACGATCCGTCCCTCGGGCGAAGCCTTCAGCGCCGACAGGGCGGCGCGGCTGGCGTTGACGGCGGTGGTGACGTTCAGCGCATGCATCCGGTCCCAAGCCGGTTCCGCATCGTCGGTCGTCTGCCAGACAAAGCCGCCGGCGATGTTCAGCAGGGCGTCCAGCCGCCCGAACCGCGCGATCACAGCATCGACGGACTTCTGCGCCTGGCCGGCGTCCGTCAGATCGACCCCGCTGACCTCCAGCACGCCGTCGGGCACGGCATGGCCCGAGGCATGGTCGATGACCGCGACCTGCCAACCGGCTTTCAGCGCCGCCTCCAGCACCGCCCGGCCCAGGACGCCGTGTCCGCCCGTGATTGCGACTGTCCGCTGCATCATCCGCTCCTCCATGTCGCCGGGGACCATAGAGCCGGCTGCGGCCGGATCAACCGGCCCGATCAAGCGTCGGCGAACACCTTCGCCATCAACCGCTCCAGCGCCTCCTGATCGTCCGTATCGAAGGCGGCCGGCGTCGTCGCATCCACGTCGAACACCGCGATCAGGGCGCCCGAAGCGTCGCGCACGGGCACCACGATCTCGCTGGCCGAACGGCTGTCGCAGGCGATGTGGCCGGGGAAGGCGTGCACATCCTCGACCAACTGCGTCTGGCCCGTCGCCGCGGCCGCGCCGCACACTCCGCGCCCGAACGCGATGCGCAGGCACCCCAGCGTCCCCTGATAGGGCCCGACCACCAGTTCATCCGCCTTGTCCGGCGCCACGACATAGAAGCCGGTCCAGAAATAGTGCTCGAACGCATCCGCCAGCATCGACGCCACCGTCGCCATCCGCGCCGTCACATTCGGCTCGCCGTCCAGCACGGCCAGGACTTCCGCCTCGACCTCCAGATAGCGCGCCGCCTTGTCGGTGGGACGATCGTTACGGGCGACATAGGCCATGGAAAAACTCCGGAGCGGGACAGGCTGGCGATATAGGCGAGGGCTCGGCCGAAGGGGAGGGGCGCCGTCATTCGCCGCCGCTTCGCCGGGAACGCTTTTATGCGCCCCTGTGTTGGCGCTGGAAGACAACGACGGAGCCTCGCGTGACATCCACCCCTTCACGATCGCTCAGCCTGATCGCCGCCCTGATGCTGTCGGCCGCCGCAGCCGCCTGCGGTCAGGACGCCGGCGCGCCTGGGCCAGCTGACGCGACGCAGACCCCCGCGCCAGAGCAGACAGCACCGCCTCCGGAACCGGCGAAAATCAACACGAACCCTGCGACCTCGTCGTCAGCGCCAGCGACGCCGACGGCCTCGCGCAAGTCCTGCTATCTCTCGGTCGACGGCAAGGTTTTGCTCGACGAGCCGTGCCTCGTCTATCCGTTCGGCGACGGCGGCTATACGATGAACGCTTGGTCCGAGGGCAAGCCCAAAAACTCACATTTCGCCGTCGTCGTCCTGATGGCCGACGGTTCGGCCGACGCCACCTGGAACGCCGATCCCGATGACGATAAGGCAGGCGATCGTCTGGGGTCCGTGCGCCTCAGCGACGGCTGCTGGATCAACGACCGCGTGCGCATCTGCGCGGGATAACCGTGTTCAAGAGGGCGAGGCAGGATTCAATCCGTGCCTCAAGCTTGAGCGCAAGCGCATGATTTATCCCAAACAAAACCACTGGGACGAAACGTCTCGAGGCGAAAATGTGGTTGACGACAACGCAAAACACCTTCGATTTGTGCGCCTGAGTTGCGTCGCGGGGGCGCAGTAGAGTCGTCGGCCGCAGGCCGCAGGGGGTAGTTTTGGGTTTCAGTTTCAAGGGCGGGCTTCTGGTCGCAGCGGCCGGCGTCGCGATCATGGTGGGCACGACGGCTGTGGCGCAGACGGCTCCGGCTCCCACGGCGCCGACCGGCGGCTTCTACATGGCCAACGGCACGCGCACGACGAACTATCAGACGGCCATCGCGTCCTGGCGCGCGGACAGCCAGTTCTCCGTCGATTACTCAAAGGGCTTCCTGGGCTTGGAACACGCCTACGCCATGGGCCTGAGCGGACGTGGACAGACCGTCGGGGTCAATGACGCCGGCGTCTATATGGCCCACCCGCTGTTCGGATCGGCCGGCAAGGTGACGGGCCTGCGCAGCCAGGCGGTCGCCGGCTATGGCAACGACGGCATGATCAATCCGCGTCGCCAGTGGGAAGGTCACGGCACCCACGTGTCCGGCACCATCGCCGGCGATCGCGTGACGGGCCAGCCGATGTTCGGCAACGCCTTCAACGCCAAGCTATACGCCGCCACCGCCAACTTCTCGGCCGGCGACTTCCTTTGGTATAAGGACGCGATCATCGACGGAAAGATCGTCGCCACCCAGAACCAGAACATCGTCGATCTGGCCAATACCGGCCAGGTGCGCATCATCAACAACAGCTGGGGCAGCGGCAACTCCCTGCCGTTTAACGCCTCGCTGCCCACCGTGCTGGCGTCGTTCAACCGCAACTATGGCGACTTCTACAAGCCGGTACTCGACAAGGACGTCCTGGTCGTCTTCTCGGCCGGCAACGGCTTTGGCGTGCACGCCGGGATTGATGCGGCTGCGCCGCTGAACGATCCGCGCTTGCGCTCCAACTGGCTGTCGGTCGCCAACTATTCCAGCTTCACCGCCGCCGACCCCTCGACCAGCTTCTGCGGTCAGACGGCGACCTGGTGCGTCGCCGGCCCGGGTTCGGCCGTCGTCTCGTCCGTGCCCGCCTATACGATGGACCGGGCGGGCATCCTGGCCCTCTATCCGCGCGCCAACTACGCCGGCCTGTATTCGGCGACCACGGTCACCGCTCTGCAAAACGCGTCGGTGAACCAGTTCATCGGCGTTTTGAACGCCTACCTGAACGCCCGCGCCGTGGGCGGACCATCGTATGACGAGGATGCATGGCGCCGCGAAGTCGGACGTCAGGCTGCCGCCATCACCCTGGTTTCGGGCGCGCGACTGGGTGATCCGGATGGCTTCACCTCCGTTCTGGCCGGACTGCTGACCTCGACCAACAATATGGCGCTGCTGACCCCGGCCTTCTCGGGCGCGGTTTTGCAGTACGCCAATGACGAGCTTCAGCGCGTGCTGAACCAGTATATCAAATACACGGGCGGCGGTTATGCGGCCTACACCGGCACGTCGATGGCGGCGCCGAACATCTCGGGCTTCGCGGCCCTGTTGATGGAAAACTTCCCCGAATATTCGACCGCCCTGATCTCGGACATTCTGGTGTCCAGCTCCAAGGATCTGGACACGCCGGGCGTCGATCTGCGCTCGGGCTGGGGCGCGCCGCAGATGGACGTGGCCCTGCGCGGACCGACGGCGCTGCGCGACACCCGCGACGTGACCGTCGCTGTGGGCACGGTCGATATCTGGAGCAACAACATCGGCGACGCGCGCGACCGCTATTCGGCCGAGGTCAAGGCCAACTTCGGCAATGACATCGGCGGTCTGGTCAAGAAGGGCGGCGGTCAGCTGATCCTGACGGGCGCCAACGACTACAGGGGTCCGACCCGGGTCGAGGGCGGCCTTCTGACCGTCAACGGCAGCCTGCTGCGCTCCAGCGCCACCGTCGGCGGCGTCGGCATGATCGGCGGCACGGGCCGTCTGGCGAACCTGACGGCGGAAAGCGGCGGCGTGGTGTCGCCCGGCGACGGCGTCAATCCGTTTGGAACCCTGACGGTCGCCGGCAACCTGAACTTCAAGCCCGGCTCCTTCCTGTGGATCCGCTCCAGCGTGAACGGCGCGGCCTATTCTCGCCTGAACGTGGGCGGCACGACCAAGATCGACGGCGGCCAGGTCATCCTGAAGGCCGACAACGGTGAATGGAATTTGCGGACGCGGATGAACATCATCAACTCGACCGGCGCGGTGACGGGTACGTTCAGCGGCGCCCAAAGCGACCTGGCCTTCCTGGCCCCGGTGCTGACCTATTCGACCAACGGCGTGGTCCTGACGGTGCGGCGCAACGACGTGACCGTCGCTTCGCTGGGCCGCACAGACAACCAGCAGTCGGTCGGCGGTGCGCTGGACGTCATGATCAACAACACCGCGACCGGGACCAACCGCGATCTGTCGCTGGAAAACGCCCTGCTGGACGCCAGCGTGCCTGCGGTTCAGGGCGCGCTTAGCGGCCTGACCGGCGAGGTCCACGCCACTCTGGGCGGCCTGGCCGTTTCGGACACCCGCGTCATCCGCGACGCCATGTCCGAGCGCGGACGCAGTCAGGGCGGCGCGGCCACCTACGTCGGCAACGGCGTGTCGGTCTGGGGCAGCGGCGTCTTCGGCAACGGCCAGGGCTCGGCGCATGACG
>Ga0308156_1003157_pt1 | contig 13030 bp, 13 predicted proteins | sample PhyAR2_FD_201041 | JGI IMG/M metagenome (GOLD analysis project Ga0308156, IMG submission 201041) | Phyllosphere microbial communities from UC Gill Tract Community Farm, Albany, California, United States - DLSL A.R2 | ecosystem: Host-associated > Plants > Phyllosphere > Unclassified | place: USA... | reverse complement strand
ATGGATCAAGACTTGAAAACCAGAAAGAGTATCATCAAGATATTGGCCAATTTGTTCGCGCTGTTTGTTAATCTTTCCTTTAAAAATAAGTTTTAGGGCTCTTTCTCTTGAAATGGATTTGATTTCATCTACTGATGGAAGTTGGTCAATTGACTTAATAATAATAACATCTGTTGTTCTGTCCACAAAGCTAATTTAAAGAAAATTTTGTGCAACAAGTGGTCATGCAGAGAGAATAGCCTTATTTTAATTTGACTATAATTGATAATTATTCATAATAATTGCGTTGAAAATATTGTACCCTCCTTGGGAATTTAGCTGAGTTTCGCCTCTCTTGTTAGTTTACTTTTGTCTATACCCAAGTCATTACTGAACAAATCAACCAGTATTTCTTCAATTTTGCTTTTATTAAAGGTGCTTGGGTTGCGTCTAGATTTCAAATAGCTTTCCCTTGTCATTTTTTTTACTACTTGACCAACAGTTTGCAGGTCAAGTATATTGCCGAATTTTCTTGCAAACCAAAGTCCAACAAAATACAAATTTGCTGTAAAAATAGCATATAGTATTTTTTAATACGCCATTGAAAATACTGTTCGTTTCATAATCCAATAATCTATTCAAGCCGCGTTCGTGATCATCCAATGTTGCTATTGGTCTTAAGCTATCCAAGTATCCTCATATTTAACAACCTTCCATTTGCCTTTTATTTTTTCAAGAATAAAATACCACCCCTGGCCACATAATCCACCGCAGATATGATCCACGGATACAAAGGCTTTTTGACCGTCACGTGTCAGGATAGGTAAGTGGAAGACCAGTTTCGTTAAGAAACGTTCTTCCTCAGTCAATCTATTGCTGTCTTTAACCATATACTTGTGAGTGATCGATTGGGGAATGAAGACTGTATCCCTGGCTCTTGTCTGATTTAGGAAACCGATTGAATCCTGCATGTTATAACCAAGATGGTCAAACAATTCCCGGATTCCAATAGCATCCCCCAGAGGATAACCCTCCTTATAGGACGTATGTATCAGATCTTTTTTAAATTTGTTTTCAATATAAGTCTCAGGTTTTTCAGTTATGATCAATCGATTGATGTAAGTGTCATGGTTAAATATCGCTTCTAGTATTTCCGCATAGTCTTTTTCAACTTTAGAATAATCAAAGCGTTTATCTGGCATTCTTGCCTTAGGTGCTTTTTTAGTGGAGCTTTGGCAAGCTACAACAAGAAATAAGAAGGGTATTAAGAAGTATACTTTCATAAAATAGGGCAAATGATTTTAAAGATGATGTCAAAAAGTCTTCTTTTCCATAATGCAATTTACTAAATTCATACATCACGTTTTTATTTATGATACTGTTGGAGGAGAAATTCAGAATTGTATCTTTTGGGATTGAGGTTAGGATAGTAAGATCTCAATGAAGTAACTAACACTTCTAACATATAGAGAAGACAATCTTAAATTATGGATTATAGAGCGACAGGAATTGATGCTGTTATATTTTATTCAATGATCCACCGTCAACTAACTGAGCGGTTCATTCCATTGAGGTATACCGATAAACATATCATTTACAAATTTTTCTGTATACCGCTGCATTCCAGTTTCCTCCTTATCAAAGTAGGTCTTTATTTTTGAGCATACTTTAGGGTTGTAGCATAACTTGACGCGGAAGTTTTCGATCCATTCTGCCCGTATAACAATGGTAATTAATTTTTTCGTATCTCTGGACAATCCGATTACGGTAATATCTTGGCACATCCCAGCATACCAATCAATAATATACACTTTGGTGCCCGGGCTAAACTGTTTCGTGCCATAGCGGGTTTCTATTTTCCCTTGACCATAGCTAATTTCCTGTTTGATGTTAGCTACCAATGTCCATAATGGTATAGGTTCTAAATGATCCATATTTATTCAGCGCTATTGTAGATATGACGCCATCGGTGTCTGTCGAAATGTTTTAGTTTTCAATGATAGTGACGTCAAGTCATCAATAATGATTTCATCTATTTGAAAATCGGTGATTATTTTTTCCTGAATGTTTGCATAATCTAAGGAGTCAATTATTTCGCCTGAGAGGATATCGAAAATATATAATGTACCTCCTGCGTACGCATTTTGGCCACTTTCAGGCATAAATCCATGAATACAACCTAAATTGCTCTTAGTTGTTATGATATTGTAACACCAAATTCTATTATCTTTTTTAAATTTGGAAAAATTTATTGACCATATCGGTTTCACCACATTGTCGTGTGTAAAGCAGTGCAATGAATTTTTTTTGTCACTTATCAATAAATAGGCTTGGGTATTATCAAATTTGATCCAACTCGTACCGCCTACATTTTCAAGTTTTATTTCATCGAAACAGTGATTGTCAAAGTGATACCTCAAAATAGATTTTTTCTCTGTTGGAATATAAATAATATTGCTTTTAAGGTGTAAATCTGCATTGTACAGACTTTTGTCGACTTTATCTTTTTTGAAAACTACCTCACCGTTTTTAATATTTACACAACATAGTCCACGATAATATTCAAGTAAAAAATAGTTAGATGATTTATCTATTATGCTTCTATATCCCAGGAACTTTTCTGTAGAAAAGAGTTGTTGTTTAGTCTCAATGTCAAAAGCTGTAATTGTCGTTTTATTTACATTTCGTATTGTTAGCCAATTTTTGGAATTCAAAAGTATAATATGGCCATTAGGGGCAAAATCTAAGAGGCGGAATTCTTCAAAACCAAGATTATTTAGAATATTTAGGTTTGAATCTGTAAAGATTAAACCTTTTTTATCATCCTCTATAATAGCCTTATTAATTTGTATTCTATTAATAACTCTTTTATTTTCGATTCTCATATTGCAATGCGCTAAGAGTCTTGTTGTTATATTTTATAATGCTTGAGATTCTTACATGACATGTTTTGTCAATTCCTGATTTGAGTTTATTAGTTTGGTATAACTAGATTAGCTTGTGAAAAGTCAATGGCTTTGTGCCTATCTTTCATTTTCTTGTCGAGTATGACCTTGTCATCCGTGAATGAAACAGGAGGGGTTTTAAAATGCCAGGTTCCCAGATAGTTTAATGAGTTTTCTGTAATCTTAAAAGTAAAGCGTTCTAATTCATCTATATTTATCAGGCCAGCATTTACTTTATCTTCAAAGCAATCTGTTGTATCCGTATTCTTAAAAATATACTCTGTATACATTTTGCCACCATACCACTTACTATTGGTCCACCAATAATTTAGAATAGCGTAGTTACCCGGCTCAATGGTATATATGAAGATATTTTCCTTTGATGATTTGAATGTCGGCTTCACTCTAAATGAAAAAACCTCCTTTGTTTCTGTATTGATCAAACGTATGTCCTGCGGAAAACCTCCACTGCTGAATCCTAATCGTTGGATGAAATTACCATAGATAATTGCTTTTCCACGAGGTATGCCGTCGTTACTTGCGACATCATTAAGGTGTTTAAGATCTTGTGCATTAATCTGCATTGATAAAAAAACTAAGAATACTGTTATTATACGTTTCATTTCTAAAGCTGATATTGGCTGAAAAATATTTCTTGCCGACTTTAATTTAGATTAACTAGCTAGCCATAAAACTATAATAAATACCCCATATTTTATGTATCAATTATGAAATTAATGATTATATAACACACCTATTTTCTCAATGAGTTCTTTGCATTTACTTTTTTCATCCATTTAGTTTGATTTAAAAATCGAATCCCAATTCGGGTAGCATCCGTTCGTGGTTATTCATAAAATACTTCATCAATTTGTATTGTTCGGTATCCTGATATGCAATCAGCTTTATTCCATTTTCAGCTACCTGATAGATGTCAGCTTCGGGATAGGCCATCAGGATAGGGGAGTGTGTTGCAATAATAAATTGCGATCTAAGTTCTACAAGCTCTCTTATTCGGCTCAACATATTTAGCTGGCTTATGATAGACAGTGCAGATTCTGGCTCATCAAAGATATAGAGTCCGTTACCGTTGAGGCGGTGATGTAATAACGAGAGAAAGCTTTCACCATGAGAGCGTTTGTGTAGTGATCCATCATAGGATTTCTGAACTTCATATTGATCTACTGCTGTGGCAACATTATAAAAGCTTTCAGCCCTGAGAAAATAACCATCCCTGTTGCGGTATGCCGTACGTATCACGTGGATATCTTCAAATAAAGCAGAATGGGAATCCATGGTGCTAAAATTAAAATTGCGGCTTCCACCTTCAGGATTAAAGCCGGAATTGATGGCTATCGCTTCTACTAGTGTTGATTTTCCTCTACCATTTTCTCCTACGATGAAGGTCACAGGACTCCGAAATTTTAGTTCATCCAGTGCTGACAATGACGGGATATTATACGGATAATGGTCGCGGCCCTCTGTAGGTTTTTTATTTCGGATTTGGCTAATATAAATCATCTAATTATACTTTATCTATATGTTGATAGTTGAGCTCTTGATTCTTTTACTTCGAATCCCCTAATTTATGTATCTGGTTTCAGATCCTGATGTTTTTAACCATTCACTTACCTCTATACGTTTAAACTCTAATTTCAACAGGAATAGCTACTTTAGCTTCGATCATATTTTTTACAGGAGTATAGATATCTATTTCAGTATTAGGTGAAGTGATACTAATGATTAGACTATACCGAACTGTATTTTCATAACGTTTTAGTTTTTTGCGAGTTTTCCACCAGCAAGTTGTAGGATGTATTGCAATAACATTTCGGGTTGCAAGGTCTGCGGCTGTACCTTCCCAAATGTCTTTGTGGACAGAACCTTTATTTCGAAGCTTTTCTCCAAGCCACCAGTTCCTCTCCTGGCCTTCTTTTTGGTAATCGTCATCTCTTTCATCTGCGCTTATTCTTTTTTTGAAGGCCTTTATGCTCTCATTTACATCAATCATTTTAAATCTTAAAGCATGCGACATATAATTATTTGCTTTTGCATATCTTTTGTTTCCTGGATTGGGTTCTATGAAATAAGAAAGCGTAACTGTCATTCTAACTGGAGTATTAAATAGCTCCGACAGCGCATCTATTGGCCACGGTAGATCGTAAAGATGGAATTTATCAGTTTTGATATCCGAGCCCTTTAACTTATAAGGTTTCAGCTCTGCCTCGCAAATTAATGTGAGTGAATTAGATGCACTTTTAATTGCTCTAGTGAGATTCGGTACGCCATATCCTACTGTTTGTAACAGCCTCATTTTTTCGGCAGCTGATAATTGGCCGATGTTTCTGTTATTTAACATGCCGGGTGTCCAGTCCGCAGAATGGACAATGAGTGCTCTTATTGTTTCCGGCCTAAAATTAGGATAGGCAATATACAATTGTGCAGCAAATCTACTGGCTAGTGCTGTTGCAGCGCTGGTGTCACCAAATGATGTTAACCATTTCAGTGTGGTGCCGCGCGACGTGCTTAACAGTTGTAGCGAATCAGGACGTAGCACTCTTCCGTATTGTAGCGCCTGATTACCACCTTCCATCACAATATCTGGTTTTCTAGGCCATTCATTTTTCCAATTGACTGAGGTTGTGTTACAAGGAGACATTGCCCCACGATTAGCAAGCAATTCCGGCTGGGGATGGATAGTTAAATCTATGCTATCTTTCAGTGTATAAGCACCCACAGTTAAGGCATTAAATGCCTGTCCAGGGTCATTTATACTATGGTCATCATTCACAAGTGGGTAGCCACTTCGAACTTCGTCTAATAAGTTTCCAGAAGAGACGATAAATAAGTTTTTATCATTTATTTCTTCTGAACCATACGAGAGCTTATCAATTGTTGCAGACCATAATGATGGCGTTCCAAAATGTTGATAATGATCTGTAGAAACAGCCATGCAAATAGCTCGCTTATGAAGGGGATTCATAACTTCAGCAGTGGAAATAGCTTCTGTCGTTACAAATCCATAATTTTGAGGATCGTGCGGATTCGTATGGTCGATCATTCTTACACTCTCAAATTCATGGGAAATGTTTACAGAATGATTAGTTCCTAATACATCTGCCAAGTCTCCATAAAGTGCTAAACCGGCCATTGGTGTTCCGTGACCAGTTGTAATGCTTGTTCTATCTGCAACATGTCCATCAGGAAAAACTGTTAAAAGATTGCGCTTTTTAATATGAGGAGCAAGCAAAGGATTACCGTGATTGACCCCCGTGTCTAATAAACAGACCGATACACGGTGTTCATGTGAGTTGTTTGTCACCCTTGGTAAAAGATCATTGATCCAGTTATTTTGGTCTAAACGTTCTGCGTTAGTGAAAAAATCTGCTAGATTTCGAGGTTTGCGTAATTCACTTAGGCATTCCAAATACAGAAGACTTTTCATTTGTCGAGCAGATCCTTTGATATAACCGACCGCGTGTTCTGGAAAATAGCTCCACTGCCGACCAATTTGTAAGCCGTTTTGTTCCATTAAGGATTTGCAATGGTTAGTATGCTCCTTATTGCCGTCGTAATCAAGCCAGACTTCCCACCAAACATCTATATCCAGGTCAGAAAATCAATTTCGGGCTCTTGCCAAAAAGCCTTCAACGTAGCGGCTCTGATATCATCTATGTTGGCAATGAGAGAATTGTTTTGGGGCTTTGGGTCTCCTTTTCTGATACTCTGCCAAGTATCTTTTTTTATGAAATTATCTATTTTAGTTAAAAAGGCTTTAATCGATTTTTTGTCTAAGTAAATCCCCGCTTCTTGATACTCGATGAGATTTCCAAATTCGTCGCTTTCTTTGCAAATTCGCGTGAATGCAATACCGAAATTAGATTTATCGTCGAACTTATCAATATCCAGCTCAAAGCCTATAGCAGATTTAAAAACAAGATAAACGAAATCTTGTGGTTGTTTCCCTTCGGGAAAATCGACTAAAGCTTCATTAAATCTGACTTCCACGGAGTTTCCATGTTGTTGACGATTAATTTCGCTACGAGCTAAAACTGTATGTCCTCCTCGAATAGTAGAGGTATAATTTTTGGCATCATAAAAATTTCCATCTATCACTAGATGGGGCAGGTTATTTTCTGGCATATTGAAAAAAGAATAAGTCCCTTAAAAAGGTCTTTTCCTTCCTTCTACATAATGTAGTATTTTTTCTTCACTCACATTTTTATCACCATAAACTAGACAATCTTTCCATACATCACTTACAATACGGTGAATGTCTGCAAAGCTTAATCCGATGGCTTTATGAGTAACTTTTCTTAGATCTATAGTAGAGGGGAGGTCAAACCCAGTGAATTCTAAATCAAATAATTGGTATATATCTTCCTCAGTAGGAAGAGGAAACTGGATGATATCATCAAAACGTCTGAATAGTGCCACATCCAAAGCTTCTGGGAGATTTGTTGCAGCGATTATCAAACTTCTCGAATCATCTTTTTCAATCTGTAGTAAGAAACTATTGAGTACACGTTTTATTTCGCCCACTTCATTTCCAGCGGAGCGTGAGGTACCAATGCTATCAAACTCATCGAAAAGATATACAGCTCTAAAATCCCGCATTGCGTCAAATACTAAACGAAGTTTGGCAATGGATTTACCCATATATCGACTAATCAACCCATCGAGCCTGATGATGAATAGGGGGAGGCCCAGTTCACTCGCCAAAACATGCGCACTCATTGTTTTACCACAGCCTGGAGCACCAGTAAAAAGAAGCTTTCTACGAGCAGTCAAACCATGACTTTCGAGGATGTCTATTTTACGTTGCTCATCGAGTACACGCTGGATAGAGTTTCGTACATTTTTTGAAAGTACCATATCCATAAGTTTTACCTCAGGGCGAACTAATTCCAGTAAATCTTCTAATTCTTTTTGAGCACTATTGACAGGAAGCTTTTTGATCAGAACAGACTCTTTACTTTTAGAGAGTTTAGCTTTGGCGATCATTTTTTTGAGCTCTTCGGCTAAGGCAGTATGGCCTTGGCGCGCTTCAGCGGCAGCTATTTGCATAGCAGTAGCATAGAAACGACTGTCGTCTCCTTCGCCAAACGAACGAATCAAGCTCTTTATTTGTTCCAATGCTGCCATTTGCTGTACTCAAAAATTTTTGCAAATATAAGGTTATATAATCAAAATAGGTGCCGATTTTGGGCTTTACATAAAGGGAATAATATTATCAAAGACTGCATTTTGTTTTTTTTTGAAATAAAAAATTCGAAGCCCAAATTTTGGACTTCGAATCAATATTTACTTTTATCATTGTACATTATGAAAACCTTTTTGAACAATCAGGCTAATATCTCGCTTTAGCTGATCTCGATATTCTTTCTTTGAAAATTCTAACTCTGTCACAAAATAATCATAGTTGATTAGTCTCGCTTTTACCTTAATGTTATTGACAAAGATACCAAAGTCAATGTAAGCTATAGTAAGAAAACAAGCACTATTTCCATCAATTTCTATACTCCCAACTTTTGTAAGTTTTGTCAATTTCGTATAAAAAGACCAGGTACCGTCGGAAGATAATTTTTTAAAGGTATTTCCTTTAGAATCTAAAAATCTTATCTCGAGATTGCGTATATTTCTATCAATCGTTTTCAGGCGATACTATGTCTAAATAATAATCTTTTGGTTTTCAGTAAATACTCAAAAGTAAATCTCTCCTTGCAGAAATGTTTCTCTTTGAAAAGATAGTCCTGATTCATTTTTCTGACCATTCTAGTTTACATAGAGAAGGCCACTTTCTTTTAAGCATATATTTAGAGCTCTAAAGGAGGAGCTGGATCTAATTTCACATCTAACCTAGCGAAAAAGTTAAATCCATAATTTGGCCAATGCGCTGGTATTAATAACGTGTTCGAATTTACTGATAATAAATATGCCATTCCTGCATTAGGATAGACAATGTCGCCAGCAGCAGTAAGAACGTATTGTGTCAAACTATTGTTAAGGGCATAATTTAACTGTACATCTAAATTGGATGACCATGGAAATGCAGCGTTCTTTATGATGTAATCAAGCTTTTCATACCGATTCATAAAACGATTAACGCTATCTTGTGTCGTTGTTGGGGAACTTATACCAGCCATTTTAATTAACGTGTCAAAAGTTTGAGGCAGATTGTACTTTGCTGCTCCATCGCTTACTGCTGGAGATCCAGAGTTTGGAGGATAAGGATTGTTTGTAGGTTTTTTAGGAACGGGAGGAACAATATTTTTCAGACACTTTTTAAAATTGCTTGTTGCAATAGGATTGAAATAGTCATAATCAGGTTTTATTTCGTTTAAGAAACCGGTAGCGCAAGCTTCAACTCTTTGTGCAAACACAGCTTCGGGTTGAGGTGTGGTCAGTCCCGCTTTTTTTGCGAATTCTGCTTCGGAATCTTTTTTAGGTTCGGTAGTTTGATCTTTTTTACACGCTCCAAAGCCTAGCCCCAGCAGCGCAATAAATATTAAATATCTTTTCATTTGGTAATATAATTAGCTGAAAAGATAAGTAAAACACTGGATTTATTTTCTTTATAACGGGAAAATTACATGTAAGTGTCCCAAAAAATCCACCAGCTTAAAACTGGACATAACTGTTTAGATGACCTCCTCCCCGTTGTTCAGACAGTCAAAAGTGGAGTTTCGGGCTTTGTGAGTTGTAAGTTAACAAATTCTTTGGGAGTTAAATCATTTAGTGCGCTGTGCGGCCTGTAATGATTGTATTCCCACCTGAAATTCTCAATCTTGTGCCTTGCATCTTCAAGTGACAGAAACCAATTTACTGATAAACATTCGTCTCTGAATTTGCCATTGAAAGACTCAACATATGGGTTGTCAGTAGGTTTTCCGGGTCTGGAGAAATCCAGTGTTACCTGATTTTCGTAAGCCCACCTATCTACATCTTTTGATATAAACTCACTGCCATTGTCACACTGGATTCTTTCAGGGAAACATCCTTCCATCAGGCAGGCTTTGGTCAGTTCATTTACTACATCGGCACCTTTTAAAGACTTTCCCACTAGTAGTCCGTGGCAGATTTTACTACAATTATCCACTATAGCTAAGATGCGAAAACGTTCGCCGTTAAACAATGCATCCTGTAAGAAATCCATGCTCCATACCCGGTTTATAACTGTAGTCTGCAGTCGGTCTAACCGATGAGCAGCACTACGGCTTCGTTTTGGCCGCTTGGTACGTAGGTTTAGTCCGCAAGCCTTATAAATACGGTAAACACGTTTATGGTTATCGGTGAAACCTTCCCGTCGAAGCAGAACGAATATACGCTTAAAGCCTTAACGGATACGTGTGTGGGCTATTTCATTCATCCGCATTTTTAGCAAACTATCTTGCCAATGTCGGTAATGGATATAATAGTACATCGACCTGGCAAGGCATACACATCGACAGGCCCGTTGGGTTGATATCCGATAATTGCTAACCATCCAATAGGCCATTTCTTTTTTGTAAGCCGGTTTTACAACTTTTTTTTTATCACATCCTGTAACATATGTTTGTCCAAACTTAAGTCAGCAACAAGCTTTTTTAGCTGGGCGTTCCAGCTGCCGCAGTTTACGCAACTCTGGAACACCCAGACCGCCGTATTTTTTCTTCCAATTGAAAAATGTTGCCTGGGAGACTCCCATTTGCCGACATATCTCTTCAACACGGGTACCGGTCTCGGACTGACGTAGCGCGAAGGCGATCTGTGCCTCGGTAAACTTTGATCTTTTCATTGTTTTTCTTCCTATTTAAAATTAGTAATTCACACCCAAATTCTCTACTTTTAAAATGTAATGTTTTATGGGAGGAGGTGGAGTTGCTAACTTAGTCGGCAGATCAATTTAAGAACAATAAAATATCTTAATTTTGAAATAATGATTAAAGTCCGTAAAAAGTACGATCGCATTTTTAAAGAGCGAGCAGTTGAATTAAGTAAAAACAGGAAAAATCTTTCTGAGCTAGCTCGTGAGTTGGGAATCTCTGCTGCCCAATTATATAAGTGGCGTAAAGAGTCAGAAGAGTTTGGATCAGGAAGTTTCCCTGGGAATGGAAATATGAAGCAAACGCCAGAACAAGAGCGGATTAGTTTCTTGGAAAAAAAACTTAAAGACTCAGAACTGGAACTAGAAATACTAAAAAAGGCCATAGGCATCTTTTCCAAGAGCGATCGGTAATATATAGTTTTATCAAGCAACATCAGGGGCTATATTCGGTTGAAAAGATGTGTAAAGTTATGGGCTTTGGATCTAGAAGCTATTATGCTTGGCAAAAACGGTCCCAACAGACAAAAAGCAGGAAATGTAGCAATCTGGAGGACAAGATAAAGGCTATTTATTTCGATAAGAAACAACGGTATGGCAGTCCTAGAATAACTGCGGAGCTGTTGGATGATGGAATTAAAGTTTCTAGAAATACAGTCGCTAAGTATATGAAAAATATGGGGCTACGGAGTAAAATAGGCAAGAAATTTAAAGCTACAACCGATTCAAAACACGCACATAAAATAATGGACAATGTATTAGACCGAAATTTCAAAGCTTCAGAGCCTTCAAAAGTCTGGGTATCTGATATTACTTACATCCATACCAAAGAAGGTTTTTTATATCTAACCACCATTCTGGATTTATATGACCGCAAATGTATTGGTTGGAGTATCAGTGATGGGATGAAAACTGAAGAAACTTCATTGGCAGCTTGGAAAATGGCAATTAAGCACCGTAAACTGTCTCCTGGTCTAATTTTTCATTCGGACCGTGGCGTACAATATGCATGTGAAAAATTTAGTAACACGTTAGATTCCTATAAAATCGTAACAAGAAGTATGAGTAGAAAAGGTAATTGCTGGGATAATGCAGTAGCAGAAAGCTTCTTCAAAACGCTAAAATCCGAGCAGATTTACGGTAATAAGTTGATTACCAAGGATCAGATGAAAGCAGAATTATTCGAATACATAGAAATCTGGTATAATCGAGAACGTCGTCACTCCACATTGGGAAATCTTACAATTGAGCAATTTAATAACAAAGAGCAAAAAATTAAAAAAGCTGCTTAACTAGCACTGCCGATTTTATTTGCAAGTCCAGGTACTAACAATTCGAATGTAATTGAAATGATTAACACCCTAACTTATTTTATTATATAAATCCGTTACCCTAATTTTTAATTTATTATAAAACGCTCTTTTCTGTTGTGTCAACTTTGTTTCTAGGACTAAACAATCCTCGATTAATTCTAAAACTTCCGCCTTGGTCTTAAGTACAAATAGTGATGAGAAGTTAATATTTAATTTTTGACTCACTAACATTATGATATTCCAACCAACTATATGTTCAGCTCTTTCAATCCTACCTATCAAGGTGTTGTCGGTCTCACTAATAATGCCTAAGTCAAGCTGGGAGTACTTGTGTTCTAGCCTCCTTAATTTGACAGTTAGTCCTAGTGAGATATTAATAATTTCTATTTCGATTTTTGAATAGTTGGTCATAAACCAAATGTTGATATATTCGGGAGTTTTATTCGATACATATTTGTATTGAATAAATAAAATTTGTATATTTGCTTAATATTCATTCAATTTTTGGATAGAATAGCATTTGACTAAAAGAGTCTCGATAGTGAATTCCGACAAATTACTAGTGAACGAGACGGTAGTCCAATGCCCATGTAGATATTTTTGTACTTTTGTGCAAGCTATAGCTCGTGGGCGACTATCGTAATTCCGTTTCACTAGGCCGTCGGAAGCCTGCTATACGGTTGATAGGAGCCCGCTATAGTTCTTAATAACCTCGAGGGACTCACTTTATAAAACTTAAATTAAGTGAGTAATGAAACAGAAACAGCAAACAACAAAAAACATCTTCAAATCTCCCGAATAGTTCGGCTTGATCCGGCCAGCAATGATCTGGTAACATCAGCTATGGAATTCGAGATGCCCAATTATATACCGAGTCATACCCATTCAATAGAATTCTAGCTTTCCCAATTAACCAATTTTATTACGGGCGGTTTACGGCCTAAAAAGTAACCGATTCAGTCGGACTGGATAAGCTATGCGCTAAACTC
>Ga0308156_1003153_pt1 | contig 13037 bp, 6 predicted proteins | sample PhyAR2_FD_201041 | JGI IMG/M metagenome (GOLD analysis project Ga0308156, IMG submission 201041) | Phyllosphere microbial communities from UC Gill Tract Community Farm, Albany, California, United States - DLSL A.R2 | ecosystem: Host-associated > Plants > Phyllosphere > Unclassified | place: USA... | reverse complement strand
GCTATTAATCGTCCGTGCCTCTGGCGCTTCTCCCATCAGGTCTGCTGCCATACGATACAGTAACCAGGCTTTTGCCAGACCGTCACGACTTTGCATACGATAGTGCCAATCTGCCTCGCCCATTAGCAGATGCACATACTGCATAAAGATAGCTTTGCGGTAATGTGAAGGCGAATGTAGCGCAATGACATGCGGATCAATCAGCTGATGATCAAGCCCCGAAGAGCGGGTGTCCTGCTGCAACAGCAATGCACAATTCCAGTAAGCGGAACCAGGATGTTCCGTGGCCTGCTGTTTTTGTTGCGGATTAAATATCAGTGCCAACCAGCTGCGGGCTTCCTCAAATCGCTCCTCTTCCTGCAAACGCGATGCGATCATATGCGGCACATGAAAAAACAGTTCTCGTAAATAAAGCCCGTTAGCATCATATAGATCAGGCAACGGGTCATCGCTGGCGCGCAGCCACATCTGATGTTTGCTACGAGGCAGCCGCGGAATATATTGAGGCTCCTGCTGATGCTGTGCATCCCAGGAAAAAACCGCCTGCGGCGAGACCTGCGCCCGGTTGATTAAATCTGGAATATGCTGCGAGTTAAGCCGCACTGCCGGTATCTGTAGACCAGCAATGCCGCTAAAGACAATAAAGTCGGTACCACTCTGTTGCCGCTCAATTTGCGGGCGCGCGTCCTTATCGTTCTCCAGCTTTTCCCACATCAGCGTGAATGTTGATTCATTTCCGCTCGGGCCAAAGGTGAACTCAAGCGATGAGAGATCGCCTTTTGGCAGCTGCACGTCTATCCATGGCGTGGCGGCTGCGCCGTTAAAGGTCAGCGAACCTGCCCACAGCAGGTTATCCTGCTTCTTCAGCGTCGCACACGCCTGACGCACACTCTCGGCATGGACGATAATAAAGTTGCTGGCGTTCTCCAGGCGTTGGGCGGCACCATTGTCAACCTTAATGCTGAAACCTGCGCCCTCGCGGATCGCCTGTTGCGTATAGTCCACCAGCGAGGCGGCCAGAGCAGTTCCGTCCAGCTGTGCTTTTGCCTCAAACCAGCCATAATTTGTTTCTTTAAAGGCATTGGCAAAAATTTGCGTATCCGACAGGAAGGCAGGATGAGACAAGGTAACCGACTGGAAAGGCTTACTGCTGACCGTGCAGCGTAATTCAAGTTCACCCTCATTATTGGTGCGAATATCCGCTTTTAACCAGTCGTCCGTCGTTAACTCGAAATAACGGGACAAATAGACTGATAGTGGGTGAGTTTCAATTGCCACCTCGCCTGAGCGCCCGCGAATCTGCAGCTGATGAGGATGATTCGGGTCATTGTGCTCCCGGTAAACCGCCTCCAGCCACAGCCAGGGATTGGTATCTGCGTCGTGCTGCACAATGCTTTTCAACACCCAGTTGCTGCTGGCAAGGCGGTACTGGAACGTCATCAAATCCGCTGCGGCGTCGGCAAAATAGGTGAACAGATTATTATATGCTTCAGCACTGAGCGCAACGCTGCCTTCACTCTGGCGTTTTAACACGTCGCGTTGCACAGAGAAGCAGATTTTTTGGTCGGACTCTTTCCTGTTATCGTCTCGCAGGACGATGAGCAGCTGGTCATCACTGCCGCGAGCCTGTTCTATTGCCAGCGCCAGCAATTTAAAACCTGATGTATCAAACATGATGGTTTTAGCTATTGATACCTCATCGCGCCATAGCACTTCCGGTGTTGACCACTGATGATCCAAACCCAGCCAGGCAATGCTCAGCTCCAGCGGATAAAAGTGATTGGTTGCATTGCTGCTGCCTGACTTATCGAGCGGCTCGCCATGATGAAGCCAGATAAGATGCAGGCGCCCGCAGAACATGACCAGCCTCGCCTGGATAACCGGCCCGTTCGCAGGCATGGTGATTTCCTGCCATTCGGTCCAGGCATCGGGCTGAATAAATTCAGAGGTTTTATCCAGACGCACTGCGACCTTACGCCAGTAATATTTGGGCGGCCTGGCGGTGTCTTTGCCAAGCAGATAATAATCTGAGTTAACGAAGGCATATCCGTCAAAGTGACCGTTGTCAGCCTGACGGCCAATGTAATCGATATAACCAGACTGAACCTGAATGCTGTTCTGAAATTCATAACCGTTCAGCCACGTCAGTAAAGCATTCTGTACCGCAGCATCACTGATTTTCCCCTGGCCCAGGTCATTTTCCAGCATCCTGAATAGTTGGGTTTTATCCATACGTAAGTCAGCACGGATATAATTCTCAGGATAGTCTTCCAGCATTTGATATCCGGCCCACAGTGAATAGTGCGACATAGCCTGCTGCCAAAACGTCACGACTTTCGGATCAAATTCCTTGTTATATCCTGGCTCGGTGCTATTGAGTACCGCATTGATGTAGGTCTGTACACAGGCAAGTGCTTCTGCCAGGTAAGATGTCGTCACTGCCGAGCTGACCTGGGTATCCATCATAAAGTAATTGTTCAGATGGTCGGCGGTGATCATATTCAGGGAACCCGCCTGAAGCTTGTGCGGCAAAATATGATGAATAACGTATGCGCACAGCGCATCCCGCCATTGTTCGGATAATTTATCAGTTAATGCAATATTCATAATAGCCTCAGCAAAGGTAGTCGATGGGCTACATGAAGTCGGCGCCAGCGAGTACTCATAAAAGAGCGGAGTGAAAGAGGTTAAGGATGCATAACTGCCCCGACAGGGTGCCAGGACAGTTAACGGATGGAGGTTTTTACTTTATTTAAGCGGTTTTACGACGCCGTCTGTCCAGATGGGTACCAGAGCTTCGGGCCAAGTGAAGCCCAGCCTAATAGCGGCATCATGACGCAAGCCGGTGGTCTGACAATTAATCGTCCAGCTGACCTCTCGCGTTGTTTTATCAAAGTGATTTTCATGGCCCAATTCAGGCGTAAAGGTAAGACCCAACGATGGCGCAGAGTCGCGTCCGTAATAGAGCAGGTGCATCGGTTTTTCCAATAGCGGATGATCCTCCGCCAGGCGCCAGGTCAGCTGGCGTGAAGCATGTTCGTCTGGGGTTTGTTGCGTCAGGATGATGGGGCCGTTAAGCGGCTGCCCATCCAGCAGAATTTCCATCTCCAATGGCGGCAGGAAGGTCACCGGCGTGAACGTGTGCTTCTGATTAGCGCCCCAGTGGGCAATCACAGTACGCTCGCCGGCAAGCTGGCTTTTCAACTGATAACGGGCGATACCGTCGGGACCGGTGAACTTTGTTACTGGTTCAACATCTGCTGCTTCATTAACTTCCCAGGTCACCGGATAATTGACGACTGGCTTATCATCTGCGCTGAAAATATGGATTTCATATTCGCTGGCGCTGATGCCATCGGCCATCGGCCATTTTTTGCTTTCCCAGATATGTTTGAGTTGAGCATTTGCCAGCACCTCAAAGGTTAAATCTTTGCGATGATATGTTAGCGGGTTTTCGTCTTTAGTCTTGAGTAATACAGTAACGTTTACTGTGCCAGCCATAAAGGCATTAAGAGATGCCACAGCCTCGCCATTTTCATCACTCTCTATTTCTGTTGCCGACTCGTCCAGAACGGCACCCTGGCATTGCCAGCTTAGCGCCTGGCTGACCACCGGTTCGTCGTCCAGGCCCAGTACCCTGGCTCTGACCTTGATGGTATCGCCAACAACCGCCCAGGAGATGAGTTCCAGTTTATCAATATAGGGCAGGTTGATAAATTCCAGATCGATAAGTTGAGGATCGGCTGAACTCCCGGCATAGCTAACTGCCACGCAACCCCGGCCAGGATGACGACTGCGCAATTTGATGGTGCTGAAACCTTCGCTGTCTGTCAGTGTTTCACCAGCACTGTCTACAAAGGATCCGATGGTCGTACTCCAGTTCACCAGGCGGTCAACGCCAGGGTTCTCATCGACATCCAATAATTGAGCGCGAAGCGTATAAGTGCCCTTGTTTCCTGCCAGCTGCCAGGGATACGCAGGACGGTCAGCAATCGGCATCATAAACAACGTATCTTCATCGCAATCAATGGTCACCGGCGGAGCATAGGCATGGCTGTCCAGTAGCCAGGCACCCTGCACATGAGCGATCCCCATTTGCGAGCCTGCCGCCAGGCGCACCATCGCCACGCCATCCTCATCGGTAAAACTATAGCGGTCGAGCAATGTGCCCATATCGGTCGACCAGGTTACCCGAATGCCGGAAACCGGCTTGTTGTTCATATCCAACAATTTCAGCGTTACCGTTGTTTCTTCGCCTTTTTTCTTCGCCACCAGACGTGAATGATTCACCATACAGCGGGAGGAGAGACTCTGTCGCAGTTCTGCAACGTCGCTGCGTTGTTCTTCCTGACGACGGAGGCTGCTGAGCATTTCCTCGGCTGCCTGGCGATAAGCATAAGTATCATCATGCGCGCTCAGCTTGCTGAGCTTCATTAGCGAGTCAGCGCTCAGACCGGTTTTATCACTCAACTGGCGGGTTTCCACCAGCACACAGAGCTGCGCCAGATTACGAATAATGCCATCTGTGGATACCCGAGCGGCCACATCCAGCACTTCACGGATGCCCCATCCCAGCCAGTTGGCGATTTTTTCCGCTGCCGCATCTTTTATCAACGGCTTTTCATTTTCTGACATGTCGCCCAATGCCTCAATCAGGGAAAAATACCCTAACAGTTGCTCTTCGGACTGTCTGGCCAGCTGGCAACAGTGGGTATAGCGGGCCAGTAAATAGAGCGTGTGCAGCGTGAGATCGGTGCTTCTGACGCTGAAGCGGGCTTGCTGGGCGCGGCTCAGCAAGCTGGAAAACAGAGCCGGACTTAATGATAATTGCTCTGCAATATGCGCGCATCGCTTCATATACTGAATCAGCGGCATCATGGCCTGCATGCTCTCAGATTGTAGCTGTTCAGGATCAAACATAATGGCGCTTTCCAGCAACTGATGCACTTTACCTTTGGCCCAGTAGACCACTGGGATAACCCGTTCGGAATTGAGCGACAGGAAGTCAGACAGACGCTCCTGCACTACGCCCCACTGTTGTGAACGAATGCGCAGGACAACCCCAAGGATCAGTTTTTTCAGGCGTTCGGCTTCATCAGGTGTCAAGATCGGAAGCTCACTGTCCTGCCCCTCCTGCTGAGTAGCCAGTTTATCAATCACCACCTTGATTTCACGTTCGGCAAAATCTTCATACTGAAGCGGATTAAAATCTTCCTCGGTATTACCGGTATCGGTGATCAATCCCCATTTATCGACAATCTGGTGCAGATGCGTTTGCCAGTCCTCAGAGCGCAACGGCGTTACGCCCGCTTCTGACAGATGACGATTGAAGTCCAGGAACGGGATAACATGATTTTGTAGCTCGATAAATAACACACCGATCTCCTGCGGCACCACTTCCGACAGCTCGACCGGCAACAATTGTTGTATCAGCCAGCCGATGGAAATCTCCTGCGACTGACACCAACGTACACAGCCGCTAACAGCATGAATAACGCTGATAATGTCACTCTGCACAAAGTTTTGATACATAGCATTTTGCGGCACTCCGGCCAGTTGAAGGGAATACTGGCCTTCCGGACTTAATACTTCCAGTAGTGACAGGAGTTCGATGGTGGTGATGGAAAGAAGTCGGGCCAGTAATGTTACGCGGTAAAATGCACTGATTGTAGGTAACGAGCGGCGTAGCTTCTCACTATTTTGTCCCTGCATGATCATACGCGACAAATAGCGGAAGGTTTCCATATTGATTCCAAGCCCGCTGCACAACAGGTCGATGGTGCGCTTACTTTCCGCATCATCACCGCTGATACTAAATTCTTTATTATCCAGCACCAGTGGGGTGACGGTATCAGCGTTGAACACGCGGTCAAAATGGCTGAGCGTATCGCCACTGCCAAAAATAGAGATCTGCGACATAAGCGCCGCAAATTCCTCAGCCTGACAGCCTGCCCGTTCACGCAAATCCTGAAAAAGTCCCAGCGCTCTGATGGTATTGACGGTCATCCATAGTGAATTTTTTCCGTCCACGGCGCCAGAGGCTGTGACCGAACGCTGTTCTGCCTCAATAGCCGCGCAGACGATCTGATCGGTCTGCGCATAGGTTAGCTTGAGCGCACGAGCCAGTCGTACCAGGCGATTAAGACGGTCACAGCGGTCCTGCGTCAGATGCTGGAAGTGATGCAGTTTGCGATCATCGGCATCGCTTTGAACCTTAACCGCATCCAGCGGGCCATCATTGATAAAACGCGCGGCGACCAGTTTGGCAGAGACCGGCGTAGCCAGCCCGACGCCGTCTACGTTATCGGATAGCACCGGCGCATGGCGGCCGAGACCAAACAACGACTCCATCTCGTCCTGGCTCATCTGTAATGCCTGGCAGAAATTCACCACATTTTGCATCGAAGGGTAACCGGGCAGGCCAAAATTATCCTCAAAGAATGTCACGCTGGCCGCGTCCTGAGAGGCGGTTTTATTCGCATCTTTAGCTGGTAACGTTAGCAGCTGGCGGGTTTGTGGATTAAAGCGGATTCCTGAGCCGTTGCTAAAATATGCCGGCTCGATCAGCATGGCACGCAGCGCCGGTCCCAATTGTGAGTCCTGCTGTAGGGCCACATCCGACCACGCGGAATGTGCGCCAGGCTGGATAAAGTAAGGGCTGTTAACATCAGACAGGCGCGAAACATCGCTGAATAAAAGCTGGTTATGAGCCAACACCGTGGTTATCTGTTGCCAATAGGTTTCATAAGGAAAGTGTTTCAGGGGGTAGCGAACCTGTAGCAGCTTATCCTCAACAGGCGTCTCCGCCTGCGAAGAACCGCTATGTTGGTCGTCAATGGCTTTTGCCATTACATGATTAATGACTTCGACCTGAGGAAGCTTCCGGCTCATGGTCTTTTCATCCAGAAGCAACTCGTACAGATCTGGTCGACGCGTTTTTAATGTCAAGGCTTTATTATGGTCTGCTTGCGACTCAATATGCTGCTCGGCAAACATGAGCAGGTCAATCAAATAGGCTGCGGGTGATGTCGTCGCATCTATTGCATCCGGGCGCGTATTATTCGCCCAGTTGGGCAGAAACTGGTTTTCAAAAGTCGGTCCGTTTGTTAATGACAGAGGGCCTTTCATTTCATCTGCTGCGCGGCGAGTGAGCGTACTTAATCTTTTTTCCCTGAACTTACGCATCATCGCCGCGGATGCAACGTCAAGGCGAGCCTTAAACCTGTTAGCTTCTTTGTAATGTAAATGAGGATACTCTGTCATCAATTGCTCAGGCGTATTGCGCTGCAGAGCCAATACCGATGCTTCCTGATGGAGTCCGGACGCGACTTTCGCTTTAACAGCGGGTTCGACCGCCAGAATTTTATCCAGTAGCGCGTTTTTGTTGCGTTGATTATTTTCAGACATAGTAAATTTCCTTACGCCGCTATGCTGTAATGAGAATGAGCAAAGGCATAACAGGCAGGTATCGTGATTAAATAAATACGGTGAGGATGGCATTATTCATCTGATGCCAGACCGCGGGGAGTCATTGCAGAATTGACGGAAATCTTGTTGCTATGGGAAGTAACATGCGTTGCTTGCAAGAGTACAGATGTGATGTCTGGGTTTTGGTCTTCTGTCATGGGCAGAGGTGGCAGGAAATGCCATCACCTCTTTTCGGGGAGGCAGCTTAAAACTGACAAAAAACCAGCATATAATTACGCTGATTTTTTAAAACCATGACATTATTGCACTGCCAGTAAAGATACCGACCGCATATGTAAAACTTTATAGTCGATACGAATCAGCAAAAAGCGCGCTCTGCTTTAGCAGAGAAGACTATACCGATCATAGAGAAAAACATAGTTGATTTTTCCTGCGAGAGCAAGCGATTTAATCATTGAGCAAAACAGTAAATTTACATCACTACGCGTGAGGCCTTACATGCAGCAAGGTTTTAAAAGAGTAGACGCTGCGGGCGTTACTACCCGTTTTCAGCTGGTTTTTATCATGCCCGGGATGTGCGGTGAGTTCAGCGCCGAGTGCGGCCTCAACGATACGGTTCGTGAGCACACGTGAAAAATGATTGAGATCAGCTTCAGTTTTGAGACCCTTTGCCATTTCAGCCGCGAGGGCGTTGAGTTTTTATTCGTTCATAATAATTACCAGTCTTCATAATATCGGGAATATATTAAGAACAGGCAATGACAAAATTTAAATAAAGGCTATAAAACTATAATTCCATGTTCTTATTATTGCATCTCATTACAGTCAATGTGATATCGATTAACTGTGATGAGATGCGCATTGATATGACATTGAATATAAGTTGCTTTTTCCGGCAGCCACACCATTGCTATTTACCACCAGACACTAGTGGTGGCATGGGGATTGACACATCACAGTCCCTCCGGGGTTATGAATGAGCTATCATGCGTCACCACCCGCTTCTTTGTTGTTGGGTTCAACGTTAGCCCATCACCCTGGATTGTCTCCTATTCCAACCCCAGGCAGTAAGCCAAATCAAAGAGACGCTTTAAAAGCAACTTATAGTCGCTTTCACTGGGCACCGCATTGCGCACAAATACCTCGGTTAGCGTTTAATGTAGCTGGTCAAACGGCAGGGTGATGTTCACGGCCGGCGGTGCGGAAACGTCGTTACTTTTATCTCGGTTCAGCTTATCTTCCTTCAATGCAGGTTTCTTTTTATCGCTCGTCCTGGCGCCTGATAGCTAACGCTGATGAACGATGTGCACACAGATTGCGCCTTTACTTATCTATTTATCCGGGCGACGAATAATAGCCTATACTTCTGAAACGCATTATTCCACTCAGTTTTTTCTCATCATGAATGTTGCCATATGCGAATTCATAAACTCTTTTTCAGGCAACTCTTCATCCGTCTGAGTCGGAATGTTCATGAGCATACGCAGGAGATTCAGGTTATCCCCACCGGTGCGCAGTCAGCCTTGCTGCCACTTCACATGCGTATTGGCAAAAGTTCAAACTGTGCATCAGTAGGCCACAGCACGCGGACTTTAATGTATTCTATCGCATTAACAGAGGCAGAATCAGCAAACGAAATTGCTACGTCAGCAAAAGATACGCTCCAGCAGAATGCTGAAATTGACTTTTGAGTATCATGTGCGCTAACTCTATGCCTGATCGTATCATCTGTGCTCGCCAGAACGATTTGAATCCAGGCATATGTAGTATCCAGCGTTCGATATTTTGGTGCTCATGCTCAATCAGATTGTTCAGGTATTTACTCTGCCTGACTGTAATGATTTTTTCTTCGGGTTTACCGGCGTTGAGTGTAGTCGGCGCTGACGCAGCATACGTATCGCCGCCTGACCAAAGGGATTGTAGTCGCTTAAACGCATGGTAAGCGTAAAGCATTGTCACCTGTTATTTAACTGCCATAAGCATCAGGTCAGAACTCCGTCTGATTCAGAAGGAGTTCAACTGATGGAAAAAACATTAACTGGCGAACCGAATCCCGCACTGTCTATTCCAATAACTTTAAGTTGCGTATGGTTCAACTGGCTTCCCTGCCTGATACCAACGTGTCAAAACTCACTCGTGACAATAGTGTCGACCACAATCTCATCTTTAAAGGGTTATGCGTCTGGCAGAAAAGGGGCCGCATATCCCGCCAGCTTCCTGCCACTACTACGCTTCCCCCGTGACCGGTACTGCTGCCCGTTGAGCTGCTCGCCGATACACCGGCCCCTCCGGTGCCGGTGCCGGTGCCCACACAGCAGGCTTCGCTCAATGACTTTCACCATTTATAATATGGGCATCTTTAACGCAAAACTTGATTAATGAAGCTGAGAACATTATTTCGTCCCAACCGGATAAATACCTGAACGGGATGTTGTGACTCCCAAGTGGTCGTCTCCCCAGCCAGAAAAGCATTCAGTGATGCCCCAGTGGCGTCTTTCTCTATCTCTTCAAGCAAGGTAATAAGTTCATCTAAGTCTTTTACATCCAGGTAGTCATCGTCACCAAAAAACTCTTTTTCTATCGGACGCAAAAATTCAAGAGTCTTGTCGTCATAAGTGGTTAACGCGTCACGCAATGAGATGACTTTATTCTCAATTTGCCGCACTTTTTCAACGCCTTCAACAACAGTTATCCCTGGTGTGTCCTGGTTTTGCGTATCATCTTCAAATCTTGAAATGACACTTGCAGAAGTAGGAGCTTCCCTGAATTCCGGATTATTCCGGATTATTCCGGAGGTTATTATTCTTGAAATTTATAAAAAGGAGCGCTTCTGACCCTGCCAGAACAATGTTTGCGCCCACAAAAATAGCCGTTTTTCTGGCAGTTTTAGTATTTCTCCCCCCCCTGTAATATTGCGCTTGCTCCTTGTGCGATAAATTGTGTGTTACCCGGGAAGAAGATATCATTATTCTGCTTTCTAACCCTCTGTCATCAAGCAACTTTCCATGCTCGCCAAAAAAGTTAATGGTGGTTTTCGGTGGACAGGAAACAATTTTAGCGCCAATGGTATTTCCATGCCCAGAGACCATGAACCTGCTGGGCCTGGCATTCTTGCCTTCAGGAAGATACATTTTGTAGTTATCATACTGTCGATAATCATATGTTGATTTATCTGTAATTACTTCATGCTTACTGAAGGACCTTGTTCCTTCATCAATGTTCCATACCCCAGACCTGGCGGCAGATAATTCCCCTTCTGACGGTATTTGTCCTGTTAGCGTCAAGCCGTCTATTTTATCGTTAGCGCTCGAAAGTGACTGCTTAACCTGGCGTGTTTTATTATACATCTCCCGGTTACGATATAAGGAAGCGCGTTCGGGTAAAACCTCTTGCGCATGTTTAAAACTCTTCAGCCAAGCTTCCTGCTCCCATTTGAACGCTCGCAGCAACACCTCCTCGATATTCTGATAGTCGGATTCATTAATAAGCCCGTGCTCTTTTAAAATCCGGGCCCGTTTCAGGGTATTGGTTTCATAGGGCAAACGGGTTCCCAGTTTTGCGCGCAATTTACGATATAAGCTACCGACAGCAAGAGTTATTGGTCGTATAAAGGTTTGCTTTGCGCTTTTTAACGTTGACGGGAGCCGTCTTTGGCAAACTGTGGATACTCAAACATAGCGGGGAATTGCATCATTCGCAGGTGGCATCGCTGATATCTTTTGAGAGTGACATTATGAACCACCTAAAAAAAGGAGGTGCGGACGATTTCCTGGACCATCAGGAGATAATTCATGCACTCATATGAAGCCCGTATCCGGGCTGTGGAGCTTTATTTCAGATATGGAAAAAGGCTGACAGTTGTTGTCAGGGAGTTGGGCTATCCGTCCGTTAAACAGCTTGATCGGTGGGGTCGGATTTTTGAGGAGTACGGCGACTTATCCAGGGAATTAAAGCCCAGAAAACGCTATTCACACGCGCAGAAAGTCGCTGCGGTTGAGCATTACCTTACGCATGGCGGTTGACCGATATAATCGAGTTCCAGCTTCCGGCCGGTTTCGCAAACTCAGCGAGTAAGCCAGATACCAGCGAACGCACTGAGCAATGACATCAATGGGATAATGCAGGCGTTTAAAGGATTTTTGGATCAGAGACAGGGTCGGGCAACATTCAAAAAAACAGTATGTTACCCGACCATTTCATAATGCGACAGAACCTTTGGCCGGGAAGGTGCGCTTTTCCAGGGCGTCATGGGATATCGCTTTCGGCAGGGGCCACGGCAGCGCGGTGGCCCCTGCCGGAAGCGGGTGAGCACTTCAAAAACGGTGGATGCGCTGATGTTGAGGGTGAGCGCGATACAGCGATGGAGCAGTTTTGGTCAAACTTAAGCTGAAGGATCTTCAAACAGGTTACCATAGAATTCCTAGCTTGCTTCTTTCACGACATCGGTGTCTCCGCTGCTGGGCTAAAAGTCAGCAGCGGAGACCGTGTAAGAAAACGTTAATTCTCGGAGTAATCGACAGGATGCCAGTCAGAGATCGGAGGCATGCCAAGCCGTGATTGACCGCGATGCCAAATTGTGATCGGAGTTGGATGCCAAATCATGATCGACCATCATGCCAAACCGTGATCGATTCAGATACCATTTTGCAGGCGCGATGAAATTCATGGTCAGGTGCTATCAAAAGAGGCTATTCAATCCCCTAACCACAAACCAGTGATTACTCCCCTCCAAATTTATTGTCCAAACTCAATAATACATGTGAAAATGTGTCTGCGTTGTTAGCTATTAAATTAATATAAGTTTCATTATTATTATCAACGAGCCAATCAGCCATGAGACTTCTAATGGCTTCTTTCTTTGTGGCGTCTTCGCAATTATTATAAGCAGTTATAAGATCATTCGCAGACTTAATTTCATCCACTTCAAGTATCTTTTCGATTTTTTTTACAACATCGGATTTACCGTCTACTTCAAACCAGAATTTTTTCATGGTTTTTACCGGCATAGGTTCTAAATTCATAATAGCACTCCGTGTGTCTGACTTTATATCGTCAACCACGTTTGTGTTTGATGAGTGATAAAAATAATCCTCAGTACTTGCTCCTGCATGACTCATTTCATGAGGCAGTAAAATATCCATAGAGGATTCAGGGTCTATATTGACATATACCCTTCCCAACAGGTCATTATGAGGAACGACCGCATCCACACCGCCTACATCACCCGCATCTGTATTTTTCTTCTCCATGATCCATACATTACTCAGGTTTTCATCTAAGGTATTCTGGATTTCACCCAAGGATTTTTTTAAAGTTTTCTTAAGTTTTATCAGATACTTTTTCACAAGGTTTTCTTCGACGCCTAAGATTTTTATTAAATGTGAAATCACCTCCTCTCTTATTGGTTGCTCTTCAAGCAAGCCTAATAGCTTGACAATTCTATCTTTAGTTTTATTAAACCCGCTCTCTAGATCATCATACAATCTAATCAATCGAAGATCATTTTTTCTAATAGCATCTCCTCTCCCATAAGAGACAAACTCGCTATTGTACTGACTAATATCTTCCGCTTTAATTATAATTGCTGCTTCAGCTGCATCATCTGCACG
>Ga0308156_1003149_pt1 | contig 13044 bp, 9 predicted proteins | sample PhyAR2_FD_201041 | JGI IMG/M metagenome (GOLD analysis project Ga0308156, IMG submission 201041) | Phyllosphere microbial communities from UC Gill Tract Community Farm, Albany, California, United States - DLSL A.R2 | ecosystem: Host-associated > Plants > Phyllosphere > Unclassified | place: USA... | reverse complement strand
GGTGGGCATGGATGTCTTTGCGGATCTGGGCAATGCTGGCCGCTTCGGCCACGATGGAATCAATCAGCTTCATGGGAAATCCTGTTGGCTACATGGGGATGTATCTGTCTGGCCGGTGCCGCGAGAGGCCAAGGCGTTGGCGCGCGGCGTGCCAAGCCCTCTATGGTGCAGCAAAGCAGGACACCCCTGCGCTGAAATGTCCTGGGAATAACCCTGGGCCTGGGCCCCGCCCGGCCACGTGCTGCAGGAGACCCCGGCCCCTGCCAACTGGCGCTACCATGTGCAGCACTCCATTCCCCCGACTCTGCGCCGGCCTCGGCGCCGCCCTTGCCATGACTACCACTGCTGCCGCCACCACCGTTCTGGGCGCCTGCCCCCATGACTGCCCCGATACCTGCTCACTGGTCACCACCGTGGTCGATGGCGTGGCGACCAAGGTCAGTGGCAATCCGCTGCATGCGCACACCGGCGGCGTGCTCTGCGCCAAGGTCAGCAAATACACCGAGCGCAGCTACCATGCCGACCGGGTGCTGCAGCCGATGAAGCGGGTCGGCCCCAAGGGCAGCGGCCAGTTCCAGCCGGTGAGCTGGGACGAGGCGCTGGCCGATATCAGCCAGCGGCTGCACCGCATTGCGCAGACCGATCCGCAGGCCATCCTGCCCTACAGCTATGCCGGCACGATGGGCCTGGTGCAGGGCGAGAGCATGGACCGGCGCTTTTTCCACCAGCTGGGCGCGTCGCTGCTGGACCGCACCATCTGCGCCAGCGCGGGCTCGGAGGCCTTGCTGCACACCTATGGCGGCAAGCTGGGCATGCGGGTGCAGTTTTTTGCCGAGAGCCAGCTGATCCTCATCTGGGGCAGCAACAGCATTGGCAGCAACCTGCATTTCTGGCGCTATGCGATGGAGGCCAAGCGCAACGGCGCCAAGCTGGTCTGCATCGATCCGCGCAAGAGCGAGACCGCCGACAAATGCCATGAACACCTGCAACTGCTGCCCGGCACCGATGCGGCGCTGGCGCTGGCCTTGATGCATGAGCTGATCCGCAACGACTGGCTCGACCACGACTACATTGCCCAGCACACCTTGGGCTGGGACGCGTTGATGGCCCGCGCACTGCAGTGGACGCCCGAGCGCGCCGCCCAGGTCTGCGGCATCGATGCCGCGCAGATCCGCAGCCTGGCGCGCGATTACGGCACCACCGAGCGGGCGGCGATCCGCCTGAACTACGGCATGCAGCGTGTGCGCGGTGGCGGCAATGCCGTGCGCGCGGTCGCCTGCCTGCCCGCACTCACCGGCGCATGGCGCCACCGCGCTGGCGGCCTGCTGCTGTCCAGTTCGTCATCGGCACCGGCGCGCCGGGGGGCACTGCAAATGCCGGCGCTGCTGGGCGCGCGCCAGCCCCGCACCGTCAACATGAGCACGATTGGCGATGCGCTGCTCCAGCCCGCCAGCGCCGGGTTCGGCCCGCAGATTGCTGCCCTGGTCTGCTACAACAGCAACCCGGTCGCGGTAGCCCCCGATTCGGCCAAGGTGGTCAAGGGCTTTGCCCGCGAGGACCTGTTCACCGTGGTGCTGGAGCACTTCATGACCGACACGGCCGACTATGCCGACTATGTGCTGCCCGCCACCAGCCAGCTGGAGCACTGGGACATCCACACCAGCTACGGCCACACCGATGTGCTGCTCAACCGCCCGGCCATTGCGCCGCTGGGCCAGGCGCGCAGCAATGCGCAGATCTTCCGCGACCTGGCCGCGCAGATGGCGCGCTACGACAGCGCCTTTGCGGCGCCGCATTTTGCCGATAGCGACGAGGAGCTGTGCCGCCAGGCGGTGGACCCGACCCGCATCCCGTTCGAGCAGCTGCTGGCGCAGGGCTTTGTCGCGCAGGACCTTCCCGACGCCCCGTTTGCCAATGGTGGCTTTGCCACGCCCTCGGGCAAGTGCGAGTTCCACAGCGCGGCGCTGGAGGCCATGGGCATCAACCCCTTGCCCGACCACCTGCCCAACCATGAGCTGCCCACCGCCAGCCATCCGCTGGCGATGATCTCGCCACCGGCGCGCAACTTTCTCAACTCCACCTTTGTCAATGTGCGCCAGCTGCGCAGTGCCGAAGAGCGCCCGATGCTGGAGATGCACCCCAGCGATGCGCAAAGCCGCCAGATTGAAGATGGCGATCTGGTGCGCGTCTTCAACGGCCGGGGCGAGCATGTCTGCCATGCCAGCATCAATGGCCGTGCCCGGCCGGGTGTGGTCGTGGGACTGGGCATCTGGTGGCGCAAGGATGGGCCCAATGGCACCAACGTCAACGAGCTGACCCACCAGCAACTGACCGATATCGGACGCGCACCGTCCTTTTACGACTGTGCGGTGCAGGTCGAGCGCATGGCCACCGCCGGCATGGGCCACGGAGGTATCGCCGCATGAGCGCTGTAGAACAAGCCTTCTCGCGCAGCTATGCGCAAGCCCGCCAGCAGTTTCTGGAGTCCGCCGCCGCCGCTGGCCTGGCGCTGCAGTCGCAGCCCCATCCGTTGACCGGGGTCGCAGGCGAAGCGCTGGCCATGGATGTGGCCCGGGATGGCGCGGCCGATGCCGACCAGCTGCTGATCCTCAGCAGCGCCTGCCATGGCATCGAGGGCTACTGCGGCAGCGGCGTGCAGGTCTATGCGCTGCGCGATGCCGAGTGGCTGGACAAGGTGCGCAGCGCTGGTGTGGCCGTGCTCTATGTGCATGCGCTCAACCCCCATGGCTTTTCCTACGGCCGGCGCGTGACCCAGGAGAACGTGGACCTGAACCGCAACTTTGTCGATTTCTCCCAACCGCTGCCGGGCAACCCGGCCTATGACCAGTTGCACGAGGTGATCGTGCCGGCCCAGTGGCCGCCCACGGCCCCGGTGCAGCAGGCGATGCAGGACTTCATCGATGCGCACGGCCTCAAGGCCTGGCAGGCGGCGGTGGCCCAGGGCCAGTACCGCCATCCGCAAGGCGTGTTCTTTGGCGGCCAGGCGCCGACCTGGAGCAACCAGACCCTGCGCCAGGTGCTGCGCCAGCACGGCCAGGCCGCGCGCCAGATCGCCTGGATCGATGTGCACACCGGGCTGGGCCCCAATGGCTATGGCGAGCGCATCTTCACCGGCCCGCCCGGTGATGCGGCCATGCTGGCGCGGGCGCGCCGCTGGTGGGATGGGGCAGGCGCGACGCCGGTCACGTCGCTGGACGATGGCAGCTCCTCATCGCCGCCTTTGACCGGTCTGCTCTGGAACAGCGTGGCGCAAGAATGCCCGCAGGCCACATTTACCGGCATGGCGTTGGAGTACGGTGTGCTGCCGGTGCACGCTACCTTGGATGCGCTGCGCGCCGACCACTGGCTGCACCAGCACCCCGAGGCACCGGCCGCCCAGCAGGACGCCATCCACCAGCAGATGCGCGAAGCCTTCTATGACGAGAGCGTGGCCTGGAAAGCGCAGATCATCAGCCAGGCGCGCCAGGCGCTGTTCCAGACGGTGGATGGGCTCCGCAGCGAAGCGCGCTGACGTCTAAGCCCGCGCCCCCTGCAGCGCGACCTGCTGGCAGCCCCAGTGGTGCAGGCATTCGCGCAGCAGAATCAACAGCGCCGCCTGCGCCGGCGTCAGCTGCAGGCCACCGTGGCTGCTGCCCATCATGTGCTGGGCATAGCGGTTGAAGAGCTGCTCGACGGCGTCGGTGGTCTGCAGCGCGGCTTGCGGGTTGGGCAACTGCGCCACGAGCGCGGCCATGTCCGGCGCGCTGCACAGCAAAGCCAGCTGGGGGCCGGGCGCTGGCCAACTGCGGGTCAGCGGCATGATCTGGTCTTCCACCAACTCGATCACCTGTTCCACCTGGCCAGCGCCGGCGGACGCGCGGCTCAGGTACTGTGTTGCCAATTGGCCATAGCCCAACGGCAGATCGTGTCGGATAGGCGACGCCTGTTGCGCGGTCAAACGCCACACCTGGCAAGCACCGGGATCGGCCTGCAACACCACCCAGTCCTGGTTCGGGTAGCGGGCCTGCAAAGCAGGCAGATCCAGCAAGGCTGCGGGCTGCAAGCGATCGGAAGAGGGGACAGGCGGGGATGTGGGCATGGGCAGGGAGCAATGCTAGCGCGTCTGCTGCGCAGGTGCTGGCGGCATCCCTATAGATATGTTGTTAGTAGGTGTGTCAGACAACGGCTATTGACCTTGCGGACCGGCGCCACACAATAACCGCTATGAATATCCTGCATTCCAAGCTCGAAGAAAAGCTGGCGGGTTTGCCAGTGTCGGTTGCCATCTCCCTGCCGCAGGGCGGATGGATCGGTCCGCCGGACCAGGCGCAGGTACGCATTCGCTGCCACAACGCGGCCGCACTGGCCTCGCTGGCGGCTGGCGATGTCGGGGTGGTGGGCGCGGCCATCGTCGAGGGCCACGTTGATATCGAAGGCACGATGCGCGATGCGATGGCCGCTGCGGTGGCGCTGATGCCCTCGGACCCGGTGGCGGCGCGTTCCACCTGGTGGAGCCGGCTGTTGGCGCGCTCGCGTTCGGCGGCGCTCCATACCTTGACCAAGGATTCCGAGCAGATCCAGTTCCACTACGACGTCTCGGACGATTTCTATGGGCTGTGGCTGGATCCGCGCCGCGTCTACTCTTGCGCCTACTATGCCGAGCCCGACTACAGCCTGGCCCAGGCGCAGGAGGCCAAGCTGGACCTGATCTGCCGCAAGCTGCGGCTGCAGCCCGGCGAGCGCTTTCTGGATGTGGGAGCGGGCTGGGGCGGCCTGCTGCTGTGGGCTGCCGAGCACTATGGCATCGAGGGCACCGGCATCACCTTGTCCAAAAACCAGCATGCCTATGTCAACCAGCTGATCGAACAAAAAGGCCTGCAGGGCCGGGTCAAGATGCTGCTGACCGACTACCGCCAGCTGCGCGTGGACCAGCCTTTTGACAAGCTCGCCTCGGTGGGCATGTTCGAGCATGTGGGCCGCGCCCATATGCACGAGTACTTCACGGTGCTCAAGCGCCTGGTCAAACCCGGTGGCCTGCTGATGAACCACGGCATCACCGCTGGCGGCACCGACAACGAGCAGCTGGGCGCCGGCATGGGCGATTTCATCGAGAAATACATCTTCCCCGGCGGCGAGCTGATCCATGTCAGCGCCGTGCTCGAAGAGATGGCCCACGCGGGCTGGGAGATGGTGGACACCGACAACCTGCGCCCGCATTACGCCAAGACCTTGTGGGCATGGTCCGATGCCCTGGAGGCGCAGCTGGACGAGGCGCTGGCGATCCTCGCGCAAAAGGGCGACTCCGCGCAGGCCGCCAAGACCCTGCGCGCCTACCGCCTCTACCTGGCCGGCTGCGCCACGGGGTTTGAGCATGGCTGGGTGGCGCTGCACCAGATGCTGGCTGTCATGCCCGATAGGTCGATGACGACAGGCACCATGCCTGGTGCACAATCACAATACCCGTTCACCCGGGACTATATGTATCGATAAGGAGAGCGCCGTGCTATTCAAATTCAAATCACAGGCCACTGCAGACATGATCATGCTGGAGCCTGATGCCCGCAAGGTGCTGCAGATCATCGGCAAGGACGCCTCGCCACGCGGCATCATCACCACGGACCAGATTCCCCAGGCGATTGCCGCATTGCAGGCCGCTGTGGCTGCCGAAGACGAACGCGCCCAGGCTGCCAAGACGCAGGACCTGGACCAGGACCCCGAAGACGCCGACGGCCAGGATGTGAAGGCCAGCGTCGGCCTCAAGCAGCGGGCGGTGCCCTTCATCGAGATGCTGCGCCGCAGTGCGGCCGAGCAGGCCGATGTGGTCTGGGGCGGCTGACAGCCCAGCAAGCGTCTGATCCAACGAAAAAAAGACTGCCGAGGCAGTCTTTTTGCGTTGAACGGGTTCTGAGGTGTCGCGCGATCAGTCGGCGAAGGTGCCGGCCGCCTTGATGATCGGCGTCCACTTGGCGATCTCGGCCTGCACAAAGGCCTTGTGGCCTTCGGGCGTGATGCGCTGGTCGTTGGCCACGACGGCGCTCAGGTTCTCCGACTTCTTGATGAACTCGGGGTCCTTCAAGGCCACCTTCAGCGCGTCGTTGACCTTCTTCAGGATGTCGGGTGGCGTGCCCTTGGGGGCGTACAGGCCGTGCCAGATCGTCACTTCAAAGCCCTTGAGGCCTTCTTCCTGCAGGGTCGGCAGGTCCTTCAGCGATGGCGTGGTCAGGCGCTTGCTGGTGGTCACGGCATAGGCCTTGACCTTCTTGCCTTCGATCTGGCCGGTGGTGTTCGTGGTCTGGTCGCACAGCACATCGACCTGGTTGCCCATCAGGTCGGCAATCGCCGGTGCGGCGCCCTTGTACGGCACGGCGGTCAGCGGGATCTTCAGGGTGCTTTGCAGCAGCAGGCCGCACAGGTGCGAGGCGGAACCAATACCGGCATTGGCCAGGTTGACCTTGTCCTTTTCCTTGTTCAGGTAGGCAGCCAGTTCCTTGTAGTTGTTCGGTGCCAAGGTGGGCTTGCCGATCAGGGTCATCGGCACGTCGTTGATGATGCCCAGGTACTCGAAGTCCTTGGTCACATCGAAGGACAGCTTGCGGTACAGGATAGGGGCGGTGGCCACACCGATGTGGTTGAGCAGCAAGGTGTAGCCGTCGGGCTTGGCACGTGCGGCCTTGGCCATGCCGATGGTGCTGCCCGCGCCGTCGGCGTTGTCGATGACCACGGTCACGCCATTGAGGGGCTTGCGCAGTGCCTCGCCCAGATCGCGTGCGACGCGGTCGGTGGGGCCGCCTGCCGTGAAGGGCACGACGATGGTGATGGGCTTGTTGGGGTAGGAGGCGTCGGCATAGGCGCCGGTCGCGGTGGCGGCCGCCAGGGCCAGCGCAGTCCATTGCATCATCTTGTTCATAACGGCTTGTCTCTCTTGAAGGGAAAAAGAGTGCCATCCTACCGAGATCAGGCAGGGGTTTTTTCTAAGGTAAACCCTTGTTTTTCCTGAGTGTTTATCGTTTTCGGCCAGGCTCTTTTCCCGGAACTTAAAGCCAAATGGCCGCCGGGGTCAACGATGGTTTGCGATAGATGCTATCAATATTGATAGTTGAAATGTCGTTAGCCGTCGGCGAAATGTCGTGCAGCCAGAGGCAGTGATGGACATTTATTTGCGCTGGCGCAAGCGGCAGGCGCCTTTGGGCGCCACGCCAGACCGCTGCAATATCCGTAGCTTTTCTATGGCTTACGCGAAGCTTACGCGGCCAGGGAGCCGCTGGCGATGGCCGCTGCCGCTGCCCGGGTCTCCACGCCCAGCTTCTCAAACACATGCTCCAGGTGCTTGTTCACCGTGCGCGGGCTCATGCCCAGGATCTGTGCAATGTCCCGGTTGGTCTTGCCCTTGGCCAGCCAGCCCAGCACCTCGGTCTCGCGCGGGGTCAGCGACGCATCCTGCAGGCGCTGGGTGCTGGCACGCAGATTGTCGGTGCCTACGCGCAGCACCAGCATGCGCTCGCCAATGCCCACCTCGCCCACCGGCTGAGCCAGCAGGCTGCTGCCGCCCAGCGGGTGCTGGGCCGTCGTATCCCAGGCCGATTGCAGCCAGGCCGTTGCCGCCGCTGTGCTGGCGCCAAAGGCCTGTTCCAGCCACAGTGCCGCCTGCGGCGAGCGCCAGGCGATGCGGCCCTGGCGGTCCAGCACCACCACGCCCATGCCCGCCACATCCACCGCCGCCTGGGCCATGCGGCCCACATGGGCGTTGTGCATATGGCGGGCCAGCCGCGCCAGCACCTCGGGCAGCTTCAGCGGTTTGACGACATAGTCCACGCCGCCGCAGGCAAAGCCTTCGACGATATGGTCGGTCTCGGACAGCCCGGTCATGAAGATCACCGGCACATGGGCCCAGGCGGGGTCGGCCTTGATCCTGCGGCACAGCGAGAAGCCGCTCTCGCCGGGCATCACGCAGTCCAGCAGCACTGCATCGGGCGTCGCGATCTCCAGGCGTTCCAGCGCCTCGGCCGCATTGCGGGCCACCAGCACCGTGTAGTCCTGCTGGCTCAGCGCTTCGCAGAGGAAGCCGAGGGTCTCGATGGCATCGTCGACCACCAGGACGACGCCGGCATGGGATGTGTAATGAGGCATGGCTAGGTATCGGGCGAGGACGCCGCGAGGCTTTCCAGGATGAACGGGAAATCGAAACGCTGGGCAGCGGCATCGAGCGCCTGCAGCGCATCGCGGCAATCGGGATGGCTGGCCTGGGCCGCCGCCAGCAGCTTGCGCAGGCCGGCGCCATCGCCAAAGCGTGCCAGCCGCGTGATGTCCGATTGCAGCTCGGGCGGCAGCGGGCCAGGCTGCGGGGCGGAGGGCAGTGCCTCCGGAGGAGGGGATACGGCCTTGTCCTCCAGCCACTCCAGCTTCAGCAGCCAGGCCAGGCTGTCCATCAGCTCGGACTCCAGCACCGGCTTGCCGACAAAGGCCTGGCAGCCGGCGCGCTCGAGCTGCTCGGGCTGGTTCTCGAACAGGTCGGCCGAGACGATGATGATCGGCAGATGGGCGGCGCTGTACTGCTGGCGCACCAGCGCAGCGGTCTGCCAGCCGCTCAGGTCGTCCATGCTCAGGTCCAGCAGGATGGCATCGGGCGGCGCATCGCGGATGATCTCCAGACACTCGTGGCCGCTGGCCGCTTCGAGCACGGTAAAGCCCAGCGGAATCAGCACCCCGGCGATCAGCTGGCGGTGGATGGGCTGGTCATCGACGACCAGCAGCGTTCTGCGCGGGCCCTGGTAGCCGCCGATGAAGGGGCGGGCCTGGGGTTGGCCGGCCAGCGCGCGGGGCGGGGTGTGGACCTCGCTCAGGTACAGGCGCACCGAGAAGGTGCTGCCCTGGCCAGGCGTGCTCTGCAGGCTCAGCTCGCCGCCCATCAGCAAGGTCAGCATGCGGGTGATGGTCAGGCCCAGACCGGTGCCGGTGCTCGCGGCCCGGCGCCCGGCACTGCCCCGTTCAAACGGCATGAAGATGCGCTCATGGTCCTGCGGCGCAATGCCGATGCCGGTGTCGCAAATATCAAAGCGCACCACATCGCTGTGGCAGTTGACCTGCAGGCGCACGCTGCCGCTGTCGGTAAAGCGGATCGCATTGCCCAGCAGGTTGATCAGAATCTGGCGCAGGCGCTTAGCATCGGCGCGCACCCACGGTGGCATGCGGCCCTGGGTCTGCAGCGCAAACTGCAGGCCCTTGGCCTCGGCCTGGGGCCGCACCATGCGGTTGACCGCTTCAAGAAACTCGGGGAACTGCAGCGGCGCCGGGTCCAGCCGCAGGCGTCCGGCCTCGATGCGCGCCAGATCCAGCAGCTCGTCGATCAGCGAGTGCATGTGCTCGCCACTGTGCAGCATGGTGGTGATGCTTTCATGCGCGGGGCCGGGCAGGTCACTGCGGCGCAGCAGCAGCTGGGCATAGCCGAGGATGCTGGTCAGCGGCGTGCGCAGTTCATGGGCCATGCCGGCCACATAGCGCGATTTGGCCTGGTTCGCCGCCTCGGCGTGCTCCTTGGCGGCCTGCAGCTGGGCATCGGTACGCTGGTGGGCCTCGATCTCCTGCAGCAGCATCTGCGTCTGGCGCTCCGACTCCTCGCGCGCCATGCGCCGGCTGTCCTTGGCCAGCACCAGCCACCAGGCGTAGAGCGCACACAGCAGCGCCAGCAGCGAGAACGCCCGCACAAAGGCCCAGCGCAAATCGGTCTGCCCCGGCGCCAGGCTTTGCTGCATGTAGACGATGAACAAGGCCAGCGCCATGGGGCTGGTCAGCAGCAGCACCGTGCCTGCATATGACGCCAGCCGAAAGTTGATGCTGCGCTGGATACGCTGGGGCAGCAGGCTTTCGTAGAGGCTGCGCCACTGCACCTGGGCCCGCGCGGTGCTGGGTTTGCAGCGGTCATGGCAGCGCGAATCGAGCGAGCAGCACAGCGAGCAGATGGGCGCGCCATAGGCGGGGCAGGCGGCCATGTCGGCACGCTCGAACTGGTTCTGGCACACGGCGCATTGCAGCTCGGGCGCCTCGAACAGCGCGGGCGGGCGGGCGATATACCAGCGCCCTCGCGTGAACCAGGCCAGCAGCGGCGAGACCAGCAGCGCAATCACCAGCGCAATATAGGGCGCAAAGGCGCTGGCCAGCTCACCCAGCAGCCCGCTGTAGGCAATGCCGGCGGCCAGCGCGGCAATGCCCATCGCGCCCAGCCCGACGGGGTTGAGGTCATGCAGGTAGGCGCGCCGGAACTCGGTGCCCGGCGGGCTCAGCCCCAGCGGCTTGTTGATGACCAGATCGGCCACCAGCGCGCCGACCCAGGCGACGGCGATATTGCTGTAGATGCCCAGCACCTTCTCCAGCGCGCTGAACACGCCCAGGGTCATGATCAGCATCGCGATCATCACGTTGAACACCAGCCACACGACGCGGCCAGGGTGGCTGCGGGTGATGCGCGAGAACACATTGGACCAGGCCAGCGAGCCGGCATAGGCATTGGTCACATTGATCTTGATCTGCGCCATGATGACGAAGATGAGGGTGACCCAGAGGGCGATGCCCGGGTCCTGGACCATCTTGCCAAACGCGCTGAGGTAGAGGTGGGTGGGGTCCGAGGCCTCGGCCACCGTGGAGCCAAACTGCAGCGCCACATAGGCCAGGTAGGCGCCGCCCAGCATGCGCGCGGCGCCCATCAGGATCCAGCCCGGCCCGCCCATCAGCACGCAAAACCACCAGCGGCCCCGGTTGGCGGCCGTCTTGCGCGGCATGAAGCGCAGGTAATCGACCTGCTCACCTACCTGCACGATCAGCGCGAAGATCACGGTGCTGGCCGAGCCGAAATACAGCCAGTTGAAATCGGCGCTGCCCGAGGTCAGGCCCGACAGGCCCGGCAGCTCATGCACCAGCTGCGGCTGGGTGAAGGCCAGCCACAGATAGGGCGTCAGCAGCATCAGCGCCCACAGCGGCTGGGTCCAGGCCTGCAGCTTGGAGATGAAGGTCACGCCATACAGCACCATCGGTATCACCACCAGCGCGCACAGCACATAGCAGACCACCAGCGGCCAGCCCAGCGCCATCTGCACGGCCAGCGCCATGATGGCCGCCTCCAGTGCAAAGAAGATGAACGTGAAGGTGGCATAGACCAGCGAGGTGATGGTCGAGCCCAGGTAGCCAAAGCCGGCGCCCCGGGTGAGCAGGTCCATGTCCAGCCCATAGCGCGCCGCGCAGACCGAGATGGGCCAGGCGGTCAGAAAGATCACGATGCCCATCACCGCAATGGCCCAGGCCGCGTTGCTGAAGCCATAGGCCAGGGTGATGGTCGCGCCGATGGCCTCCAGCGCCAGAAAGGACAGCCCGCCCATCGCCGTGTTCAGCAGCTGCCATTCGCTCCAGCGCCGCGCCTTCTGCGGTGTAAAGCGCAGTGCGTAGTCCTCCATGGTCTCGTCGGCCACCCAGGCGTTGTATTCGCGGCGGATCGGGAAGATCTTTTGAGAGGGCTTGGTCATCACAGGCAGCGTGCAGGCACCAGGGGCAGGGGACCCCCAGACCAAGCAATATTCAGGCCACACGAAGGAGGGCGCGGCCGGCGAGGTGCGGCCGGCGAGGCGTTGCCTGCCGAATGCAGCACCCGCCCCTGGCGCGCAGCCGGGCCCGGGGCGTTTACGCAGCGGCTACGTCAAATGACGTATGGGTGTTTCGGGGCCGCACTTTTAGAGTGATCAACAGGTTTCAACCCGTTACCGGTTCAACGCCTGAACCACTTGAGGAGAAAAGCATGTCTCAGGAATTCCAACAGTCGCTCCGCCGCCGCCGTCTCTTGCAAGGCCTGGGGGCCATCAGCATCGCGGGTCTGCCCATGCTGTCCCGCGCCCAAACGCCGCCTACTGCGCAGGTCAACACCAGCAAGCTCGCGGTGACCGACACCGAAGTGGTGGTGGGGCAGCTGCACTCGTCGACCGGCACGATGGCGATCTCCGAGACCGGCTCCATCCAGGCCGAGCAGCTGGCCATCGACCAGATCAACGCGATGGGCGGTGTGCTGGGCCGCAAGATCCGCGTGATCAAGGAGGACGGCGCCTCCGACTGGCCCACCTTTGCCGAAAAGGCCAAGAAGCTGCTCATCAGCGACCATGTGGCGACCGTGTTCGGCTGCTGGACCTCGGCCTCCCGCAAGGCCGTGCTGCCCGTCTTCGAAAAGGAAAACGGCCTGCTCTACTACCCCACCTTCTACGAAGGCCTGGAGCAGAGCAAGAACGTCATCTACACCGGCCAGGAAGCGACCCAGCAGATTCTGTACAGCCTCGACTGGGCCAAGAAGGAAAAGAACGCCTCCAAGGTCTTCCTGGTGGGCTCGGACTACATCTGGCCGCGCACCTCGATGAAGATTGCGCGCAAGCACATCGAGACCTTCCAGAAGGGCAAGGTCGTCGGCGAGGAGTACTACCCGCTGAGCAACACCAACTTCAACTCGCTGATCAACAAGATCAAGGTGGCCAAGCCCGATCTGATCTTTGCAGCTGTCGTGGGTGGCTCCAACGTGGCCTTCTACAAGCAGCTCAAGGCGGCGGGCATCACCGGTGACAAGCAGTTCCTGGTGACCCTGTCGGTGACCGAGGACGAAATGCTCGGCATTGGCGGCGAGAACTTTGCCGGCTTCTATTCAAGCATGAAGTACTTCCAGACGCTGGACAACCCCAACAACAAGAAGTTTGTCGAGGCCTTCAAGGCCAAGTACGGTCCCAAGTCGGTCATCGGCGATGTGACCCAGGCCGGCTACCTGGGCCCCTGGCTGTGGAAGGCCGCTGTCGAGAAGGCCGGCAGCTTCGATGTGGACAAGGTAGTGGCCGCATCGCCGGGCATCGAGCTGAACACCGCCCCCGAAGGCTACGTGAAGATCGACGCCAACCACCACCTCTGGAGCAAGTCGCGCATCGCGCAGGGCCTGCCGGACGGGACCTTCAAGGTGGTGTCCGAGTCGCCCGAGCTAATCAAGCCTGATCCCTTCCCCAAGGGCTACCAATAAACGTGGCCAACACAGCC
>Ga0308156_1003148_pt1 | contig 13049 bp, 13 predicted proteins | sample PhyAR2_FD_201041 | JGI IMG/M metagenome (GOLD analysis project Ga0308156, IMG submission 201041) | Phyllosphere microbial communities from UC Gill Tract Community Farm, Albany, California, United States - DLSL A.R2 | ecosystem: Host-associated > Plants > Phyllosphere > Unclassified | place: USA... | reverse complement strand
ATCCCGGCTCGGATCGTCGATTCGATCTCCTCACGGCTGCGACGATCGAGCACGATCGAGTCGATGCCGGCGTCCGCCAGCAGGTGCGAGAGCAGCAGTCCGGCGGGGCCGGCGCCGACGATGGCGACCCGTGTGCGGGCGGTGATGGTCATGGCGTCTCCTTCGGCGGACGTATCGCGAGCCATTCTGTGCTCGCCGTTCGACGAGGGAGCGATCTCTACCGTTGAATGGGATGCCGGGTCAGCGCCGACCGCCCAGCGCGCGTTCGATGTCTCGGGTGGCCGAGAGGAGTTCGCGCAGCGCCGGCTCGACGGGATCGTCGCGTCGCAGCACGACGGACAGGGCGGCGGCGACGTTCCCGGTCTCGTCGTGCACGGGCACCGCGACTCCCGTCGACACCGCCTCGATGTACCCGGGGGCGGCAGCGTGGCCGACGGCCCGCACCTCGGCGAGCTTGCGTCGCAGCTCGACCGGATCGGTGATCGTCTCCGGCGACACCGCGGGCAGCGCACGGGCGAGCACACGTTCCTGCAGCGCACGGTCGGCGTAGGCGAGCAGTACGAGACCGGACGACGACGCATGCAGGGGGAGTCGCCCGGCCACCCTGGTCACGTTCGATCCGGAATCCGGACTGCTCAGGCGCTCGAGGAACAGAGCCTCGTCCTGCTCGAGGATCGCGAGCTGGGTGTGCTCGCGCACTCGGGACTGCACCCGTTCCATGAACGGCAGGGCGGCCTGCCGCAGGCGCAGCGCGTGCGATGACCGGGTCGCCAGCTCCCACAGGCGCATGCCGATGCGGATTCTCCGGTCGTCGTCGCGCTCCAGCATTCCCGCATCGACCAGTTCGCCGACGATGCGGTGCGCGGAGGAGGCAGGGAGACCGGCGCGGCGTCCGATCTCGGCGGCGGTCTGCACGGTGCGTGTCGGAGTGAAGGTCTCGAGCACGCGGATCAGCCGTTCGGTGACGGAGTCGCCCGAGGAGGAGTTGGCCATGCGGCGATCATGGCACACGTCGAGCATCGCACACCGCGAGGTCGATTCTCATTGAGTGGGAATGCGCACCCGCATGCTTCCGTGCACGATGAGGATGCTGACAACGCAGTCCGCATGTGTCGAAGGAGACACCCATGACCGTCTCGCCCGGAACGACCGCCGCAGCGCCCGAGTCGCTGCTCGCGTCGCCCGACCAGGTCACGCAGTCCGAGATCACCGGAGAGATCGCCGATCTGCATGCCTCTCTCCGCGATCGTGAGGCTGCGGGTGAGGCACTCCCGGCGACCATGCACGACTTCCCGCCGTACCGGTCGAGCATCCTGCGACATCCGACGAAGAATCCGCGACTCGTCGACCCCGAGACGATCGAACTGCTCTCCCCGGCCTTCGGGCAGCGCGATGTCGCGGCGATCGAGTCCGACCTGACCGTTCAGCACGCGGGTGAGCCGCTGGGGGAACGGATGACGGTGCGCGGGCGGCTGCTCGACTCGTGGGGGCGTCCGCTCGCCGACCAGCTCATCGAGCTGTGGCAGGCGAACTCCTCGGGCCGGTACATCCACCAGCGGGATCAGCATCCGGCTCCGCTCGACCCGAACTTCACCGGAGCCGGGCGCGCGATCACCAACGACGCCGGAGAATACCTGTTCACCACCATCAAGCCCGGGCCGTACCCGTGGAAGAACCATGTCAACGCCTGGCGCCCGGCGCACATCCACTTCTCGGTCTTCGGGTCGTCGTTCACGCAGCGTCTGGTCACGCAGATGTACTTCCCGGGCGACCCGCTCTTCGCGCTCGACCCGATCTACAACACGATCTGGCGCCAGAAGGACAGGGATGCGCTCGTGGGCGTGTACGACCACGATCTGACCTCCCCGGAGCGGTCGACGGGCTACCGCTTCGACATCGTCGTCGACGGGCCGGATGCAACCTGGTTCGAGCAGGAGGAGGACTGACCATGTCGGCACCGCCGAAGACGCACCGCGCCACACCCGGACAGACCGTCGGGCCGTTCTTCGCCTACGGCGTCGAGTACGCGAAGATGCACGAGGTCGCCTTCCCGCACTCGCCCGGTGCGATCCTCCTCGGCGGCACGGTGCGCGATGGCGCGGGGAACCCGATCCCCGACGCTTTCATCGAGATCTTCGGCGCGGACGCCGACGGCGAGGTGCCTCGCGCACGCGGCGCATTCCGTCGCGACGACCACAGCTTCACCGGCTTCGGTCGTGCCTTCACCGACGACGAGGGGCACTACGAGTTCTGGACCCGGAATCCGGGCGCCGCCGATGGGCGAGCGCCCTTCTTCGCCGCGATCGTCTACGCCCGCGGGCTGCCCGACAAGCTGCACACGCGCATCTACCTCCCGGAGGACACGGCAGCGCTCGTCGTCGAGCCGCTGCTCGCGTCGCTCTCCGACGACGAGCGCGCCACTCTGATCGCGACGCGCACCGCCGAGGGATGGCTCAGGCACGACATCCGCCTGCAGGGCGAGGGAGAGACGGTGTTCCTTGCGTACTGACGGGGCAGCGGACGCGACCGCCGATCGGGCCGACCGTTCCCGACGCGAAGGGGTGCACCATGACGACTTTCGATGAGGGTCTGCTCTCGCCGGTCGCAGTCGGTCACGACGTGCTCGTGACGGACGCCGCGGTGCTCGACGCCCTCGTGCGCGCCGAGCACGCGCTGATCACGGCCTACCTCGACGTCGGGCTGCTCCCGGCCGAGGTCCACGCGGAGATCACGCGTGCCTGGGGTGGGGGGAGAGACGCGGCGGCGATCGATGCCGCGTCGCTCATCACGGCGTCCGTCGCGGACGGCAATCCCGTGATCCCTCTCGTCGCGCAGCTCGCGGATCGCGTGCCCGAGGGGCTCCGGCCCTGGGTGCACCGTGGCGCGACCAGTCAGGACATCGTCGACACCGCCCTCATGATCGTCGCGCTCGCCGCGGTCGAGCGCCTGCGCGACTCCCTCGTGCAGACCGTCGACGGTCTGCACCGCCTCGAGGATCGGCACGGTCGGGACGTGGTCGTGGCGCGCACGCTGACCCAGCACGCCGTGCCCACGACGCTCGGTGCCCGCCTCGACGGCTGGCGGCAGGGCGTCGATCGCGCCATCACGCGAACGACCTCGCTGGCGTTCCCCGCTCAGCTCGCCGGCGCGGCGGGCACCAGGGCGTCGTTCGTCGAGATCACCGGCTCCGCGGATGCCGCGCAGGCACTCGTCGCGGCGTACGCCCGTCATGCGGGTCTGGAGGTGCCCTCGGGCTCGTGGCAGGTGGCCCGCTGGCCGATCACCGAGCTGGGCGATGCCCTCGTGCAGACCGTCGATGCCCTCGGCAAGCTCGCGAGCGACGTCACCACTCTCAGCCGCACCGAGATCGGCGAACTGCACGAGGGCGCCGGCGGCGGGTCGTCGGCCATGCCGCAGAAGCAGAATCCGGTGGAGTCGACACTCATCCGCTCGGCTGCCCTGCGCGCCCCGCAGCTCGGTGCCACCCTGCACCTCGCCGCCGCCCTCGCGGGCGACGAGCGCCCGGACGGAGCGTGGCACGCCGAATGGCCGACGCTGCGGGAGCTCCTTCGCCTCGCCCTCGGGGCGTCGGCGCATGCGGCATCCCTCGTCGCGGGCCTGCGGGTCGACGCCGAGGCCGCAACCCGCAATCTCGAGCTCACCCGCGGCCTCGTCATCAGCGAACGGCTCGCGCTCGTGCTCGTCCCGCTGATCGGTCGGTCGCGGTTCGACGACCTCATCGCCTCCGTCGCCGACGGGGCGCAGCTCGGCGATCTCGTGCGCGCGGTGCCCGAGGCGGCCGGCCTCGACGTGGACGCCCTGCTCGATCCCGCCGGGTACACCGGAGTCCGCGGCATGCCGGGGGCCGGGGAGCACGCAGGATGATCCGGGTGTCCTTCACCGAGCCCAGCGGCCCCGCGGGCGCGCCCCTGCTCGTGCTGGGGCCGTCGCTCGGAACGTCGACCATCGTGTGGGAATCCGTCGCCCCCGTGCTCGCTCGGACGCACCGCATCGTGGCGTGGGATCTGCCGGGGCACGGCGCCTCGAACCCCGCGACCGCGCCGTTCCGCGTCGCCGATCTGGCCGACGCGGTGGCCGCGACCGCCGCGGAACTCGGCGCCGACAGCATCCGCTACGCCGGCATCTCCCTCGGCGGCGCCGTGGGACTCGAGCTGCTGCTGCGCCACCCGTCGCTCGTCGAGCGGGCCGGCATCCTGTGCTCCGGTGCCGTGATCGGCGAGGCGGACGGATGGCAGCGGCGAGCAGCGACCGCGCGGACCGAGTCGACGTCGGCGCTGATCGTCGGCTCCGCGCAGAGATGGTTCGCTCCGGGGTCGATCGCCGCGCATCCCGACCTCACCGGACGACTGCTGCACGCACTGCAGGACACGGATGATGACAGCTACGCCCGATGCTGTGAGGCGCTCGCCGAGTACGACGTGCGCGACCGCCTCGCAGACGTGGACGCTCCCGTCCTCGCCGTGTGGGGCGAGCGCGACCCGGTGACGCCGGAGTCGTCCGCGCGTGAGATCGCCGACGGGGTGCGCGACGGTCGTGCGCTCGGGATCGCGGATGCCTCGCATCTCGCGACCGTCGACGCCCCGGGGGCGGTCGCCCGTGCCCTGGACGACTTTCTGAACGAGAGGAGCCGACGGTGACGGATCTGACCGATGACGAGCGCCGCGCGCAGGGGTACGCGGTGCGCAGGGAGGTGCTCTCCGACGACCACGTCGACCGCGCGATCGCGGCGACGACCGACCTCACGGCCGACTTCCAGGACTTCATCACCCGGGTCGCGTGGGGAGATGTCTGGTCGAGACCGGGCCTCGATCGTCGATCGCGGTCGATCGCCGTGCTCTCCTCGCTGATCGCGCACGGTCATCAGGAGGAGCTGGCGATGCACCTGCGCGCCGCGGTGCGCAACGGGCTCACGATCGACGAGATCCGCGAGGTCATCCTGCAGTCGGCCGTCTACTCCGGGGTGCCCGCGGCCAACACCGCCTTCCGCATCGCGACCGAGGTCTTCGCGGAGGATCGCCCGTGATCGACAAGACCGTGCCGGACGCGGCGGTGGCCGTCGCCGGCATCGCCGACGGCTCGACGGTGATGATCGGAGGATTCGGCAGGGCCGGTCAACCGGTCGAGCTCATCGAGGCCCTGATCGCGCAGGGGGCCGGCGACCTCACCGTCGTCTCCAACAACGCAGGCAACGGCGAGACGGGGCTTGCGGCGCTGCTCGCCGAACGTCGGGTGCGCAAGATCATGTGCTCCTTCCCCCGGCAGCATGACTCGTGGGTGTTCGACGGGCTCTACCGAGCGGGGGAGATCGAGCTGGAGATCGTGCCGCAGGGCAATCTCGCCGAGCGCATCCGTGCCGCGGGCGCCGGCATCGGGGCATTCTTCTCGCCGACCGGTGTCGGCACCCCGCTCGCCGAGGGCAAGGAGGAGCGGGTCATCGACGGCAGACGGTACGTGCTCGAGTACCCGATCTCGGCGGATGTCGCGCTCATCAGCGCGCTCGCCGCCGATCGCTGGGGCAACCTCGTCTACCGCGAGACGGCACGCAACTTCGGTCCGGTCATGGCCTCCGCCGCGGCCACGACGATCGTGCAGGTCGACGAGGTCGTGCCTCTCGGATCCATCGACCCCGAGAGGGTCGTGACTCCGGGACTGTTCGTCGACAGGGTGGTCGCGATCGGCAGACGCGCCTGGCTCGGCGCCGACGGCTTCATCGGCGGGGTCGACGTCGAGGGGCGGGCGGTCATCGCCGACGGCGCTGCTCGCGAGGGAGGTGCGCGATGACCACGCGCATCACGCGCGACGAGGTCGCGGCACGGATCGCTGCGGACATCCCCGAGGGGGCGGTCGTCAACCTCGGGATCGGCGCGCCGACCACGGTCGCCAACTTCCTGCCGAGCGATCTCGAGATCATCCTGCACACCGAGAACGGACTGCTCGGCATGGGCCCGGCGCCGACGGCGGCGGGCATCGACCCCGACCTCATCAACGCGGGCAAGCAGCCCGTCACCGTGCTCCCCGGAGCCTCGTACTTCCACCACGCCGACTCGTTCGCGATGATGCGCGGGGGTCACCTCGACGTCTGCGTGCTCGGTGCCTTCCAGGTCGCGCAGAACGGCGATCTCGCGAACTGGTCGACCGGCGCCCCGGGAGCCATCCCCGCCGTGGGAGGGGCGATGGACCTCGCGATCGGCGCGAAGCAGGTCTTCGTGATGACGGATCTTCTCGCCAAGGACGGCTCGTCCAAGCTCGTCGACGACTGCACGTATCCGCTCACGGGCGTCGGCTGCGTCACGCGGGTGTACACCGATCACGCCGTGTTCGATGTGGTCGACGGACGGTTCGTCGTGCGCGAATGCTTCGGCGACAACACCCTCGAGTCGTTGCGCGCGCTGACCGGGCTGGAGCTCTCATGACGTCCACGTTCATCCACGACGCGGTGCGCACGCCGTTCGGGCGGGCCGGCGGGGCCCTGTCCGGCGTCCGCCCTGATGACCTCGCGGCCGTCACGCTCCGGGTGATCGTCGAGCGGGCCGGTCTCGATCCCGCACGCATCGACGACGTGCTGCTCGGCGACGCGAACCAGGCGGGGGAGGACAACCGCGACGTCGCGCGCTTCGCCGCTCTGCTCGCCGGGTTCCCCACGAGCGTGCCCGGCGCCACCGTCAACCGGCTCTGCGGCTCGAGCCTCGAAGCCGTGATCCAGGGGTCGCGGGCGATCGAGACCGGCGACGCCGAGATCGTGCTCGCCGGAGGTGTCGAGTCGATGAGCCGAGCGCCCTATGTCGTCGAGAAGGCCGCCAGGCCCTGGCCGGCCGTCGGCAATCAGACGATGTGGAACACCGCGATCGGGTGGCGCATGACCAACCCCGCGCTGCCGGCGAGTTGGACGATCGCGAACGGCGAGTCCGCCGAGAAGCTCGCGCGCATGTTCGGCATCACGCGCGATGAGCAGGATGCCTTCGCGCTGCGCAGCCACCGCCGAGCGGCCGAGGCCTGGGCCGGTGGCGTGTTCGACGACGAGATCGTGCAGGTTCCCGGCATCGATCTGCCGCGCGACGAGGGAATCCGCGACGACACGACGATCGAGAGGCTCGGCGGCCTGCGGGCGCTCTTCGCGGCGCACGGGACCGTCACCGCGGGCAACTCGTCGCCGATCAACGACGGCGCCTCGGCCGTGCTGCTCGCCGCGGAGGGTGCGGTCGACGGCGAGCCTCTCGCGCGCATCGCCGGTCGCGGGGTGTTCGGCAACGATCCCGATGTCTTCGGCATCGCCCCGGTCGAGGCGGCCAACCGGGCGCTCGCCCGGGCCGGGCGTTCGTGGGCGGACGTCGATCTGGTCGAACTGAACGAGGCCTTCGCGTCGCAGACGCTGGCCTGTCTGGCCGGCTGGCCGGAGCTCGACCCCGAGCGGGTCAATGTGCACGGCGGTGCGATCGCGATCGGACATCCGCTCGGCGCCTCGGGCGGGCGGATCATCGCCCGCGCTGCTCATGAACTGAGGCGCCGCGGTGGCGGTGTCGCGGTGGTCGCGCTCTGCATCGGGGTGGGACAGGGGCTCGCGCTCGTGCTCGAGCGGTGAGCGGACGCGACCCCGGTGTTCGTTATGCGTGGATCACTACCACTTATGCCTAAAGCAGGCAGAAGTGGTTTAGATTGGACCGTGCCGCGACGATGCGGCACGACAAGGAGATCCGGGTTCCATGCTTCTCGAACGAGACATCCTCCAGGCCACCGGCTTCCGCAACGTCCGGGATGAGAGCGGGACCGTCGTGGGCTTCCAGCTGCGACTGCGGATGCCCTCGTACCGCGGGATGGCGGCCTCGCTGATCGACGGGGTGTCCGTGCGCATCGGCGGAATCCTCGACGTCCCGGCCGACGTGCCGCTCTGGACGCTCGGCGGCGAGACCTACACGCTGGCGCAGCTGTGGGACGGCGACGACGTGCGGTGGCAACTCGACGAGGCGGCGACCGTCACCGTCCCGTTCGAGGGCGGGCTGCCCGACGGCATCCACGAGGTCTCCATCGAGCTGCGGCTCCGCATGTCGTACATCCCGATCGAGCACCAGCCGTCGACCTATCGGGAGACCCGACGCATCACGCTGACGTCGGATCGCGACGGCGGCCCCTTCCGCTACGGCGTCTCGCTCTACAGCTACATGACCGACTTCGGCACCGTGCTCGATCTCGAGACCGCCTTCCGCCACGTCGCGGATGTCGGAGCCACGGGCATCGAGATCCTCGGCGAGGGACACATCGCGGGCTACCCCCACCCGTCGACCGCGTGGCTCGACCGCTGGTTCGAGCTGCTCGACACCTACGGTCTCGAGCCCACGAACTACGGCTCGTGGATCGATACCCGCCTGCACTCCAGCGGACCCCGCGCCCGCGATCTGACCGGCGTCGAGGGCGCCGCACTGCTGCAGCGCGACCTGCGGCTGGCCAAGCGACTCGGCTTCCGCTTCGTCCGGCCGAAGATCGGCGTCGTGTCGAGCGACCTGATCCCGCACCCGGCCTGGACCGAATCCGTCGAGCGCTCGCTCGACCTCGCCGCCGAGCTCGATGTCACCATCTGCCCCGAGATCCACTCGCCCACTCCGATCAGGCACGAGGTGGTCGACGACTACATCGACCTGATCGAGCGCACCGGCACCGCGCACTTCGGCCTGCTGCTCGACACCGGCATCTTCCAGGACCGTCCGATCGCGCTGAAGCCCGGCGAACTGCCCGGGCAGCGGCCGGCGTTCATGGACGGCATCGCAGTGGACCCGGCGGACATCGCCGACATCGCGAAGTACGTCGTGTTCATCCAGGCCAAGTTCCATGACATCGACGAGAACCTCCACGATCTGCAGATCCCGTGGGAGCCGGTGCTCCGCGCCCTCAGGGACTCCGGGTACACCGGCTACCTCTCGAGCGAATACGAGGGCGTGCGCGACCCCTGGCGATCGATCGAGCAGATCCGCCGCCAGCATTCCCTCCTGCGCCGCGTCGTCGCGGAGCTCGACTGACCGTCTGCGAAAGGACGCATCATGCCCAACGGACTCATTCAGGACGACAGCCTCCGGGAGCACCCCGACGGTGCCGCCGTCGTGCTCACCCTGCCCTGGTACCGCAGCCTGTGGCTGTCCTCGGTCGGCACCCTCGGTCTGTCGATCGACGGCGTCGAGGTGCCGCAGGAGGACCTGCGCTTCGAACTCGGCGATCGGAGCTACCGCATCGCCGACCTGTCGGAACAGAGCACGACCCTCTGGTACCTGCAGGATCATCCGCGGCTCGTGGCCCGCCTCGCCGTGCCCGTCTCGTCCGGTGAGACGCACCGGGTCGACATCGCCGGTGACCTGCGGCTGCCGTACATGCAGATCGCGCCCGGCGAAGACGGCGGTCCGGGGCGCTACGTGCCCAACATCGTCCGCCAATCCCTCGACCTCACGGTCACGGATGCCTCCGCACCTGCGCCCGCACTCGTCGCCGCGGACGCGCCGCCGCCGCCCGCCACCGAGGAGGACCCGTTCAGGCTCGGTCTGACCCTCTACTCCGCGAGCGCGGAGTTCCGCGCCGGCTGGTTCGACTTCGACGGACTCCTCGATCGGGTGGCCGAGCTCGGCATCGGTCCCGGCATCGAGATCGTCGCGTCGCAGGTGCTGCCGACCTACCCGGTCGTGTCCGACGACTTCCTGCGCACCTGGCGCGCGGCGTTCGACAGGCACGGTTTCGTCGCGAGCTCCTTCGGCGCGAACCTCGACATGGGGCGCCGCCGCGATCGCGACATGAGCCCCGACGAGGAGTTCGAGTTCAGCGAGCTGATGTTCCAGGGCGCGAAGAAGCTGGGCTTCCCCCTCGTGCGCATCCAGAGTGCGAAGCCCGAGCTGCTGCGTCGACTGCTGCCGGTCGCGGAGTCTCTCGAGCTGCAGCTCGCGTACGAGATCCACGCCCCGCTCGGGCCGAACGCCGAGCCGATCCTCAAGGTCCGCGAGACCTATGACGAGCTGGGCTCGCCGCTGCTCGGGTTCGTCGCGGACTTCTCGTCGACCATGCACGCCATGTCGCCCACGCTGCTCCGAGCCGTGCAGCGTGCGGGGCTCGACGACGAGGCTCTCGGTCGGCTCCAGCAGATCTGGGCCACGGACGCCACGATGCGCGAGCGTCAGGAGGAGTTCATCGGCTACCTGCGCGGGCGCGACTTCGACCCCGGTCGGCTGGGGGCCTTCGCCCACCTCGCCTTCAACATGCACGGGCACGTCGACCCGCGCGAGTGGGCGGACATCATGCCGCAGATCACGCACGTCCACGCGAAGTTCTACGACATCGACGACCACGGGCAGGAACCGGCGATCGACTATCCCGAGCTCGTACGCGTGTTCGTCGAGGGAGGGTACCGCGGCTTCTGGTCGAGCGAATGGGAGGGCCACGCCTTCGCCGAGCTCGGTGACGTGGACCCGCTGCTGCTCGTGCGTCGACAGCACGATCTCATCAGGGAGAGCATGCGCAGCGCCGTCGCCGCCGTCTGAGGATCACCCGTGGGGTCCGCTGTCGGCGTGCGCGCCGGACTCCACGATGCGACCCGCCTCCTGGAAGAGCTCCACCATCCAGGCGTGCTCCGGATCGCGCGCGTGAACGGGGTGCCACCACAGGGCGTGCACGAGAGGCGTCGGCGCGAACGGGAGCTCGACGACGCGCACGCCTCCCAGGCGGGCGGCCAGGGGCGCGAGCGCCCGCTGGATGAGCCCGATGCGCCGTGTGCCTGCGACGTACAGCGGGAGGGTGAGGAAGCTCTCGACGACGGCGTCGACGCGCGGTTCCACGCCGAGCTGCTGGATCTGCCTGCTGGCCGAGGTGAAGGCCGTGCGGGACTGATACGTCATGACGTAGGGGCGGGCGGCGAGATCCTCCATCGTGAGTTCGCCGCCCGGCCCGTGCTCGCCGTCCGCGACGAGTGCCACCCACTCGTCCCGCCAGAGATCCGCGTAGGCCAGATCGGTGAGGAATCCGTGCGGGATGATCATGCCGTCGACCGAGCGCAGTCGATTCGGGGCGTCTTCGACCACCGTCGGGTTGTGCAGCATGAAGCGGAAGCGCACGCTCAGCCCCCGCTCGGCGGCAAGCCGTGACACGACCGCCCCGATCGTCGCGAAACCGTAGTCCGAGCCGTAGATCGAGAACTCGCGCGTCGACTCCGCCGGGGTCCAGGTCGCCTGGCTCTCGAACACGCGCCGCGCCGCCTCGAGCGCCGTCGTGGTGTGCTCCGACAGGCGGAGGGCGAACGGGGTCAGCTCGTAGGTGTTGCCGCGACGGGCCAGGATCTGGTCGTTGAAGTGCGTCCTCAGCCGTGCCAGCGAGGCGCTGAGAGCGGGCTGGCTGAGGTGCAGACGTTCGGCGGCGCGGGTCACGCTGCGCTCGGTCAGCAGCGCGTCGAGCGACACGAGCAGATTGAGGTCGAGTCGGGACAGCTGAGCATGGTCGGTCACCACGGTGTGATCCTCCGGCATCGGATTGCGTTGCCTCGATCTTATCGACCGAAGCTATCTCGACGGTGGCCCGTATCGATCCGCTCTATGACGCTCGGGAACCTCGTTCAGGCGGACTTATGCGATGCATCCAAAGCACTTATGTGTGTTTCTGACTAATCGGGTCGATACTGGCAGAACAGCACCGGACCCAGGCTCCTGGGTCCCCGACAACGTAGTCAGAAAGGCTGGACATGGCACAGCACTCTCGATCCCGCGTCCTTCGCACCGGCATCATCGCCGCGGCGACCGCGGGCGTCGTCATCCTCGCCGGTTGCTCCGGATCCGCTCCCGAAGGCGGCTCCGACGACTCCGGCGGCGCGCAGGCATTCACCTTCACGTTCGCGACCTCCAACAACCTCGAGAGCCCCTACGAGTCGCTCGCCAAGGCATACATGGAGGCGAACCCGGATGTGGACATCACGCTCAACCCGACCCCGAACGACAAGTACGGTGAGACGATCCGCACGCAGCTGCAGGCGGGCAACGCCTCGGACGTGATCCAGACGACCCCCGGGTCCGGAGATGCGCGCGGCCTGATCCCGCTCGCCGAGGCAGGATTCCTCGAGCCGCTGGGCGACACCGCGACCGGTCTCGTCCCTGCGGGAAGCGAGCCGATCTTCGAGATCGACGGCAAGACCTACGGGCAGCCGATGGACTTCACGATCGCGGCGGTCGTCGCCAGCATGGGAACGGCCGCGATGAACGGACTGGACGAGTTCCCGACCGATGAGGAATCGCTCTACGCGGCTTGCGACGCGCTCTCGGCCGACGGCAAGTCGCTTCTCGCCCTGGCCGGCGCGGCAGGCCCCAACGCAGGGCTCACCGCGCAGGGCATCGCCGCCACGCGCGTCTACGCCGAGGACCCCGACTGGAACACCAAGCGGGCCGACGGTGAGACGACGTTCGCCGACTCCGAGGGATGGAAGGACACCCTCCAGACGCTCATCGATCTGAAGGACGGCGGCTGCTTCCAGCCCGGTGCCGAGGGCGGTGGCTTCGATGCCATCACCAACGGTCTCGCTCAGGGGACCTCCGTCGGCAGCTTCATCCCGTCCGGATCGGCCGTGGAGATCGCGACGGCGGCTCCGGCGGAGGCGGACTTCAAGGTGCAGCCCTTCCCGGCGGCGGACGGCGGAGACCCCTACATCCTCGCCAGCTCGAACTACACGATCTCCATCAACGCGGCCTCGAAGGTGAAGCCCGCGGCGGAGGCGTTCGTCGAGTGGCTCGCCACCGACGAGGCGCAGGAGCTGTACTACGAGAAGTCGGGCCTGCTGCCCATCTCGGGCTACCAGAACCTCGATCTCGAAGACACCATCTACTCGCCGGTGGTCGACCTGATCGCGGACGGCTCGTACGCCACGCTGCCGAACAACATCTGGCCCAACCCGTCGGTCTACGAGGCGCTGCAGGTCGGCGTCCAGGGCCTGCTCACCGGTCAGAAGACGATCGACCAGGTGCTCCAGGACATGGACGACGCCTGGGGCGACTGACGCCGAGGGTCGTCCGGGTGCCGCTCAG
>Ga0308156_1003137_pt1 | contig 13088 bp, 12 predicted proteins | sample PhyAR2_FD_201041 | JGI IMG/M metagenome (GOLD analysis project Ga0308156, IMG submission 201041) | Phyllosphere microbial communities from UC Gill Tract Community Farm, Albany, California, United States - DLSL A.R2 | ecosystem: Host-associated > Plants > Phyllosphere > Unclassified | place: USA... | reverse complement strand
GAGCAGCCAGGGGACCGACGGATCTGCGGATTCCGAGAGGTCGAAGCGCACGATCCCCGCCTCCGAGTACACCGCGAGAGCGTCACCGAACGGAGTGGGGGCGAAGTCGTAGCGGAACGTCATGCATCCATCCTGACCCGCAGGTGGCATCCCCGAGTGCCGTGGGCGCGGTGGTGGGGGACACCGGATGTTCGGCATCATCCGTGGAGGAGAGGTGCCGGGCACGCGGAGAAGGCGCTCGAACCGGCGGAAATCCGGTGAAACCCGCCAGGGATACCGCCACGGCGACGCGTCGCGCTTAGTGTGTGAGGGTGTGGCGACGTGATGGCAAGGCTGCGGAAGCAGCGAACGATGCCCCGGTGAACCTGGGGGAGTCGCACGTGACCCCGGCGTACATCGACGTCGCGCACGCCGCCGAGGCGGAGCGCACCCGCCTGCGCGCCGAGGCCGCCGATCTCGGTGGGGCCTCTCCGCTGGTCACGTTCCGAGACACGATCGAGTCGGGCATCGACATCTCGAAGGCCCACCCCGGCAGCCTGCCGCAGTTCATCACCGGCAAGTCGACGCTGCTGTCCAATCTCTTCCGCGACGAGGTCGGTCTGCGCACGGCGCGGCTCGCCGCCGAGCGCATCACCGCCAAGAACACCGAACTGCGCACGGTCCGCGGCATCGAGGCCGTGCACCTGGCGGTCGGGCTGGCCGGGTGGCGCATCGGCGGAGCCGACTTCTCGGCCCCCGTCCTGCTGCGCCCGCTCGCCATCCGCCGGCACCACACCGACTTCGAGCTCAAGCTGCACGGCGTCTTCGAGATGAACCCCGAGCTCGTGCGCGTGGCACGGGAGCATTTCGGGATCACCATCGACGCTGCCGCGCTCGCATCCCTCGCATACGACGGCGGCGTGTTCAAACCGCAGCCGGTGATCGACAGCCTTCGCGCGACGACCCGCGCGATCGACACCTTCACCGTGCTGCCCCGCCTCGTCGTCTCGACATTCGCCGACGTGGGCGGAGCGATGTCGCGCGACGGAGGCAACCTCGACCACGTGATGCTGAACGCGCTGGCCGGGCACGTCGGCGATCGCGAGCAGGTCACGGCACGTCGTCCGGCCCCGCATCATGTCGGGCCCGACGACCGCACGCCCGCTTCCGACAACCTCCTGCTCGATGCGGATGCCGAGCAGGAAGCGGTGCTCGCGCGGATCGCCGCGGGGCAGTCGCTCACCGTCGCGACGCTGCCGGGAACGGGTGGCACGCAGACCGTCATCAACGCCGTGGGCGAGCTGGTGCGCGCAGGCAAGCGCGTGCTCGTGGTGTCCGCCCGGCGGTCGACCCTCGACGGCGTCCGCCACCGACTGGCAGGGATCGGGCTCGACGGGCTCGCCATCTCGAGTCAGAGCGTCCGTCGCGACCTGGTGCGGGCGATCGGCCGCAACGAGAAGGCCTCCGCCCCGAAGGTCAGCGACGTCGACGACGCACTGGTGCGCCTGCGCAGCGTGCTCATCGACTACCGCCGGGCGCTCACCGCGCCGGTCGCGGGCACCGGATCCTCCGTGCTCGACGCCACACGCCATCTCACCCGGCTCGCATCGCTCCCGACTCCGCCGTCGACCACCGCCCGACTCTCCGCCGACACCCTGCGCCGACTGGCGGACGACCGCTCGGCGGCCGCGGAGGCGCTCTCTCATGCCGCCCGCCTGGGCGAGTTCCGCTTCGGTCCTGACGACTCTCCCTGGTACGGCGTCACGTTCTCGACCACCGACGCCGCCCGCTCGGCGCATCAGCTCGCCGGACGCCTGCACGCCGACAGCGTTCCCGCGCTGCTGGAACGCGGCTATGCGCTGATCGCGCAGACCCACATGCGGCCTTTCGCCACGATCGATGAGCTCGGCGAATACCTGCGGCTGCTGCAGGGCATCCGGGACTCGCTCGACCGCTTCAGCCCGACCGTCTTCGAGCGCCCACTGGGCGAGCTCATCCAGGCGCACGGATCCCGCCGCGACTCTCCGGGCATGTCCAGCGCGAACCGCCGTCGCCTCCGCCGACTGGCCAAGGAGTACGTGCGCCCCGGCGTGCACGTCACCGAGATGCACGAATCGCTGCTGCGCATTCAGACGCAGCGCACGCAGTGGCAGCGCTGCGTCGACGCCGGCGTCGCACCGGAGATCCCGCTGGGCCTGGCCGATGTCTACGCCGCGTGGCAGCGGGTCGTGGCGGAGCTGTCCGAGCTCGATGCGGCCCTCGGACGCCGCGAGCCGCTGGCGTCGCTTCCCGTGGCGCGGCTGGTGCGCATCCTCGCCGGTCTCGCCGCCAAGTCCGATGTCTTCGACAACCTCGTCGAGCGCGCGGAGCTGCGTGACCGCCTCGCCGACCTCGGCCTCGAGCCCCTGCTCACGGAGCTGTCGGTGCGTCACGTCTCCGAGGCCCAGGTGGGGGAGGAGCTCGAGTTCGCCTGGTGGCAGTCGCTCCTGGAGCGTGCGCTGCAGGACGATCGGGCTCTGCTCGGCGCGAACACCGCCGTCGTCGATCGACTCGAACGCGACTTCCGCCTCGTCGACGAGGCTCACGCGGCGATGGCCGGCCCCCTGCTCGCCTCGCAGCTGGCGGACCAATGGAAGATCGCGATCGTCGACGAGCCCCAGGAATCGCAGAACCTGCGCAAGGCCCTGACGCAGAAGTCCACGACGACGGCCGAGATCGTCAGCGCCGCCCCCACGCTCGTGCGCGCGCTGGCGCCGGTCTGGATCTCGTCTCCGTATCTCGTGCCCGAGATTCCCGATTCGGTGGAGTTCGACACGGTTCTGCTGGTGGATGCCGCCGCGATCAACCTGGCGGAGGCGACTCCGGCGATCCGTCGTGCGCGCCAGGTCGTGGCGTTCGGCGACCCGGTGACGCAGCGGCCCACCGCCTTCGATCTCGCCGTGGGCACCGACCCCGAGTGGGAACCGGAGGTGCCGTTCGACGAGGTGTCGGTGTTCGAGCGCCTGTCGGAGCTGCTGCCGGTGATGACTCTCACGCGCAGCTATCGCGCCGGAGGCGAAGACCTCGCCGAGCTGATCAACGACGCGTTCTACGGCGGAGAGATCGTCTCCCTGCCGTGGGCGGGCTCGTACCTCGGTCGAGGGAGCCTGACCGTCGACTACGTCGAGGGCGGAACGGGTGCTCCCGACCCGATCTCCGGGGCGGTCGAGAGCCCGGATGCCGAGGTCGCGCGCGTCGTGACCCTCGTCGTCGAGCACGCCGTGCATCGGCCGAACGAATCGCTCATGGTGGTCACCGCCAGCCGTCGCCACGCCGAGCGCGTGCGCGCAGCCGTGACTTCGGCGTTCGCGGGGCGATCGGATGTGGCCGACTTCGTCGGACGCGACACCGCAGAGCCGCTCGCAGTGCTGACCCTCGAGGAATCGGTCGCCGAGAGCCGCGACCGCGTGATCTTCTCGCTCGGATACGGCCTCACCAAGCACGGCCGTGTGCTCAGCGACTTCGGCGACCTCTCCTCGTCCGACGGGGAGCGCCTGCTGACGGTCGGCATGACCCGCGCGCGTCGCTCGATGGTCATCGTCTCGTCGATCCGGCCCTCCGCGTTCGACGACGGACGCCTCGAGTTCGGTGCCGCGACCCTCATGTCGATCCTCGGCGGTCTGGCCGCTCGCGGTCGCGAGGCGCGGCTCGAGGATCTCGCGGACCCGCTGACGCTCGCCCTCGCCCGTGAGCTGCGGCGCCTCGGCGCGGCGGTCGACGTGGACTATCGCGGGCTGCTGCCGCTCGTCGCGCAGCATGCCGGCAAGGCGGTCGTGATCGAGTCCGACCCCGAGTCCCGGGGCGAGTCGCTGCGTGAGACGCTGCGCCTGCGGCCGAACGTGCTCCGCCGTCTCGGCTGGCACTACGTGCGCGTGCACGCCTTCGACCTGTACAGCGATCCGGCGACCGTCGCGTCGCGCATCGCCGAGGTGCTCGGCATCTCGGCATCCACGGTGCGGGCGGACAACGACACGCAGCCCCTCGATCTCACCGATCCGCAGGATGACTGACGACGCCGATCCCTCGGCTCCGCGCCAGGAAGTGGTGCGGGTGGCCGGCTCGCGGCGCGCACGTCTGACGCCGGTGGAGGGCACCGACACGTCTCCCGAACACGCCGCGGGCGAGAAGCCGCGGGCATCCACGCCCCGCGGAGCGAAGGGCCCCAACGACGACCGGCTGATGCAGGACGTGCCCCCGCACTATTGAGGCACCCCGCCGGTGAACGGCGAACCGCCCGAGATTCCGAGAATCCAGGGGATTCGGTCGGGATCTCGGGCGGTCGACAGGCTCTCGGCGCCGGGCGGATGCCGGAGTGCGGCTCTCTCGTGTCAGTCGCGCGCGGCCTGCTGCTTGGCGAGCAGGTCGCGGATCTCGATGAGCAGCTCGGTCTCGGTCGCGGCGGCGGGCTCTTCGGCGGGCTCTTCGGCGGCGGTGCCCTTGCGTGCCTCGACATGCGCCTTGAACGTGTTCATCGGCAGGACGAAGACGAAGTAGACGACGGCGGCCACGGCGAGGAAGCTGATGATCGCCGAGATGAGGTCGCCGATCGGGAAGGTGACTATCTCGCCGTAGATGTTGGTGATCTGGGGGCCGAAGCTCCCCGTCGCGTCGGCGTTGAAGAACAGCGAGACGAGCGGGGTGATGAGGCTGTTCACGACGGCAGTGACGATGGCCGTGAACGCGGTTCCGATGACGACCGCGACAGCCAGATCGATGACGTTGCCTCGGAGGAGGAAGTCCTTGAAACCTTTGAGCATGTGATTCTCCGTGTTGTTCGGTGCGTCAGGACGAAGCGGAGGTCGCGGCGGGCGCGGGCTTCGCGCTCGTCGTCGACTCTGATTTCGATGATGCCGGGGTCGAGGACGAACCCGCGGAGCCCGCCCGCGAGTCGGTGCGATAGAAGCCGGAGCCGTTGAACGTGACGCCGATCGAGCCGTACTGCTTGCGCAGCTCTCCGCCGCACTCGGGGCAGACGGTCAGCGCGTCGTCGGCGAAGTTCTGCACGGCGTCGAAGGCGTGGCCGCAGGAACGGCAGGCATAGGCATAGGTGGGCATAGCGGTCCTCGTGGGTCAGCGCCGGGTCGGCGACAGGAGAAGGGTCTGCGTGGGGGTCACGACGCCGGTCACCGGCTGATCGTGCACCTCCCTCGGCAGGAGATCGAGTACCTCGGAATCATAGATGACCGCGTACACGGGAGGGCACTTCTCCATCGATCCGATGGTCTTGTCGAAGTAACCGCGCCCCCAGCCCATGCGCATGCCGCCGCGATCCACGGCCGCCGCGGGGATGATCATGAGGTCGACGTCGTTCACGGCGATCGGACCGAGCACCTCGCCGGTCGGCTCGGGAAGCCCGAAGAGCCCCTCGGCGATCTCGTCGTCCTCGGTGGCGACCGCCCAGTCGAGCAGGCCGTCGGCCCGGGTGACGGGAAGGAGCACGCGGATGCCTCGGCGCACCGCGGCGCGCACGAACTCCCTCGTTCCCGGCTCCGTCGTCGTGGACAGGAAGCACGAGATCGAGCGTGCACCCAGGGAGTCCACGAGCTCGTCCAGCCGCACGGTGATCGCCGCAGCCAGGGAGTCGCGCTGCGATTCGCTCAGCAGCTGCCGTCGTTCGCGGAGCTCGGCACGCAGCGCGCGCTTCTCGTGCTCGACGTCATTCGCCATGTCTCCGAGTCTACGGCGGCTCCACCACTAGGCTGTCAGGATGGGTCATCAGAAGATCAAAGCTGTCATTCCCGCTGCAGGACTGGGGACGCGTTTCCTGCCCGCGACGAAGGCGATGCCGAAGGAGATGCTGCCTGTCGTCGACAAGCCGGCAATCCAGTACGTGGTCGAGGAGGCGGCTGACGCAGGCATCGACGACATCCTCGTCATCATCGGCCGCAACAAGAACGCCATCTCGAACCACTTCGACTCGGTTCCCGAGCTCGAGGTGAAGCTCACTGAGAAGGGCGACATGGGTCGTCTCGAGCACGTCATGAAGTCGAGCGACCTCGCGGACATCCACTTCGTGCGTCAGGGCGAGCCGAAGGGACTCGGACACGCGGTGCTGCGTGCTCGCACCCACGTCGGCGACAGCTCGTTCGCGGTGCTGCTGGGTGACGACCTCATCGACGCACGCGATCCGCTGCTCACCGAGATGATCGCCGAGCACGAGCGCACCGGCGCGGCCGTGATCGCGCTCATGGAGGTCGATCCGGCCAGCATCCACATGTACGGCGCTGCCGCCGTCGAGGAGATCGAGGGCTCGGACGCCGTGAAGGTCACCGGCCTCGTCGAGAAGCCCCCGGTCGAGGACGCCCCGTCGAACCTCGCCGTGATCGGCCGGTACGTGCTGCCGGCCTCGATCTTCGACGTGCTCGAGCACACCGAGCCCGGCAAGGGCGGCGAGATCCAGCTGACGGATGCGCTGCAGGTGCTGGCGACCGACCCCGAGGGTCCCGGAGTCGTCGGCGTGGTGTTCCGTGGACGCCGCTACGACACGGGCGACCGTGTCGACTACATCAAGGCGATCGTGCAGCTCGCCTCGGACCGCGAGGACCTCGGTCCGGAGCTGCGTCCGTGGCTCAAGGAGTTCGCAGAGCGCCTGTAGGCGTCACGGCTGCGGGGAGCGCGCAGGATGGAACTGGCGACGGGGATGCGGCACGGTCCGGTCGAGCTGCGTCTCGTGCGCCCGCGCGACGCGAGGGCGCTGCAGCATGAGCTGCTGTCGAACCGACAGTGGCTGCAGCCGTGGGAGGCGACCGTCCCGTACGGGGCGGTCTCCTTCGACATGCGTCTCAGCATCCGCCGTCTGCTGCAGCAGTACCGCGACGGTGCGGGCTATCCGTTCGTCATGGAGTACGAGGGCGAGATCGCGGGGCAGCTCAACGTCTGGGGGGTGGCCCGCGGGTCGCTCTGCTCGGCGACCATCGGCTACTGGGTGAGCGAGAGGTTCGCGGGCAAGGGGATCACCCCCACCGCGGTGGCGCTCGCCACCGACGCGTGCTTCACGGAGTATGCGCTGCACCGCATGGAGATCTGCATCCGCCCCGAGAACGCGGCGAGCCTGCGCATCGTGCAGAAGCTCGGCTTCCGCTACGAGGGGCTCCGGAGACGCTACATCCACATCGATGGGGACTGGCGCGACCACTACGCATTCGCGCTGACGCGCGAGGATGTGCCGCAGGGTGTGCTGGCGCGGTGGGTGAACGGTCAGGTGCCCCCGGATGCCGCGACGATCCCGCCCGCGGATCGAATGATCATCTGACGGCCCTCTTGCGCGGAACTGATCGCGACACGCGCTCGTACCGAGCGTCGTGGACACCGCTGTTCCCGTACCGTTGACGACATGGACGGGCCGGTGCTGAGCGGGGGAGTGATCGTGCTCGTCGCCGTGCTCCTGTGGATGCTCTATCTGCTGCCCTCGTGGCGCGGACGCTTCCAGTACGACGCCGCAGAGCGCAATGCCGTCCGACTCAACCAGGCCCTCCGGGTCCTCGCCGAGACGAGTGAGACTCCCGACGAGGTGCGCCTCGAGCTCAACGCGCGCACCGCTCTCGCGCAGCAGAAGCTGGCGAAGCGCGTGCAGTCCGAGCGGGAGTCCGCCGAGCTCGAGATGCTGCGTCAGGAACTCGCCGCGACCAGGGCCGACCCCGTCATCCGTCAGGCGCGTGCGCGTCGGCGCGTGCGGGTGACGGCGACCGCTGTGTCGCTCATCGGTCTCGCGATCGCCGGTCTCGGGGTGTGGCAGCTGGTCGTCGCACAGACGCAGCTGCTGATCTGGCTCGGCGGCGCCCTGGCGATCACCGCAGCGATCGTGCTGCAGCGCATGGCGTCCGTCGCGTCGCGCGCCGCACGTCGTCCGGCGCAGGTCGTCGAGACGCCGGCCCCTCGGGTGGCGCCCGCTCTGCACGACCAGGGGCCAGCGACCTGGACGCCGCGCCCGCTTCCCGAGCCGCTGGTGTCCGTCGCCGGTTCTCGCGCCCAGGCCGCTCGCGCCGAGATCGAGGCTCAGGAAGAGCGCCGCAAGGCGGCTCGGCTCGCCGCGCTGCGCGAGCGCGCCGAGCAGATGGCTCCCGCCGCACCCGTGCAGATGCCCGCCGCGTCGTCGCCGTATGCACGCATGGGCTTCGTGGACGACGCGGAGATCGAAGCGCACGTGCGCGACCTGCTCGCCAGACGTGCCGCCGGGTGACCCGGACGGCGCAGGCACCTCGTCGAGCGTGATAACGTAGACGAGGTTCACGGGCCTATGGCGCAGTTGGTAGCGCGCCTCGTTCGCATCGAGGAGGTCAGGGGTTCGAATCCCCTTAGGTCCACACCGTGAAAAAGGCCCCGGGCTCACGCCCGGGGCCTTTCTCATTCCGCTCGGCCCCGCTACAGCACCGCGGGGATGAAGATCTCGACGCGCCGGTTCAGCTGGCGTCCGGCAGGGTTGTCGACACCGTCGATCTCGTCGCGGCGACCGGTCGGCTCTCGCCGAAGCCCTCAGCGGTGAGTGATGTCGTCACGCCTCGTTCCTGAAGACCGTCGACCACGGACTCCGCCCGCTGCTCCGACAGGACCTGGTTCTCGGCATCCGAGCCGATCGCGTCGGTGTGACCGCTCACCTGCGCCTCGGCGATGTCGAGGGTCGTGAAGACCTGCGCCACGGCGTCGATCATCTCGTCGTCGACCAGAGCGGTGCCGTCGCCGAAGTTCTGGATCGTCACCGTGCCGTCGGTGTAGTTGCCGGAGCGGTCGCCGAAGTTCTGCACCGAACCGTCCGGTCCCGTGAAGGTGCCTGACCCGTCTCCGTACAGATAGGCGGAGCCGTTGCCGGAGATCACGCCGCCGTCGGCGTCGCAGTGCGCGGGGGAGGCGGTGACCACGGGAATGTCGGCCAGGGCGTCGTTGACCTCGATCGTGAAGGCCGAGGCCGAGGTGTCGAGCAGCGCGAGATCGGGGAGTAGCGAGCGGTCAGCGCGCCAATCGTGACTCGAGGACGGCTGCGGTCTCGCGCACCGCGACCGCGAGCACCTGCTCATCGAGGTCGGACCCGGCCCATGTGACCGCGACGGCGGCCACCGGCCAGCCCGTATGATCGCGCACGGCGGCGCCGACCGAGCGCAGGCCGTCGGCGACCTCGCTGTCTTCCGTCGCGTAGCCGCGGGCGCGCACCTCGCGCAGCACCTCGCGGAGTGCGCTCGGCGTGCGCGGTCCGAGACCCGTGCGATCGGGAAACGCGGAGGCGCTGGGGTACAGGGCGCGCACCTGCTCACGGGGGAGCGATGCGAGCATCGCCCGACCCGAGGCCGTGAGATGGGCGGGCAACCGCACTCCCACGTCCGTGACGAGCGTCGGGCGCCGGGGCGCGCGCTCCTCGACGATGTACAGCACGTCGCCGCCGCTCATGACCGCGAGGTGGGCGCTCTCGCCGAGACGATCAGACAGTGCGGCGACCAGCGGTCTGCCCAGTCGGGCGAGCGGTTGCTGGCGGGAGTAGCCGCCCGCGAGCTCGAACGCCGAGGTGCCGAGCCCCCACCGGCGCTCCTCCCGCAGGTGCATCACGAAACCGTGCGTGGCCAGGGTCGTGAGCAGGTGATAGACGGTCGAGCGGGGGAGAGCGAGCTCGCGTGCGATCGCCGACGCGGCGACCGGCGCGGGCCGGCCGGCCAGGTAGCGGAGGATGCGCAGGGTCTGGTCGGCCGCCGGAACCTGCGGCTCGGCGGGGGATGCCGTGTCAGGTCCTTTGTCTGGGATCACAGACACAGCATGTCATGACCCCCTGACGGAAGCGACCCCCGAGGTGTGGAATCGAGACATGACTGATCCGTCCTCCGTTCTCGTCGGCGCCGCACCCCTGAGCCCGGCCGATGTCGTCGCCGTCGCCCGGCATGGCGCCCGCGTCACCGTGAGTCCCGAGGCGATCGAGCGCGTAGCCGAGACCCGTCGCGTGATCGACGGTCTCGCGGCCGACCCGCATCCGCACTACGGCGTCTCGACCGGGTTCGGCGCGCTGGCGACCACATTCATCGCCCCCGACCGACGGCTGCAGCTGCAGGCGAGCCTCATCCGCTCGCACGCAGCCGGCACCGGTGCCGAAGTCGAGCGCGAGGTCGTCCGCGGCCTGCAGCTGCTGCGCCTGCAGACCCTCGCCTCGGGGCGCACCGGCGTGCGCCCGATCGTCGTCGAGACCTATGCGGCGCTGCTGAACGCCGGCATCGTGCCGGTCGTCCGCGAATACGGATCACTCGGATGCTCCGGAGACCTCGCACCGCTCGCGCACATCGCTCTCGCGGCGATGGGCGAGGGAGAGGTCCGCACCGCGGACGGCGAGCTCGTTCCGGCATCCGACGCGCTCGCCGCCGCGGGCATCGAGCCGCTCACTCTCGTCGAGAAGGAGGGGCTCGCGCTCATCAACGGCACCGACGGAATGCTCGGGATGCTCGTGCTGGCGCTGCACGACCTCGAGACGCTGCTGCTGACGGCCGACATGGCCGCGGCGATGTCGGTCGAATCGCAGCTGGGGACCGATGCCGTCTTCGCCGCCGACCTCATGGCGCTGCGCCCGCAGTCCGGCCAGGGCGAGTCCGCGGCGAACCTGCGCGCCTTCCTGCGTGCGTCGCCCATCGTGCACAGCCACAAGGGGCCGGAGGACGGGCGGGTGCAGGATGCCTACTCGCTGCGCTGCTCGCCGCAGGTGCACGGCGCCGCTCGAGACACGATGGCGCACGCCGCGATGGTCGCCGACCGCGAGCTCGCGAGCGTGATCGACAACCCGGTGATCACCCTCGACGGACGGATCGAGTCGAACGGCAACTTCCACGGGGCGCCGGTCGCCGCGGTGCTCGACTTCCTCGCGATCTCGGTCGCCGACGTCGCCTCGGTCTCCGAGCGTCGCACGGACCGCGCCCTCGACCCCGCGCGGAGCCACGGCCTGCCGCCCTTCCTCGCGGACGAGGTCGGCGTCGACTCCGGTCTGATGATCGCGCAGTACGCGGCGGCCGGGATCGTCTCCGAACTCAAGCGGCTCGCGGTTCCGGCATCCGTCGACTCGATCCCGTCGTCGGCGATGCAGGAGGACCACGTGTCGATGGGGTGGGCAGCCGCCCGCAAGCTCCGCCGCGCGATCGACGGCCTCGCACGCGTCCTGGCGATCGAGATCCTCACCGGCGCTCGCGCGCTCGACCTGCGCGCCCCCCTGCAGGCAGGACCGGCGACCGGCGCGGTGCGCGACCTCGTGCGCACCGTCGCGGCAGGCCCCGGTCCCGACCGCTTCCTCTCACCCGACATGGAGGCCGTGACCGCACTCGTGCAGTCCGGAGCCGTGGCCCGCATCGCACAGGAGCACGCGAATGACTGATCAGACCGTCCGGAACATCCGTGCCGCCCGCGGCAACCAGCGCACCGCCAAGAGCTGGGGCGCCGAAGCGGCGAAGCGGATGCTCATGAACAACCTCGACCCCGAGGTCGCCGAGCACCCCGAAGACCTCGTCGTGTACGGCGGCACCGGAAAGGCCGCTCGCAACTGGGAGGCGTACGACGCGATCGTCCGCACCCTCGACCAGCTGGAACCCGACGAGACGCTGCTCGTGCAGTCGGGCAAGCCGGTCGGCGTCTTCCGCACGCATGAGTGGGCGCCCCGGGTGCTGATCGCCAACTCGAACCTCGTGGGGGACTGGGCGACCTGGCCCGAGTTCCGCAAGCTCGAGGAGCTCGGCCTGATCATGTACGGCCAGATGACCGCCGGTTCGTGGATCTACATCGGCACCCAGGGCATCCTGCAGGGCACGTATGAGACCTTCGCCGCCGTCGCCCGATCGCTCGGCAAGGACTCGCTCCGAGGCACGCTGACGCTCACCGGCGGTGCCGGAGGGATGGGCGGCGCGCAGCCGCTCGCCGTGACCCTCAACGACGGCGTCGTGCTGATCGTCGACGTCGACGAGTCGCGCCTCGCCCGCCGCGTGGAGCACGGCTACCTCGACGAGTACACGACCGATCTCGATGCCGCCATCGCGCGGGTCGTCGCCGCGAAGCAGGCGGGGGAAGCGCTGTCGGTCGGGGTCGTCGGCAACGCGGCCGAGGTCTTCCCCGAGCTGCTGCGCCGGGGCGTTCCGATCGACATCGTCACCGATCAGACCAGCGCGCACGACCCGCTCGCCTACCTGCCCGTCGGCGTCGCAGTCGCCGACTGGCGCGTCGAAGCCGAGCGCGACGCCGAGGAGTTCACCCGTCGCTCGCGCGAGTCGATGGCACAGCACGTCGCCGCGATGGTCGCGTTCCAGGACGCCGGGGCGGCGGTCTTCGACTACGGCAACTCGATCCGGGCCGAAGCGCAGCTGGGCGGCTTCGACCGGGCTTTCGAGTTCCCCGGGTTCGTGCCGGCTTACATCCGGCCGCAGTTCGAAGAGGGCCGGGGGCCCTTCCGCTGGGCGGCGCTCTCGGGAGACCCCGAGGACATCTACAAGACCGACCGCGCGATCGCGGAGCTCTTCCCCGACGACAAGCCTCTGCACCGCTGGCTCGAGAAGGCCGGCGAGAAAGTGCACTTCGAGGGACTCCCCGCGCGCATCTGCTGGCTCGGGTACAAGGAGCGTCATCTCGCCGGTCTCAGGTTCAACGAAATGGTCGCCTCTGGTGAGTTGTCGGCGCCGATCGTGATCGGCCGCGACCACCTCGACTCCGGATCCGTCGCGTCGCCGTACCGCGAGACCGAGGCCATGAAGGACGGGTCCGATGCGATCGCCGACTGGCCGCTGCTGAACGCGCTGCTCAACACGGCATCCGGCGCGTCGTGGGTGTCGCTGCACCACGGCGGCGGCGTCGGGATCGGCCGCTCGATCCATGCCGGTCAGGTCAGCGTCGCCGACGGTTCGGCGCTCGCCGCCGAGAAGCTCGAGCGCGTGCTGACCAATGACCCGGGCACCGGCGTCATGCGCCACGTCGACGCCGGATACGAGCATGCGCGCGACATCGCTCGCGAGCGCGGCCTGAAGGTGCCGATGCTGTGAGCACTCTGCTGATCACCGACATTGGGGAGCTGACGACGAACGCGGGCGCCGACGCGGCGGATCCGGCGAGCACTCTCCACGACGCCGCCGTGC
>Ga0308156_1003135_pt1 | contig 13095 bp, 9 predicted proteins | sample PhyAR2_FD_201041 | JGI IMG/M metagenome (GOLD analysis project Ga0308156, IMG submission 201041) | Phyllosphere microbial communities from UC Gill Tract Community Farm, Albany, California, United States - DLSL A.R2 | ecosystem: Host-associated > Plants > Phyllosphere > Unclassified | place: USA... | reverse complement strand
GTTCACGGCTGCGGTCAGCTCGGGCGTGTCCTTGCGGATGGCCATGCCGTATTCCTCGGTGGTGATCTGCTCGGCCAGCACCTTCATGCCGCCACGGGTGCGGTTGTACTGAAACGCAGCAGGCTTGCCGGTCACGGCGGCATCGGCGCGGCCGATATCCACCAGGTTGAACATTTCCTGGTTCTTTTCCACCTCGACGCGCTGCACCTTGGGGAAGTGTTCGGTCAGGTAACCCACGGACTTGGTGCCCACCTGCACGGACACCTTCTTGCCGTCCAGATCGCTCAGCTTGGTGATGGGGCTGCCTTCCTTGACCATCGCCACCAGGCCACCGGCGTAGTAAGGCTGGGTGAAGTCCACCACCTTCTTGCGCTCATCGGTGATGTAGATGGCCGAGACGGCCATGTCGTAGCGGCGGGCGATCAGACCGGGTACCAGGCCCTTGAAATCGATATCGATCCATTCGACCTTCTTGCCCATCTTGGCCGCAACGGCCTCGACGAGTTCGACGTCGAAGCCGGTCTTCTTGCCGTTTTCGACAAATTCCATCGGCGGGAAGGTGGCATCGGTGGCCACGCGCAGCACATTGTTCTGGGCAAAGGCAGCGCCTGCACCACAGGCCAGGGCGATCAAAGAGGTCTTCAAGACCAGGCGGCGGAAGTTCATGGGAGAGTCCTTTTTCAATTCAAGTACCAAGCAAAAATATCAATGTCATCCAGCCAGACTGCGGGAGATGCGGGCCGCTGCGGCCAACGTGGCCTGTACCAGCTGGGCCTGCTGGTGCTGCACACGCTGGTGGGGCGCCATCAGGCTGAGCGCCGCCACGGCGCGGCGGCCGCTGGCAAACACCGGCACGCTGCAGCCCCAGACACCGGCATCGACCTGGCCCACCGTGGTGATGTAGCCCTGCGTGCGCAGCTCCTGCAGCTCGGCAGCGGCTTCGGCGCGGGCAGGGGTGCCTTCGCCATAGTGCTGGTTCAGCAGCGCTTCGCGTTGCACGGCGGGCAGATAGGCCAGCACGCATTTGGCAGACGCCCCGACCTTCAGCGGCACGCTGCTGCCCTTGTCGAAGGAGCAGCGCAGCGACAGCGGGCTTTCCACCATGTCCAGGCACACGGCCTGGCCATTGGCGGCAACCAGCAAACCTGCGCTTTCCTGGGTCTGCTGCGACAGCTGCACCAGTACAGGGCGGGCCACATGCACCAAATGGGAGCCATCATCAAAGCCCCGCGCCAGCTGCAGGCCCAGCGGCCCGGGCGCATACAGCGCACCGCTGTCGGCCACAAAGCCAAAGCGCTTGAGGCGCGCGAGCTGCCGGTACAGGCTGCTGCGGGGCAAACCCGTGCCCTGCATCAGCTCGTTGGCCGACAGCGGCCGCCCGGCGCAAGCCAGAACCGCCAGCACCTGCAGCACACGGTCGGCCGCCGACACCTCCGAACCCGGGGCATCCGCTGCCGTACGCTCGCCAACCAACAACTCTGAAGCATCCATTTGCAATTCCCATTCCTCGGGACTAGTGACACAGATGATCTTGCAAGATCAATGCCAGAATTGTCGAATTGCTCTCTGAATAAATACCTAGCGCAAACCCTAGGTCGGAATTGAATGGAGAATTCAATTCCCATTTAACGGGAATTTGAAATGTAAAAAGCCCCAGCATGGTGCGGCGCTGGACGCGCAGGCGAACGCGACCGCTGCCGTGCAGGGCGGTGGACTGGGGGAAAGGGGGAGTGGGTGGCAGCCCTGTGGCAGGGCCGCCGTTCGATCAGCGCTTGATCAGCACCTGGCCAGCGCCCGGACTGCGGTCAAAGGGCTGCCAGATAACCCAAAGCCGCCAGCGGCGCCGTCTCGGCGCGCAGCACACGCGGGCCCAGGGTGACGGGCGCAAAGCCGTGGCCGCGTGCCAGTGCCTCTTCAGCAGGCGAAAGCCCGCCTTCGGGGCCGGACAGAAAGACGAGGGGCTGCGTGCCTGCTTGCTGCACCGCCTGGGCCAGCGGCTGCGTGCCCTCGGCCAGCGACAGCACCAGGCGCTGCGCATCGGCCAGGCTCCCGGCCTTGATCCATTGCGCCAAGTCCACCGGCGCATGGATGCGCGGCACCTGGTTGCGGCCACATTGCTCGCAGGCGCTCGCGGCGATCGCCTGCCAGCGCTCCTGGCGCTTGGTGGCGCGGTCGCCCTTGAGGCGGGTGACCGAGCGCTCGGCCTCCAGCGGCGTGATGCTGGCCACACCCAGCTCGGTCGCCTTCTCCACCAGCCATTCCATGCGCTCGCCAGCGGTAATGCCGGCGAGCAGGTGTACGGCACGGGCCGCTTCGCGCTCGATGGCCGTGTGGCCCTCTATCTGCACGGTCACGTGGCTGCGGCCCATTTGCACGATGCTGGCGTCGTACTCGCCCGCCGGGCTGCCCGCCTCGCCGTTGAACAAGGTGATGTGCTCGCCGGGCTGCATGCGAAACACCTGCACATGGCGCGCAGCCTCGGGTGGCAGATCCAGGGTGGCGCCGGCGCGCAGCTCAACGGGGCAATAAAAACGGGGCATGGGGATCGGTCAAAGTGGACGGATGTCAGGGGCGGGTAGGTCAGGTCAGAGGCTCAGCCCCGGCCCATCATCCAGCCGCCTTGCTCCTCGATGCCTTCAATCTCATGGACCAGGCGCATCAGCGGCACCAGCTCGCGGTAGCGCGATGCCGTCGCGCGGATGTAGTGGAGAAAGCGGGGCGCATCGGCCAGGTAGCGCGGCTTGCCGTCGCGCAGGGTCAGCCGGGCAAAGATGCCGGCCACCTTGAGGTGGCGCTGGATGCCCATCCATTCCACCGCGCGGTAGAAGTCCCCAAAATCCGCGCCAAAGCCCGACGGGCTCCCGGCGCCCAGCAGGCCCGCCTTGCGCGCCTTTTCCCAGTAGCGGATCGTGATGTCGACGACAAAATCCTCTTCCCAGCTGATGAAGGCATCGCGCATCAGGCTGGCGATGTCATAGGTGATGGGGCCGTAGAGGGCATCCTGGAAATCCAGCACGCCCAGCGGCGCGCCAGCGGTGGGCGGCACCATCAGGTTGCGCATCATGAAGTCGCGATGCACGAACACCCGAGGCACCGACAGGTTCTGGGCAACGATCGCGTCAAAGGCGTTGTTGAGCACCGCCTGCTGCTTGTCGCTCAGCTGCACCTGGCGGTGCTGGGCGATGTACCAATCGGGGAACAGCTGCAGCTCGCGGCGCAGAATGGCCTCGTCATAGACCGGCAGCACGCCTTCACGCGATGCCTTCTGCCAGTCGACCAGAATATCCACCGCCTGCATGTACCACTGGTAGGCGGCCTGGGAATCGGGCGGCTGCAGCTTCTCGATCACCGTCTGCGTGCCCAGATCGGACAGCAGCATGAAACCATGGGCGGCATCCCAGTCCAGCACCTCGGGGGCGTTGAGCCCTGCCTGGGCCAGCAAGGCCTGCACCTTCACGAAAGGTTCGCTGTTCTCCTTGTCCGGCGGCGCATCCATGATGATGCGCGTGCCACCCTGCAGGTCGTCCACCCGCAAATAACGGCGAAAGCTCGCATCCGCCGATGCCAGGCGAACGCTCTCGGCGCGCAGACCATGGCTGGCCGATACCGCAGCAAGCCACTGGCCAAACTGTGTGGCGCGGGCAGCGTCTGCCCAAACCACTGGGGTAACGCCCTGTAAAGATTGCACGGTGCTGTCAGGCTGGGGTGCTACAGAAGGTGCAGCAATAGGGTCAGACATGGGGGAAATAGATTGGCTCATGGATAATGCAGATTCTACAAAGCCCTGCCGCCCGGCTGGGGCCCAGATCCCGATCCGTGTGCATGTATGCACCGCAGATGCACAGGCCAGTGGCTATTTCCCATGGATATTCACGCTTTCACCGATGTGGCGCCAGCCTCGCCCCGCCCTGCTGGCGCCGCCGCAGGGCTGCGCGCGCGCGCAGGCAAGCCCCCATCGCCTCGCACCTTGTCCCTCTCCGCACCCCGCTTTTCTCCGACCGCCATTGCCGGCTTGTGCATGGCCATGCTCTGGGCCTCGCCGGCGCTGGTTCTGGCCCAGACGTCCGCTGACAGCGACGACGCCGGCCTGGTGCTGCGCGCCAGCCCCCGCCTGCAGGAGAACCTGAGCTCCGAGCAGCGCGGCAAGATGCCGGTCTACCTCGAAGGCGATGAACTCACCGGTCAGACGGCGGACATGACCACCGTCACCGGCAATGCCAGCCTGCGCCGCGCCGACACGATGATCCGCGCCGACCGTCTGCGCTTTTACGAGCCCAGCAATACCGCCTATGCCGATGGCAATGTGCACATCAACCGTGCAGGCAGCGTGTTTGACGGCACCGAGCTGCAGATGCAGCTCGATTCCAACGAAGGCTTCTTCAAGGACGCCAACTACCGCCTGCTGCCCAACAACGGCTATGGCGTGGCCTCGCGTGTGGATTTCATCGACCGCGAACGCTCGGTCGTGCATGAAGGCACCTATACCACCTGCCAGCGCAACGATGAAGCCAGCTGGCAGCCGGACTGGATCATCCGTGCTGAAAAAATCAGCATCGACAACCTCGAAGAAGTCGGTGTCGCCGAGAACGGCGTGCTTGAATTCAAGGGCGTGCCGATCATCCCCATCCCGAAGATGAGCTTTCCCCTATCGGAAAAGCGCAAATCGGGCCTGCTGCCGCCGACGATGTCGCTCGACAGCGACAGCGGCTTCACCTACGCCCAGCCCTATTACTGGAACATCGCCCCCAACCGCGACGCGACGATCACGCCGACGGCGATGGTCAAACGCGGCCTGGCGCTGGGCGGCGAGTTCCGCTACCTCGAGCCCACCTACTACGGCACGCTGGCGGGCCTGTACATGCCCGGCGACCGCCTGCGCGACCGCGACCGCTGGTCCTGGCTGTGGCAGCACATCGGCAGCATCGACACGCCGATCGGCGGCGTGGGACTGAACATCAACGCCAAACGCGTCAGCGACTCCGACTACTGGCGCGACTTCCAGGGCAACAGCTACAAGCTCAACGAGCGCCTGCTCAACAGCGAAGCGTCGGCCAGCTGGTCGCGTGACGACCACAGCCTGCTGCTGCGTGCACAAAAGTGGCAGACCTTGCAGGACCCGCTCTCGCCGATCGTGCCGCCGTATGACCGCATGCCCCAGCTGCAGTACCGCTACACGCCGCAAAACCTGCCGCTGGGTCTGGAAGGCTCGATCGAGGCCGACGCCACGCGCTTCCGTGCCGACACCAGCCTGCTCAACCAGCCCAATGCCGACCGGGGCTATGTGCAGGCCGAGCTGAGCCGCCCCTTTATTGCGCCGCAGGGCTACATCACGCCCAAGCTGATGCTCAACACCCGGCACTACAACTTTGACAACTCGGGCCTGGCCACCGTCAGCAGCGCCAGCATCACGGTGCCCACCGTGAGCCTGGACAGCGGCCTGACCTTTGAGCGCAGCACGCGGCTGTTTGGCCGCAACCTGATCCAGACGCTGGAGCCGCGCGCCTTCTACACCTACACGCCCTACCGCGATCAGAGCATGATCCCGGTCTACGACACGGCGCCCTACGATTTCAGCTTTGCGACCATCTTCAGCTCGAACTCGTTCAGCGGCTACGACCGCATTGCCGACAACAACATGCTGACCGTCGGCGCCACCACGCGTTTCCTCGATGCCGAAACCGGCACCGAGGCGGCGCGCTTTGGCATCGCCCAGCGCCTGCGCTTCTCGGACCAGCGCGTGGTCATGCCCAATGCCAGCCCGGTCAACGAGCGCTGGTCGGACATCATGCTGGGCGCCGGCATCAACTGGACGCCCAAGTGGGGTTTCGACACCACGGTGCAGTTCAATCCCGACAGCGGCCGCTCGGTGCGATCGACGATGCAGGCGCGCTACAAGCCAGGCGACTACAAGACCTTGGCGCTGGCCTACCGCTACCAGGCACAGAACAGCGAGCAGATGGACCTGGGCTGGCAGTGGCCGGTCGATGAAATCTTTGGCTCCAAGGGCAAAAAAGCCAAGGGTGAAGGCCGCTGGTACACTGTGGGCCGCTTGAACTACAGCATGCGCGACAAGAAGCTGGTGGACTCGGTGGTGGGCGTGGAATACGCCGGATGCTGCTGGAGCAGCCGCATCGTGCTCCAGCGTTTGCAGAACTCGCTGGTGCAGTCCAACACCAAGCTGCTGTTCCAGATGGAATTCACTGGCCTGACCAAACTCACGCTGGGCGCTGACCCGCTGGCCAGCATGCGCGAAAACGTGCCCGGCTACCAGTCCCTGCCCAGCGGCAACGGCTCCGCAGTGCCCAGCCGTTTCAGCAATTACGATTGAAGCATTCCCTGACCATGAAACAACGCATTCTCTCTTTGAGCGTGGCCTGCAGCCTGGCCTTGCTGGCTGGTGCCGGCGCGGCACAAGGCATCAAGGCTGGCAGTGACGGCGCATCCGCCGGCATGCGTGCCCCCGGCCCCGGCCGGGGCGCGCCCACGGCAGCCGCACCTGCTGCTGCGCAGCGCAATGCCAGTGCGCCCCGCTCGGCGGACTTCATCGTCGCGGTCGTCAATTCCGAGCCGGTCACCAATGTCGAGGTGCAGCAGCAGTTCGAACGCCTGCGCGCCCAGGCCGAGGCCAACAACATGCCGGCCGAAGCCGCACGCCGCCAGGCACTCGAGATGCTGATCGGCCAGAAGATCCAGCTGCAGATGGCTGCCGAGCGCAACATCACGGTGGACAACTTTGCGGTGCAGCAGGCCGAAGAGTCGGTCGCCCGCCAGAACAGCATGACCATGCCCGAGCTGCGCCGCCGCCTGGCCAGCGAAGGTATTCCCGAAGCCCAGTTCCGCTCCGATCTGAAAAAGCAGCTGGTGATCCAGAAGCTGCGCGAGGCCGAAGTCGACTCCAAGGTGCGCGTCAGCGACCTGGAGATCGACCAGTACCTGCGCGAGCAGAAGGCCAAGGCAGGCCTCGCCGGCGCGGCCACCCAGCTCAACCTGGGCCACATCCTGATCACCGTGCCGGAAAACGCCAGCGAAGACCAGGTCAAGCAGCTGCAGGCCAAGGCCCAGCAGGCGGCCGACAAGATCCGCGCAGGCGAAGACTTCAATGCGGCCGTGGCCGAGTTCTCCGATGTGCCCGACGGCAAGGGCGGTGGTGCCATGGGCCTGCGCCCGGCCGACCGCTATCCGGAGCTGTTCGTCAAGGCCACCCAGGCCACGCCACAGGGCGCCATTGCCGGCCCGGTGCGCTCGCCCGCCGGTTTCCACATCCTGAAGGTGCTGGAGAAGACCAGCGGCGAAGTCCCCGCGATCGTCACCCAGAGCCATGCACGCCACATCCTGCTGCGTCCCAGCCCGCAGCTGAGCGAAGCCCAGGCCGTTGAGCGCCTGGAAGACTACCGCCGCCGCGTGCTGGCCCACCAGGACACGTTTGAAGACCTGGCCAAGCGCTATTCCGAAGACGGCAGCGCCAAGGAAGGCGGCGACCTGGGCTGGGCCAGCCCGCGCAAGTTTGTGCCTGAGTTCGAAGAAGCGCTCAACGCCTTGCAGCCCGGCGAGATCAGCCAGCCCATTGCCAGCCGCTTCGGTATTCACCTGATCCAGCTGCTGGAGCGCCGCGAAGCCAAGCTCAACCAGCGCGAGCAGCGTGACATGGTGCGCTCCATCGTGCGTGAGAACAAGCTCGAACAGGCGTTCAACACCTGGGCACAGGAAGCCCGTGCACGCGCCTACGTGGAATACCGCGAGCCGCCCCAGTAACAGCCCGGATGCCCCGGGCGCGATGACCCTGCCCGGCGCTGTGGCGCTGGGGCGGTGTCATCATCCGGCCCTCGGCAAGCCACTTTTAGAGCGGTGCTTTCGCACCGCTTTGTCATTGCATGAAACACATTCCCCGCAAGCGCTTTGGCCAGAATTTCCTGACCGATCGCGCCGTCATCGACGCGATCGTCGACGCCATCAATCCGCTGCCCGGCCAAACGGTGGTGGAGATCGGCCCCGGCCTGATGGCGCTGACCCAGCCGCTGGTCGAGCGCCTGGGCAAGCTCAGCGTCATCGAGCTGGACCGCGACCTGGCCGTGCGGCTGCGCACGCACCCGCAGCTCGACGTGGTCGAGTCCGATGTGCTGAAGGTGGACTTCCGCGCGCTGGCCCAGCGCCTGGGCGTGGCCAAGCTGCGCGTCGCCGGCAACCTGCCCTACAACATCTCCAGCCCCATCCTGTTCCACCTGCTCGAACAGGTCGATGTGGTCGAAGACCAGCACTTCATGCTGCAAAAGGAGGTCATCGACCGCATGGTGGCCGCGCCTGCCACCTCGGACTATGGGCGCCTGACGGTCATGCTGCAGTGGCGTTATGCGATGGAGAACGTACTGTTCGTGCCGCCCGAGAGCTTTGACCCACCCCCCAAGGTCGACAGCGCCGTGGTGCGCATGGTCCCGCGCGCGCAACCCGCCCAGCTGGATGCCAGGCTGCTCGAAGAGCTGGTGCGCGTCGCCTTCAGCCAGCGCCGCAAGATCCTGCGCAACACCCTGGGCAAATGGCTGGAGGACAAAGGCTATGGCGGCAGCTTTGATCTGCAGCGCCGCGCCGAAGAAGTACCGGTTGCCGAATACGAGCAAGCGGCCGCCAGCCTGTCTGCCGCACCCAACGCCGCCTGACCTTGAAGCAGCCCCGCCCCCAAGCAAAACGCCCGGCTTGCGCCGGGCGTTTTTTCTGGGGAATCAGGACGCCGATCAGAGGAAAGAGTAAAAACAGCGAAACGGCACCTTGCGCTCGGCCCAGTACTCGGCTGCATCGCGGAACACATCGAGCAGCTGCTCGCGCGCCTCGCGGTCGAACTTCATCGCAGTGGGGATCTGGTCCAGCACCACGACAAAGCCGGGCTGGGGCCCGCTCTTGTGCAAAGGGTCCGTCAGGCAGTCGAACAGCGCATCGAAGTTCTTGCCATAGTGCGACGGAAAATAGAACTGCATGCCAATCAACTCGAGCACATCGGCCTTGGACAGCGCATGCGCCAGATTGGCGTACAGGAAGTGCTGCCCCAGGTTCTGGGCTGCGTCGCGCAGGTCTTCCAACCGGTAGGCACGGATGGCCTGCACGATGTTCGGACGCACGAAACGCAGCGATGTATCTTGTACCTGACGAAGTGGAGTGTCCATCTCCGTTGCTCTTTCCATTAGCATTTTTTAAAAACCACACCCCATCCTGGGGCTCATTGGGCATTGTTGACTTAGCACATCACTGAGCGCAAGACATCTCTTGCGGAAAAGCGACATAGGAGGAATCTGACTGGCTAATTCACAATGCGCCGAAAGCTGCTGTAGTGATCCTGGGTGTAGTAGCAAGTATCGGGCATTGTGGCGACCTGACCGCCACAAATGATGCGACGCGCCCCGCGATCGCGGGAGCCGGGTGTCTTGACCGTGTATTCCCGGTAGTAACCCCGCTTCTGCCTGGGCAGTATGCGTTCACGGTTACCAAATACCGAGCCGTCCTTGTCATAGGGAAAAGGGCCGCCGTCGAGGATCAGCGCATAGGTTTTGCGGCCTTGGGGCGGCAATTCGGCCAGGGCCACCACCGGCCCATCGAATGCAGAAGTCCCGCTACCGCGGGCCTGCACGACAGGCGGCAACACCGCCAGGACCGCAGCAAGCACACCAGCCTTCACAGACGAGCGGGCCAGATAACCCCATGCTTTGAGCATCAACAACACCTTTCAGAACCAGGGATTCTCTGCACCACCTGCGCCCAGGGAACGGGCGCGGATAGGGAGGAGACGCAAGACGTCTTTTTGCAGCCCATAGCGAGCTATTGACAAGGAAGACAACGCCGCGAATCGCCCGTGCCCGCAGTCCGGCCATGGCAGGGAGTTTTGCGGAGAATTCCTAGACTCACCGAAAGTTCAGCCGGTCAGTGTGACGGATTGCCCCCCAAAATGCAAGAAGCCTGCCCAAAATTTGAGCAGGCTTCTCAGTATTTAACCGCAGCAAGTGCTGCGGAATCAGCGCAACTTAGGCACAAATAGCAGCATCAACGCGCAAAATTCGCGTCTGCCACCGCAACTGCAGTCATATTGACAATGCGGCGCACCGTCGCGCTCGGGGTCAAAATATGCACCGGCTGGGCAGCGCCCAGCAGAATGGGGCCAATGGCGATATTGCCGCCTGCGGCTGTCTTGAGCAGGTTGTAGCTGATATTGGCCGCATCGATATTGGGCAGCACCAGCAGATTGGCGTTACCGACCAGGGGGCTCTCGGGCATGATGCTGGCGCGCTGCTTCTGGTCAATGGCCACATCGCCATGCATTTCGCCATCCACTTCCAGCCACGGGGCCTGGATGCGCAGCAGCTCCAGGGTCTGGCGCATCTTGACGGCGCTGGGCTGGTTGCTGGAGCCAAAGTTCGAGTGCGACAGCAGTGCGGCCTTGGGCTTGATACCAAAGCGCATCATCTCCTCGGCCGCCATGATCGTGATTTCGGCGAGCTGCTCGGCCGTCGGGTCGTAGTTCACATGGGTGTCCACCAGGAAGACCTGGCGCTCGGGCAACAGCAGGCCGTTCATGCAGGCGTAGGTGGCAGTGCCGGCACGCTTGCCAATGACCTGGTCGATGTAGTGCAGGTGGATCGCGGTGTTGTTCCAGGTGCCGCAGATCAGGCCGTCGACCTCGCCCTTGTGCAGCAGCATGCAGCCGATCAGGGTCAGGCGGCGGCGCATCTCGATCTTGGCGATCGGCACCGTCACGCCCTTGCGCTCGGCCATGCGGTGGTAGGACTGCCAGAAATCGCGGTAGCGGTCGTCATGCTCGACGTTCACCACATCGTAGTCCGTGCCTTCCTTCAGGCGCAGGCCAAATTTCTCGATGCGCTGGGCAATGATGGCGGGGCGGCCGATCAAGGTGGGGCGCGCCACGCGCTCGTCCACGACGATCTGGGCCGCACGCAGGATGCGCTCCTCCTCGCCCTCGGCGTAAGCAATGCGCTTCTTCGCCGCCCGCTTGGCCGCCATGAAGATGGGCTTCATCGCCGTGCCCGAGGCGTAGACGAAGGTCTGCAAGTGCTCGCGGTAGGCATCCATGTCCTGGATCGGGCGCTCGGCCACACCGCATTCCGCAGCCGCCTGTGCCACAGCCGGCGCAATCTTCATCATCAGGCGCGGGTCAAACGGCTTGGGGATCAGGTACTCGGGGCCAAACGACAGGTCCTGGCCGGCATAGGCGTTGGCGACCTCTTCGGTCTGCTCGGCCTGGGCCAGGTCGGCGATCGCATGCACCGTGGCGATTTCCATCTCGGTGGTGATCGTCGTCGCGCCGCAATCGAGTGCACCCCGGAAGATGTAGGGAAAGCACAGCACGTTGTTGACCTGGTTCGGGTAGTCCGAACGGCCGGTCGCCATGATGATGTCGTCGCGCACTCCCTTGGCGTCTTCCGGCGAGATCTCGGGGTTGGGGTTGGCCAGCGCAAAGATGATGGGGCGCACCGCCATGCGCTGCACCATATCGGGCTTGAGCACACCGCCTGCCGACAGACCCAGGAACACATCGGCGCCATCGATCACCTGCGACAACGTGCGCTTGTCGGTTTCCTGAGCGAAAAGCTCCTTATCTTCGTCCATCAGCTCGGTACGGCCCTTGTAGACCACGCCGACGATGTCGGTGACCATCACGTTCTCGCGCTTCAGGCCGATCTCCAGCAGCAGGTTCAGGCAGGCCAGCGCCGCAGCGCCCGCGCCCGACGCCACCAGCTTCACATCCTCGATCTTCTTGCCGGCCACTTTGAGCGCATTGACCATGGCTGCCGCGACAGTGATGGCCGTGCCGTGCTGGTCATCGTGGAAGACCGGGATCTTCATGCGCTTGCGCAGCTCGCGCTCCACATAGAAGCACTCGGGCGCCTTGATGTCTTCCAAGTTCACGGCGCCAAATGTGGGCTCCAGCGCTGCGATCACATCGACCAGCTTCTGGGGGTCTTTTTCGTTGATTTCGATGTCAAAAACATCGACACCGGCAAACTTCTTGAACAGAACGCCCTTGCCTTCCATCACAGGCTTGGAGGCCAGCGCGCCGATATCGCCCAGGCCCAGCACCGCTGTGCCGTTGGAGATCACCGCGACCAGGTTACCCCGGCTGGTGTATTTGAAGGCTGCAGCCGGGTCCTTGACGATCTCTTCGCAAGGCGCCGCGACACCGGGCGAATAAGCCAGCGCCAGGTCATGCTGGTTGGCCATCGGCTTGGTGGCGGCAATCGCCACCTTGCCGGGGCGGGGAAACTGGTGGTACTCCAGTGCGGACTGGCGCAGCAGTGCGCGCTTGTCGACAGCAGTGGGGGTTGAATTCTTCTCAGTCATGGCGGTCTCCGGCATCACGCAGCATTCACTACGAAAAACGGCTGGAACATGCTGCCATCTGCATGCATGTCCCAACAGTATGTCCAAGGGCCCAGATCGATGTCCACACAGCCGACAGCTGTGGATCGTATACAAGGCACGCTCCATTCTAGGCGCAGGCTAAAAATCAAGTATTCCAGTCGCCGACTAGAACTATGAAAAAGATTTATAGCTTTTTCCACCTTATGCATAGTTAGCGCAAACGGTTCCACTGCTGCCAGAAGCGAAGGTCTACAATGGCTCACGTTTGCGCTATATAGGCTCCGCAAGGGCTCATTTGTCATGGATTTAATGCTTCTGGTCGTTCTCATCTTGGGCGTGAGCTTTGTGCTGCGTGCCAAGGCCCAAAAGCAGCGCATCGCCTTGTTGGCCCAATATTTGCGTAATTACGACATTGAAAAGCTGATGGAACGCCTCGTCAGCAGCTATATGCGTGCGCTCGATGAGAAAGACGGCAACCGCCAGCAGCAAATCTGGGAGCTGCAGGCATCGGTAGAAAACAGCCTGGCCAGCCAGTTCAGCAGCTTTGCCGACACGCTGGCCAAGGCGCCCGAGCCCGCCAACGGCGCCAGCTTCAAGATCAGCACCCAGGCTTTCTACTTTCCGTTCTCGCACCTGCTGGAAAAATTGCAGGGCAACCGCCATTCCTTTGACCTGCGCACCGCCATCCGCCTGCATGCTGACGGCATCGCCCGCGTGGTCGCCAACACGGCCGGCCGC
>Ga0308156_1003134_pt1 | contig 13098 bp, 14 predicted proteins | sample PhyAR2_FD_201041 | JGI IMG/M metagenome (GOLD analysis project Ga0308156, IMG submission 201041) | Phyllosphere microbial communities from UC Gill Tract Community Farm, Albany, California, United States - DLSL A.R2 | ecosystem: Host-associated > Plants > Phyllosphere > Unclassified | place: USA... | reverse complement strand
GCGGCTTACCCGTCACGTCTTCGTCCGCTAGAAGCGCCCTCGAACCAGAGGACTGATCCGCCATGATGACCGCCATCTTCGTCTTCATCAAATGCGAGCTGGGCTACGCCAACGACGTGGCGGCCGACATCGTGGACAATGTTGAGAACGTCTCGGAGGTCTATTCCACCTCGGGTCAGCACGACCTGCTGGCCAAGTTCAACTTGCCGCGCGACGCCGACATCGGCACGTTTGTGACGAAACAGGTCCAGACGCGGCCGCACGTGCGCGACACCTTCACCGTCATCACCTTCTCGCCCTTCTTGCCGAGCAAAGGCTAGGGCGCGGCCTTTCGCCTGACCTTGTCCTTGCGGTCCTCGGCCTCGTCGTCGTCGCCGACCTTTTCCTCGACCGTGGCCGACAGGCGCTGGAAGACGCCCAGGCCCACCAGCACCAGCACCGAGGCGATCAGCAGGGCGGTGGGATAAAGCAGCTGCGCCACGTCCTCGCGCGCCGTCTTGAACACCACGACCAGCGCTTCGAGGAACAGGGCGATGACGATGGTCGACAGAAACTTGGTCAGGCTGCGCCGGGCCTCGGCGGCGCTGCGCTTTTCGTTGCCGCGCCGAACCTCGTCCTCGAAGATGTATTTGGCCACGTCGAAGACGGCGATGGCGACAATGACATAGCCCAGCACGTCCAGAACCGCGTCGGCGCCGGACTTGTCGGGCGAGCCGATGCCGTGCAGCGCATCCTTCACCCCGAACCCGATCAGGGCCATGGCCGCCAGCAACAGCAGCAGGCTGGCGAAGGCGAACACCGCCCGGGTCAGATAGGTCATGGAAATCCCTCCGCGAGGCCACAGCAACGCGCCAACCGCCAAGCTGTTGCCTGACGGGCAAAGGGTGACGCTGGCGCCGCGGACGGCTAAAACGATGAGCATAGGGAGACACGACATGACGCGATCCAACGCGCCCGCCTACATGACCGGTTTCGGCAATCATTTCGCGACCGAGGCCGTGCCCGGCGCCCTGCCGGTGGGTCGAAACTCGCCGCAGAAGACGCCGATGGGCCTGTATGCCGAACAGCTGTCCGGCACGGCCTTCACCGCCCCGCGCGCCGAGAACCGGCGCAGCTGGCTCTATCGCCTGCGTCCCTCGGCCCAGCATGGGCCCTACACCCCCTTCGATCAGGGGCGGGTCCGCTCCGGTCCGTTCGACGAGATGCCGCCCAATCCCAACCGGATGCGCTGGGACCCGCTGCCGATGCCGCAGGCTTCGACCGACTGGGTCGAGGGGCTGACGACCTATGGCGGCAACGGCGAACCGGACGGCGGGGCCGGGGCGGGCATTCACCTGTATGTCGCCAACCGATCCATGACCGACCGGGTCTTCTATGACGCCGACGGCGAACTGCTGATCGTGCCTCAAGACGGCGACCACCGCTTCGTCACCGAGTTCGGCGTGATCGAGGCCCAGCCGGGTCACATCGTCCTGATCCCGCGTGGCGTGCGTTTCCGTGTCGAGGTTGAGGGGCCGGTGCGCGGCTATGTCTGCGAGAACTACGGCAGTCCGTTCCGCCTGCCGGACCTAGGGCCGATCGGGTCGAACGGCCTGGCCAATCCGCGCGACTTCGAGACCCCGATCGCGGCCTATGAGGACGTGGATCGCCCGACCGAGTGCGTCCAGAAATACGGCGGGCGTCTGTGGGCCACGACCTTCGATCACAGCCCGTTGGACGTCGTCGCCTGGCACGGCAATCTGGCGCCCTGCCGCTATGACACGGCGCGGTTCAACACGATCAACACCGTCAGCTACGACCACCCCGATCCGTCGATCTTCACCGTCCTGACCAGTCCGTCCGAGACGCCGGGGACCGCCAATATCGACTTCGTCATCTTCCCGCCGCGCTGGATGGTGGCCGAGGACACCTTCCGCCCGCCGTGGTTCCACCGCAACGTAATGAGCGAGTTCATGGGTCTGGTGACCGGCGCCTACGACGCCAAAGCCGGCGGATTCGCGCCGGGCGGCGCATCGCTGCACAACCGCATGAGCGGCCATGGCCCCGATCAGGCCAGCTATGACGGCGCGATCAAGGCCGAGCTGAAGCCGCACAAGATCGAAAACACCCTGGCCTTCATGTTCGAGACGCGCATGCCGATCCGCGTCACGAAATGGGCGTCGGAATCACCGCAGATGCAGCTCGACTACGACGACGTCTGGTCAGGCTTCACCAAAGGACAGATCTCATGATCCGCATTTCCCTCATCGCCGCCGTCGCGCTTTTTGCCGCCGCCTGCTCGCCCCAGACCACGGGAACGGCGTCGGATGCGCCGATGCAGAGCGCCGACGCCGCGTCCTGCGCCACGCGCGGCGGCACGATGAAACAGGTCGGGCGGATGCAGTCCTGGCAGTGCGTCATCTCTTACGCCGACGCCGGCAAGCGCTGCACCGACGGCGATCAGTGCCAGGGCGATTGCCGCATCGAGGGCAACAGCGGCGTGGCGCCAGGGACGGCGGCGACCGGCGTCTGCCAGGCGACCAGCGACCGTTTCGGCTGCAATACAACGGTCGAGGACGGCAAGGCCGGCCCGACCCTGTGCATCGACTGAGGTCGCAGGCACGAAAAAGCCCCCGTCGCGAACGACGGGGGCTGATCCATACTTAAACGGATTTAGCCGGTGGCCAGACCTTAGTGGGTCGAAGGCGTGTTGGCGGTGGTCATGCCGCCGTCAGCGTTGCCGGCTTGTTGCTCGACCATGTCGGCCTTGCGGTCGGCGTTCTTCTCGACCTGGTCGGCCTGGGCGTTCAGGGCGTCGGCCTGAGCGGCGGTCGGAGCGGTCGCGGCTTGCGATTCCAGTTGGTCGGCGCGGGCTTCACCCGTCGCTTCGATGGCGTCGGCTTGCTTTTCAGCGGCCTTGTCGGCGGCGCTTTCACCGCAGGCGGCGACGCCGGCCAGCATGAAGACCGAAGCGGCGGCGATGGCGAACTTCTTCATTTGAGTTTCCTCTCCTAGGTGGAAACACACAAACGCTACGGTGACGGTTCGGTTCACGCCGCCGTGAGATTTTCGTGATCGCCCGTCGCGTCAGCCCTCCGACTGGGCGAAGGCGACCCGCGCAGCGCCCAGCAGGGCGGCGTGTTTGTGCATGATCACCTTGGTCGGAATGTCCTGCATATACTCCTTGAACCGGCCCTTGCGCTCGAAGCGCTGGCGGAAAGGGCTGGCCTTGATGAAGGGCAGGATGCGCGGAACGATGCCGCCGGCGATATAGACGCCGCCCCGCGCCCCGGTGGTCAGGGCGATGTCGCCGGCGACCGCGCCCAGGATGGCGCAGAAGCGAGCCAGGGTCGCGCCGCACGGGCTGTTCGGATCGGCCAGGGCCGTTGCGGTGATCTGGGCCGGATCGTCGATATGGGTCTCGCGCCCGTCGATCTCGGCCAGGGCACGGTGCATGTTCAAAAGGCCCGGCCCGCAGATCAGACGCTCGATCGACACCCGGTCATAGCGGCGACGCAGGATGCGCAGGATCTCGTCCTCGACCGGATCGCCGGGGGGGAAACAGGCGTGCCCGCCCTCGGACGGCATGGCCATTTCCTTGCCGGCCGCATCGCGCACCAGGGCCGAGACGCCGAAGCCGGTGCCGGGGCCGAGCACCGCGACGGTGCAGTGCGGATCGCCGTCGACCGGGCCGCCCAGGCTTTCCAGCTGGTCTTCCGGCACGATCGGCGCACCCCAAGCCAAAGCCTCGAAGTCGTTGATCAGCTTGACCGGTTTCAGGCCCAGGGTCTGAAGCTCCGCCTCCGACACCTGCCAGGGCGAGTTGGTCAGGTCGATGGCGCCGTCCGTGACCGGACCGGCGACGGCGATCACGCCGCCTGTCGGCTTGACCTCGCAGCCGTCGATGAAGGCGGCGACGCCTTCCAGGAAGGTCGGATAGGTCTCGGCCGGGAAGCTCTCGTGGTGGTCCAGCACGGGCTTGCCGTCCACCATGCGGGCCACGGCGAAGCGGGCGTTCGTGCCGCCGACATCACCGACGAGAAGGGTCTTGTCATTCATTGGGGCGTTTCCTGCGCTCGGTTCGGTGGATCAGGCGTCCACGGTCCGATCGACGAAGTTGGGATTGGGCGGGGTGTCGTCGTTGCCGCGCGAGCCGGTCGGCAGGGCGAAACAGACAGTCGCTCCCTGTTCGGCCGTGGTGACCACATGGCGGAAGGCGCCGAACAGTTCACGGCCATAGCCCCAGGACGAACCCTCGGCGTTGACGGCGGACCGGGCGGCGGGCGGCCTAGCGGTCAGGTCGGAAACGCCGACGGTGGTCAGAACCCCGGCCTCGGCGTCTAGGCGGATGATGTCGCCGTCCTGAACATGGGCCAGCGGACCGCCGGCCAGGGCCTCGGGCGAGACGTGGATGGCGGCGGGCGTCTTGCCGCTGGCGCCCGACATGCGGCCGTCGGTGACGAAGGCGACCTTGAACCCCTTGTCCTGAATGACCGACAGGGCCGGCGACAGGCTGTGCAGTTCCGGCATGCCGTTCGCCTTGGGCCCCTGGAAACGCAGGACCACGACCACGTCGCGGAACAGCTTGCCGTCCCGGAAGGCCTGCAACGCGTCTTCCTGGGTTTCGAACACGGCGGCGGGCGCCTCGACGATGCGGTTCTCGGGTTTGACCGCCGAGATCTTGATGACCGCGCGGCCCAGGTCGCCCTGAACCAGACGCAGGCCGCCCTCCTTGTCGAAGGGGTTCGAAGCGGGGCGCAGGATATCGAGATCGAGGCTTTCCTTGACCCCGTCGCGCCACACCAGTTCGCCGTCCACCATCGACGGTTCCTGGAAATAGGCCTCGATTCCGCGACCCATGATGGTCGTCACGTCGGTGTGGATATTGCCCGCCATCGCCAGCTCACGCGCGATGAAGGCGACGCCGCCGGCGGCCTGGAATGCGTTCACATCGGCCGAACCATTGGGATAGACCCGCGCCAGCAGCGGCGTGACCGACGACAGCTCGTCCATGTCGGTCCAGTCGATCAGCACCCCCGCCGCCCGCGCCATGGCGACCAGGTGGATGGCGTGATTGGTCGAGCCGCCGGTGGCCAGCAGGGCGACGATCATGTTGACGATGGACTTCTCGTCGATGACGTCGGCCATGCGGCACTCGCCGCTGCGCGCCAGTTCGACCGCCCGTTTCGCCGCCGCCGCCGTCAGGGCGTCGCGCAGGCCGGTGTCGGGATGGACGAAGGCGGTGGAGGGCATGTGCAGTCCGCCCAGCTCCATCATCATCTGGTTGGAGTTGGCGGTGCCGTAGAAGGTGCAGGTGCCGGGCGAGTGATAGCTGCCGATCTCGCTTTCCAGCAGGGTCTGACGGTCGACCTTGTTCTGCGCATATTCGGCCCGGACCCGGGCCTTTTCCGCGTTCGGAATGCCCGACGGCATCGGCCCTGCGGGTGCGAAGACGACCGGCAGATGGCCGAAGGCCAGGGCGCCCATGAACAGGCCCGGTACGATCTTGTCGCACACGCCCAGCATCAGGCCGGCGTCGAACGCGTCGTGGGTCAGGGCGATGCCCGCCGACATGGCGATCAGGTCGCGGCTGAACAGCGACAACTCCATGCCCGGACGACCCTGGGTGACGCCATCGCACATGGCGGGGGTGCCGCCGGCGACCTGTGCCGTGGCGCCGACCTCGCGCACGGCCTTGCGCACCACGTCGGGGAAGCGCTCGAACGGCTGGTGGGCCGACAGCATGTCGTTATAGGCGGTGACAATGCCCAGGTTGGGCTTGGATCCGTCCATCGCGGTCAGCTTGTCGGCGATGGTCTGGCCCGCGAAGGCGTGAGCCCAGTTGGCGCAGCTCAGCTTGGCGCGTCCGGCGCCGCTGTCGCGGGCTGCGTCCATGCGACGGATGTAGTCGGCGCGGGTCTCGCGGCTTTTTTCGATGATGCGGGCGGTGACCGCGGCGACCGTAGGATGAAGCGCCATTTCAGCCTTCCTCCGTCCACAGAACTTCAAGGGGAACGCCGGCGGCGATCAGGGCGGCGATGGGCTGGATCTTGGGATCGCCCTGGGCCTGTTCTTCGAATACGCGACGCTTGGCGGCGCCCTTCAGGCCCAGGATCACCCGGCCGGCGGACATCAGATAGGGCAGATTGATCGACAGCCGTTCGATCGTCGGCGCCATGCCGTCGCGCCCATGCGGCACGCCCAGCATCGTAGGCTTCAGCGTCGGCGTCAGCAGGGTCTTCAGCGTCGGGCTTTCGGGGAACATGGAGCAGATGTGGCCGTCCTCGCCCATGCCCAGCAGCACCGCATCGAACCGTCCGCCCGCATCGGCCAAAGCCTTGGCCGCGACGATGGCCGCGCGGTCCACAGTGACTTCGGGCGTATAGAGCGGGATGAAGCGGGCCGTCGCCGCCTTGTCCTGAAGCAGCACGTCGCGGATCAGCCGGGCGTTCGATTCCGGCGAGGTCTCGGGCACATACCGCTCGTCCACCAGGGTCACGGCGATTTTGGACCAGTCCAGATCGGTCGCCGCCAGGCGGCGATAGACGGGCGCGGGCGTCGAGCCGCCCGGACCGGCGAACAGGGCCTGGCCGTGATCACGGACGGCCGCGTCCAAGGTCTCGGCCAGGCGCGCGGCGATGGCTTCGGCCCAGGTCTCGACGGAGGCGAAGGCTTCGATGGCGGGGGTCTCAGACATCGGTCGTGTTCCAGTCGCGGCCGGTCCGCATCATCAGCATGTCGGCGCTGTCGGGGCCCCAAGTTCCGGCGACGTAGTCGTCGGGCTTCAGGCCGGATTCGGCCCAGGCCTCGGACACCTCGTCCACCCATTTCCAAGCCTGCTCGGCCTCGTCGCGGCGCACGAACAGGGTCGAATCGCCGGCCATCGCGTCCAGCAGCAGACGCTCATAGGCGATGCGGCGACGCGGCGGGGCGGCGGACTTGCCGTCCACACCCCACGACAGGCTCATCTTGATCGGCTGCAACTGCATGCGCTGGTCCAGGCCGGGCCGCTTGTTCATCACCGTCAGAGAGATGTCTTCTTCGGGCTGAAGCTCAATGATCATCCGGTTGGCCTGAACCTCGCCGCGATCGTCGCGGTCGAAGATCGAGTGGGGCACCGGCTTGAACTGGATGACGATCTCGGTGCGCTTCTCGGGCAGGCGCTTGCCGGTCCGCATGAAGAAGGGCACGCCCGCCCAGCGCCAGTTGTCGATGTCGGCCCGAACGGCGACGAAGGTTTCGGTGTCCGACGGCTGGCCGCGCTCCTCGTCATAGCCCTTGGCCGGCTTGCCCTCCGAGACGCCCGCCACATACTGACCCCGCACGGTCACGCGCTCGGCTTCGTCAGGCGTGATCGGGCGCAGGGAGCGCAGCACCTTGACCTTCTCGTTGCGCACCGAATCCGGGTCCAGGTCGCTGGGCGGCTCCATCGCCACTAGGCACAGCAGCTGCAGCATGTGGTTCTGCAGCATGTCGCGAAGCGCGCCGTATTCGTCATAGTAGGGCCAGCGGTCGCCGACCCCCACCGTTTCGCCGATCGTGATCTGCACGTGGTCGATGGACAGGTTGTTCCACAGGGGCTCGAAGATCGTATTGCCGAACCGCAGGGCGATTAGGTTCTGGACCGTCTCCTTGCCCAGATAGTGGTCGATGCGGAACACCTGGTTCTCGCTGAAGGCGTGGGCCACGGCGTCGTCGATTTCGAGGAAGGACTTCAGGTCGCGCCCAACCGGCTTTTCCAGCACGATACGGCAGTTCTTTTCGGCAAGGCCCGCCGCCTTCATCGCCGTGACGATGCGGGCATACAGCGAAGGGGATACGGCCAGGAACGAGGTGACCTCGCCGTCGCCGACCTTGTCCTTCAACGGCTTCAGGCTTTCGGGCGAGGTGGCGTCCACCGCCAGATAGTCCAGGCGGGCCTTCATCCGCGACCAGCTGGCTTCGTTCCAGACCTTGTCCGCCTCGGCGCGCGCCTTCACCGCCTCGTGCACCTTGGCGATATAGTCGTCGGCGCTCTCTTCCGAGCGCGCGGCGCCGATGATCTTCAGCCCTTCAGGCAGCAGGCCGTCGTGTTCGAGAAAATAGAGCGACGGCAGGAGCATCCGCATCGCCAGATCGCCGCCGCCGCCAAACAGAATGAGAGCCGCCATGTCTTGTCCCTCGATGATCCCATTTGTCGGGACGCACGCCTTTACGGTCTAGCCGCTGTCTTTGGCCGCTTCCGCTCGCGAGGCCAACACGTCCAGCACGTCCTGAAACACCATGTTACGGGCATGGAGAAGAACGAGCAGGTGATAGATCAAATCCGCAGCCTCGCTGGCGAGTTCCTCATCGGGGCCGGCGACGCCGGCCAGTGCGGTCTCTACGCCCTCTTCGCCGACCTTCTGGGCGATGCGTTTGGGCCCCTGTGCGATCAGTCGGGCGGTCCAGCTTTCGGACGGATCGGCAGCGGCCCGTTCGGCGATGGTGCGCTCCAGCCGGGCGATCCGACCCAGGCCCGGCGCGTCGGCCTCTCCGAAACAGCTCGTCCGGTTCAGGTGGCAGGCGTTTCCGACTGGCCTGACGCCCAGCACGATGGCGTCGGCGTCGCAGTCGGCCGTGATGGAGACGACGTGAAGCCGGTCGCCCGAGGTCTCGCCTTTTCTCCAACGCCCCCCACGCGAGCGCGAAAAGAAGGTGGCCTCGCCGGAGGCGATCGTCTCGTCCAGCGCCGCGCGATCCATATAGGCCAGGGTCAGGACCTGCAGCGTGGCGGCGTCCTGCACCACGACGGGAACCAGGCCGTCGCCCTTGGCGAAGTCGATGGTGTTCGGGTCGATCATTGTCGTTGTTCCTGATCCTCCACCGCGAAGCGGGGGAGGGTGACCGCGCGCAGCGCGGTGGAGGGGGCGGAAACAGGCGGGGTGCTGAACGTCGAGGAACAGTGTCTGAGGTCGCCCCCTCCACCGCTTCGCGGTCCCCCTCCCCCGTTCCGCTGCGCTTCTCGGGGGAGGATCATATGCGCATCTCCAACCCTTGCTGCGCCAGGTAGCGTTTCAGGTCGGGGATGGCGATGGCGCCGGTGTGGAAGACGCTGGCGGCCAGGGCACCGGAGACGTCGGCCTGCTCGAACACAGCCTTGAAATGCTGGGGCGCGCCGGCGCCGCCCGAGGCGATCAGGGGGATGGTCAGGCGTGCCCGTGCGGCGGACAGTTGCTTGATGTCATAACCGCGCCGAACCCCGTCCTGATCGATGCAGTTCAGCACGATCTCGCCGGCGCCCAGGCTTTGGGCCTCGTCCAGCCAGTCCAGGGTCCGCTTGCCGGCATGACGGCGTGCATCGGGGTCGCCGGTATATTTGTGCACCACCCAGTCTCCGTCCTCGAACCGGCTGTCGACGCCGACGACGACGCACTGGCTGCCCAGCCGCGCCGCCATCTCGGCGATCAGTTCGGGCCGTTCCAAGGCGGGAGAGTTGATCGAGACCTTGTCCGCCCCGTGGTCCAGACAGCGCGCCGCCTGCTCCACGCTGCGAATGCCGCCGGCGACGCAGAAAGGAATGTCCAGCAGTCGGGCGATGTCCTTGATCCAGCCGTAGTCCAGCGTCCGCCCCTCGGGACTGGCGGTGATGTCGTAGAAGACCAGTTCGTCGGCGCCCGCGTCGCGGTAGCGGGCGGCCAGCTCGGCCGCATCGCCCATGTCGGTATGACCGACGAACTTCACGCCCTTGACCACCCGGCCGTCCTTTACGTCCAGGCAGGGGATGATCCGCCGAGCGGTCATTTGACCGCCCCGCCTGATGCAGGATGGACGGTCATGCGCGTTTGGCCGCCGCGATCGCCTCGGGCAGGGTGAAGCAGTTCTCGTACAGCGCGCGCCCGACGATAGCCCCATGACAGCCCAGCGCCTTGACCGCGGCGATATCGTCCAGCGAGGAGACGCCGCCCGAGGCCTGCAACACCAGATCCGGCCGACGGCTGCGGATCTCGGCCAGCAGCTCCAGGTTCGGGCCAGTCAGGGCGCCGTCGCGACCGACATCGGTCACCAGCAGGTGTTTGGCCGTGCCCTTGGGATACCGATCCAGCGCCTCCCAAAGCGTCATGCCCGAGGACTGGGTCCAGCCCTTCAAAGCGGGGACCGGCACGCCGTCCTCGATCTTGACGTCCAGGGCCAGGGTGATGCGCTCGACGCCGAAGGTCTCCAACCAGGTCGCCACCGCCTCGGGCTGGGTCACCGCCAGCGATCCGACCACGACGCGCGATACGCCGGCGTCCAGCAGCTTTTTCACATCGTTGGCGCTGCGCACGCCGCCGCCCGACTGAACCTTGACGTCGATGGCCTGGGTCAGTTCGCCGATCAGGGCGTGCTGGCGCGCCTCGCCCGCCTCGGCCCCGTCCAGATCGACAATGTGAATCCACTCCGCGCCCTCGGCCGCAAAGGTCGTCAGACGGGCGGCCGGCTGCTGGTCGTAATGTGTCACCTGGGCGAAGTCGCCGTGCATCAGGCGCACGCAGACGCCGTCCTTCAGGTCGATGGCGGGGTAGATCAGCATGGCAGGCCCAGGAAGTTCTTGAGGATGGTCGCCCCGGCCTCGGCCGAGCGTTCGGGGTGGAACTGGCAGCCCCAGCGGTTGGCGGATCGAACCACAGCCGGAACGACGCCGCCATAGTCGGCGCGCGCCAGGGTCGCCGGTCCGTCGGGACAGACGAAGCCATGGACGAAATAGGCATAGGCGTTGTCGACGACGCCCTCTAGCAAGGGGTCGTCGCGCTCGCGCGTCAACCGGCTCCAGCCCATGTGCGGCACCGGCAGATCGCCCTCAGGCTTCAGCCGGGTCACCGCGCCGGGAATGAGGCCCAACAGATCGACGCCGTCGCCCTCGTCGCTCGATCCGAACAGCAGTTGCTGACCCAGGCAGACACCCAGCAGCGGGCGCGTGAAGGCGCGGATCGGCGCGATCAGATCCAGGTCCGACAGGCGCTTCATGGCGTAGCCGGCGGCGCCAACGCCAGGCAGGATGACCCGTTCAGCCTCGGCGATCACGGTGGGATCGTCGGTCAGGCGCACGGTCGCGCCGAGCCGCTCCAGCGCGAACTGGACCGAGGCGACATTGCCGGCGCCGTAGGCGATGACGGCGACCTCGGTCACAGAACACCCTTGGTGGATGGCACGGCGTCGCCCTCGACGCGGATGGCCTGGCGCAGGGCGCGGCCGAAGGCCTTGTAGACGGCTTCGGTCTTGTGGTGGTCGTCCTGGCCCGTGACCTTGATGTGTACGGCCGCGCCCATGGCCTCGGCCAGTGACCGGAAGACGTGGGCGGTCAGGTCGGTGCGGTAGTCGCCGATGAAGGGGGTCTCGAACGCGCCCTCAAACAGCGGATACGGGCGGCCGGAAAGATCGATCGAGACCGTCGCATTGGCCTCGTCCATCGGCAGGACGAAGCCATAGCGGGCGATGCCCTTGCGCTCGCCCAACGCCTGTTTCAACGCCTGGCCCAAGGCGATGGCGCTGTCCTCGATCGTGTGGTGTGGATCGGTGTGCAGGTCGCCTTCGCATTGCAGACGCAGCGAGAAGCCGCCGTGGGCCGCGATCTGCTCCAGCATGTGATCGAAGAAGCCGACGCCGGTTTCGATCTTCACCGGACCGGGCGCATCCAGATCGACGGCGCAGACGATGCGGGTTTCCTTGGTGTCGCGCACGGCCTGACCGATGCGGGCAGGGCGTCGCTTGGCGGGCGTGAGGCCGAAGGCGGCGAGCAGCCGGTCGTTGATCTCGGATTTGATCGAGATCGGCAGGCGCAGACGCTCGCCGGACAGATCGGCCTCGACGCCATAGGCCTTCAGACCGGCCAGGGCCGCGGCGGGGTCTTCGGGGCGGGCCATGATGATGGGGCCGACGCCCGGTTCGACGGGCATCTGGCGACCCAGTTCGCGCACGACCCGTTCGCGCTCGCGCCGGACCGAGGCGATCCGCTCGGCGGTCTCGATCATCCGCGACGGATCGAGCGCCTGCATCGCCAGCCGAACCAGCGGTTCGGGCAGGGCATAGGGTTCCAGCACCGACGCCAGACGCGCCAGGGTCTGGGCTTGCGCGATCGCCGCGCCGACGCGGGCGCCGGCGAGACCATAGGCCAGAGACAGGCTGCGCAGCACGACCAGGTTCGGCTGGTCGGCGACGACGGTCATGGCCGAGACGCTGTCGGAGAACTCGATCAGTCCCTCATCCACCACCAGCAGGGCGGGGGCGACGCGGGCGGCCATCTCGGCGACGGCTTCGGGCGAGCCGAGGGCGCGGATGACGACGATACTTGCTTCTGGGGCGGGCTCGCCCTTGGCCGGATAGATGGCGGCCAGGCTGTCGTAGGGCTCGGCCTTCGGAGCCTCGACCGATCCCCCGTCGCGCGAGGCGAGGCGCCAGGCCAGTTCCAGCCCGTGGGTCAGGCCGCGCACCGGCAGCACCTGTTCGGCAGGCACGCCATAGACGTCGGCCATGCGAGCGGTGAGGGCGGAGGCGTCGCCGGGATAGCGATCCAGACCTTCGCCGCCGGAAACCAGCGGCGGATAGGGAGCGGGCAGGGTCATCCTTCGGCCCTCAGGTCTGCGGCGCGGGCGTGGGCTTCCAGGCCCTCCATCCGGGCCAGACGGGCGGCGATGGGCGCCAGCTGACGGGCGCCGGCCTCGGTCACCAGCTGGACCGACATGGTCGTCATGAAGCTGGCGGTGGTGACGCCGCCCAAGGTGCGGGCGCCCCCGTCGGTCGGCAGGACGTGGCTGGGACCGGCGGCATAATCCCCCAGCGTCTCGGCGGCGAACCGGCCGACGAAGACGGCCCCGGCGGCCTTGATCGAATCGACCAGCGGCTCGGGATCGTCGATCTGGATCGCCAGGTGTTCGGGGCCATAGAGGTTGGCGACTTCTGCGGCGGCGTCGAGGTCGCGAACCAGGATGGCGCGGGCCTCGTTCAGAGAGGCGCGGGCGATGGCTTCGCGGGGTAGGGTTGCGACCTGAACCTCGACCTCGCTCAGGATGTAGTCGATGGTGGCGCGGCTGGTCGAGACCAGCAGAACCTGCGCATCCGCATCGTGCTCGGCCTGGCTGAGCAGGTCGGCGGCGGCGATCTCGGGCGCGGCGTCGCGATCGA
>Ga0308156_1003132_pt1 | contig 13105 bp, 12 predicted proteins | sample PhyAR2_FD_201041 | JGI IMG/M metagenome (GOLD analysis project Ga0308156, IMG submission 201041) | Phyllosphere microbial communities from UC Gill Tract Community Farm, Albany, California, United States - DLSL A.R2 | ecosystem: Host-associated > Plants > Phyllosphere > Unclassified | place: USA... | reverse complement strand
GCGGCGTTGACGGTGACTTCGCGCGCCACGCGGATGCGCAGTTCGCCGCGCTCGACCTCGACTTCCGTCAGATCGGTCTCGTTCAGGATCTCGGCCAGCTGGCGAACCAGGGCGGCGTCGATTTCGGCGTGTTTCTTGTCATCGGCCATTGGAGTTGCGCCTTGTCTTTCGTGGTCTTTGATAAACGGGACGGGGCTCAGCCGCGTTCCCGAACCTGGGTGAGGGCCGCCTGGACGGCCAGTTCATAGCCCGCCGCGCCGAAGCCGGCGATGACGCCGGTCGCCGCGGAGGACACATAGGAGTGATGGCGAAACGCCTCGCGCGCCGCCGGATTGGACAGATGCAACTCGATCACCGGGATCGACAGCGTCTTCAACGCATCGTGCAGCGCCACCGACGTATGCCCGTAGGCCGCCGGATTGAGGATAAGGGCGTGAGCGCCTTCGCGCGCCTCCTGGATCCAGTCGACCAGCACGCCTTCGTGGTTGGTCTGGCGAAACACGATTTGCGCCTCGCCGGCCGCCCTGACGCATCGCTGCTCGATGTCCGTCAGGGTGTCGCGGCCATAGATATCCGGCTCCCGAACCCCGAGCAGGTTCAGATTGGGGCCGTTCAGCACATGAATGACGGGCGTTTCGGCCATGGTTCCAGAATCGATCCGGCGCAGCGCGGCGCAAGAGGGGCCTTTTAGCGGACGCAGGGCGTGGGTCAAACGCTCGCGGCGTCGAACCTTACCCGACGTTACGTACGATGGCGTGGATTTCGCAGCGCCGGCCGCCATCGTCCCTGGTCGGGACAGGCTGAGGGAGCGCCGAGGATGCGCCAGGACGGCAAACTGATCCTGAGAGCCGTGGTGGCGACCTTCGCGGCCCTGGCCGTCGCGATCGGCGCCTTCCTGTTCGAGGCGGGCTGAGCGCACAGTCTGGCGAAGCGGCCTGTCACCGTCTATCTGACGCGCGGAGGCCCAGGGAGAACGCGCGTGCACCAGATCCATCTCAACGGCGAGCCGCGCCAGGTCCAGGCCGCCAACATCCTGGCCCTGGTCGAGGAACTGTCGCTGGACCCGCGCAAGGTCGCCGTCGAACGCAACCTCGAGATTGTGCCCAAGTCCCTGCACGCCGCCACGCCCGTCGCCGCAGGCGACCGCATCGAACTGGTCCAGTTCGTCGGCGGCGGTTGATTAGATCAAATCGGGCTACGACGGGTTCCCCCGCGCGCCGGAGAGGCCTAGGTCAGCATCCATGACCGATACAGCCAACGAAACCTGGTCCGTCGCCGGCCGCACCTTCACCTCGCGCCTGATCGTGGGCACCGGAAAATACGCCGACTACGCCCAGAACGCCGCCGCCGCCGAGGCGGCCGGGGCCGAGATCGTCACCGTCGCCGTGCGGCGTGTGAACCTGTCCGACCCGACCCAGCCGATGCTGGTCGATTATGTGAAGCCGGACCGCTTCACCTTCCTGCCCAACACCGCCGGCTGTTTCACCGGCGAGGATGCGGTCCGGACTCTGCGTCTGGCGCGCGAGGCCGGCGGGTGGAGCCTGGTCAAGCTGGAGGTGCTGTCCAACACCGCCCACCTGTATCCCGACATGATCGAGACGCTGCGGGCGCTGGATCTGCTGATCAAGGACGGCTTCGACGTCATGGTCTATTGCACCGACGACGTGGTGATGGCCAAGCGGCTGGAAGACGCCGGCGCCGCCGCCATCATGCCCGCCGCCGCCCCGATCGGCTCGGGGCTGGGCATCCAGAACGAGGTCAACGTCCGCCTCATCGTCGAACAGGCCAAGGTGCCGGTTCTGGTCGACGCGGGCGTCGGAACGGCCTCGGACGCGACGCGCGCGATGGAACTGGGCTGCGACGCCGTCCTGATGAACACCGCCATCGCCGGGGCCAAGGACCCCATCCGCATGGCCCGCGCCATGAAGCACGCCGTCATCGCCGGCCGCGACGCCTATCTGGCCGGGCGGATGGCCAAGCGGATGTATGCCGACCCGTCGTCGCCGCTGGCGGGACTGATCTGATCCAGCCGTTTCCTCCCCACAGCGTGGGGAGGGGACCGAGAAGCGGTGGAGGGGTTCTTGACGCCTTCGGGCGCCGGGATGCGCTGAAGAGCCCCTCAGTCTCTCCGCTGCGCTTCGAGCCACCTCCCCATGAATGGGGAGGAGACGATGTCCAGCCATCGCAATGCCGCTGGTCCATCCGCAGCGATTTCAACCGCTTGCCGATTTATGTCCCCCGTCTCCCATCCACGGGGTCAAACGGCCCCATAATGCGCCCGTCTCGTCGCATGGAGGGCTCGCCTGGCCTGCGACCTTGCGGCGGCGGGAGCGGAAGGAACGGGGGCGATGGTGAAATCCCATCGCGGCGCCGAGGCTGATCGGTCGGGGAATCGCCCCCGGCGTCCGCAGTCGCGTCGCGGGGTCGAGGGGGATACTCGGCCGCACTCGGAACGGTCCTCGCAGGGACCGCCGACCCGTCACAGGCTTATGGGGTTAGGCGATAAGACCGCCACCGCTCGCCCCGAGCTTGCAGGCCAACCCCCCGCGCGGAGCGTCACACCCTTCGTCGAAACGGTAACACTACAAATCAACTCCGGGCGAAGGCCCGGCGCTCCGCCCAGCCCTCCATCAACTTCGCTGCGAAAGCGCGAGGCCGATCACCCCTGTCCGGAGACCCGCATGGCCCGCCCCAAACCTCGCCGCCCCAGGCCCGGCCGCGGCCTGCCGCCGCCCTACAGACGGACGCCCGAGGAAGAGGCTGAGGATGACCGCCTATCCGGCTCGACGCCATCCTGGTCGAGAAACAGGCCGAAGCCGCCGAACGGGCGCGCATCAGGGCGATGAATGGTCAACTGCCCGCTGAGCCGGTCGCGCTTCGCCCCGCCGAATTTCGGGTCGGAGATGTCTTCGCTAGTCGTCCAGCAGCGCCTGCAGCAGCGGATGGGCCAGGACCGGTGCAGCCAGACGCACCACGGCCTGGGGATCTTCCAGACGCACCGCCGCCGTCGCATCGGCGACAATGAAGTCGGCGTGGGTGCGCGACGGTTCGGTCAAACGCTCGTGGCCCGGACGCACCGTGGCCAGATACTGCGCCACGACCGAATCCGCCGACCGGCCCCGCTCGGCCTGGTCGCGCAGCAGGCGGCGGATGAAGCGGATGTCGGCGGGGGTGTCCACGAAGACCCGGATGTCGAACAGGGCGGTCAGGTCGGGGGTGCACAGAACGTGCGTGCCCTCGACGATCACCACCTCGGCCGCCGGGATCGGCTCGCCGCCCGGCTCGCGGCCGTGGTGGATGAAGGAATAGACTGGCGCCGTCACCGCGCGCCCGGCCTTCAGCGCCCTCAAGTCCGCGATCATCAGGTCGTGATCGCGCGCCGTCACATCGTCGAAGTCGAAGGTCGCGGCGTCGAAGCCGGGCAGGGAGGCTGCGTCCTTATAATAGCTGTCCTCGCGCACCAGCACGGCCGACCCTTCCGGCAGGGCCGAGACCAGCGCCTCTGCCAGGGTGCTCTTGCCGGAGCCGGAGCCCCCCGTGATCGCGATCAATATGGTCATGGGCGGCCTTCTAGAGCGGTCGCGCCGCCAGCGCCACCGGCGACGATCCGCCGCGCCGTGGCTGACGCCCCAGTTGACGTTGGGTCACGTTGCTTATCGCCGATCACCGATGTTAGCGTCGGCACAAGCGTCGCATCAAAGCAGACGCATCCAAGGGACAAGGATACGACATGCTGGGCTTGATGCAGGACTGGCCGCTGACGGTCGACAAGATCATCGACCACGCCAAGAACTGGCATGGCGAGCGCGAAGTGGTGACGCGCTCGGTCGAAGGCCCCATCGTCCGCACGACCTACGCTCAAATCCACGAGCGGGCCAAACGCGTGTCCAGCGCCCTGAAGGATTGGGGGATCAAGCCGGGCGACCGCGTCGCCACCCTGGCTTGGAACACCGCCAACCACATCGAGGCCTGGTACGGCATCATGGGCATCGGCGGGGTGTGCCACACCCTGAACCCGCGTCTGTTCCCCGAACAGCTCGTCTACATCATCAATCACGCCGAAGACCGGATCATCTTCGTCGACCTGACCTTCGTGCCGCTGCTGGAAGCCATCCTGCCGCATATCCCCAAGGTCGAGCGCGTCGTCATCATGACCGACGCCGCCCATATACCGCAGACGAAGCTACCCAAGGCCGTCGCCTATGAGGACGCGATCGCCGGTCAATCGACCGACGTGGTCTGGGGCGACTTCGACGAACAGACGGCCTGCGGCCTCTGCTACACTTCTGGCACCACGGGCAATCCGAAGGGCGTGCTGTATTCGCACCGCTCCAACTTCCTGCACACCTTCATGGGTCTTCAGGCCACGGTGATGGGCGCCACGCCCAAGGAAGTGATTCTGCCGGTCGTGCCGATGTTCCACGCCAACGCCTGGGGCATCGCCTTCGCAGGCCCCGCCGCCGGCACCAAGCTGGTGATGCCGGGCGCCAAGATGGACGGTCAGTCGATCTATGAGCTGATCGAACAGGAAGGCGTGACCTTCTCGGCCGCCGTGCCGACCGTCTGGCAGGGGCTGTTCGCCCACATGAAACAGAACGGTCTGGGCTTCTCGACGCTGAAACGCGTGCTGATCGGCGGCTCGGCCTGCCCCGAAAGCCTGATCCGCGGCTTCCAGGACGATTTCGGCGTCGAGGTCACCCACGCCTGGGGCATGACCGAGACCTCGCCCATCGGCACCATCGCCAACCTGCCGCCCGAAATCCTGAAGCTCTCCTACGACGAGCAGATGAAATACCGGCTGAAGCAGGGCGTGCCGCCGCTGGGCGTCGAGCTGAAGCTGAAGGACGAGGCGGGCGCCGAACTGCCTCACGACGGCGCGACCTTCGGTCGTCTGATGGTCAAGGGGCCGACGATCAGCCGCGCCTACTTCAAGGAAGACGGCTCGATCCTGGACGACGAAGGCTTTTTCGACACCGGCGATGTGGCCACGGTCGACGACCTGGGCTTCATGCAGATCACCGACCGCGCCAAGGACGTGATCAAGTCGGGCGGCGAGTGGATCAGCTCCATCGAGATCGAGAACATCGCCGTGGGTCACCCCAAGGTCGAGATCGCCGCCGTCATCGGCGCGGCCCACCCCAAATGGGACGAACGGCCCGTGCTGATCCTGAAGCTGAAGCCCGACGAGACGCTGGACAAGCAGGAGCATCTGGACTTCCTGACCGGCAAGATCGCCAAATGGTGGATGCCCGACGACGTGGTCGCCGTGGACGACATCCCGCTGGGCGCGACCGGCAAGATCGACAAGAAGCTTCTTCGTGACCGGATGAAGGACTATCGTCTGCCGACCGCTGCCTAAGTGAGAACCGGAGCCTGAATGCCGACAAGAAAGCCCGTACCCGCCATTCTGCCCTGGCTAACGGCGCTTGCGGCGGCGCCCTTCGTGCTGGTCGTGGCGGCCGTTACGGCGACGCGGTTCGGCGGGCTCGATTTGGCGATCGGCTACGACCTACTCACCTGGACCGTGGCGCGCCTCCTGGCCTGGGTCGGCTTGGCGGCGGCTCTGACGGCGGCGGTGCTGGCGCTGCGCGATCTGAAGGGCAGGGGGATCTATGCTTTGGTGGCGCTGGTCCTGGCGGGCGGGACCGTCGCCGGCTTCGTGCTGCGTCAGGGTCAGGATGCGACGCCCCATCCACGTGACGTCAGCACCAATCTAAATGAGCCGCCCGGCCTGCCGCGCGCCGCCGGCGTGCGCAGCGGCGCGCCGCAGACCTGTGATGGCGTGGACGCCATCCCGACCCAAGTCCTGGCCCAGCAGGCGACCTCGGCGCTGGTCGATGCCGGCTTCGTCGTCACCCGCGCCACAACCTTCCAGGTCGAGGCCGTGCACGCCGGCGCCTGGTTCGGCTTCGCCACCGACGCCGTCGTTCGCATCCGCCCCGGCCGCACCGACATCCGCGTCGCCGCTCGCAGCAGCCGTCCCGACGGCGGCGCCACCTGCCGCCTCGCCGCCAAGATTGCTCGAAACCTGGAGGCGGAACGCTAAGTCAGCCGGAACTGCGCCGACAGGCCGGGCGGGCCATCGCTGATCGCCGCGCCGTCCTCGACCAGCTTGATCAGATGCGCCAGCACCGATAGCGAAGCGGCCGGCCATAGCTGCTGATCGACGGCGGCATACAGAACCGGGACCATTTCCGCGATCGTGCGATCTCCCGCCGCCAGCCGCTGGAGCACTTGCGCCTCCCGCTCCAGCCGATGCGCGCGATAGGCCTCAAGAAACGGCCGCACTTGCGTCACCGGCGCCCCGTGCGTCGGCCACAACACGTCGAAGTCGCGTGCGATCACCGCGTCCAGACTGGCCATATACTGGCGCATGCTCCCATCCGGCGGCGCCACGACCGTCGTCGACCATCCCATCACATGGTCGCCGCAAAACAGGGCGTCCTCCTCGCGCAGGACGAAGGCCATGTGATTGGACGCGTGCCCGGGCGTAAACATCGCCTCGATCGTCCAGCCGTCGCCTTCGATCACCTCGCCGCCCGTCAGCAGCACATCGGGCGCGAAGTCGGCATCCTCATCCTCGTCCAGCGCACCCGACGCATGCGTTTCGCGCACCGGAGGCCGAGCCGCCGAAATCCGTGCTCCGGTCGCCTCGGCGAAGGGCCGGGCCAAAGGCGCATGATCCCGATGCGTATGCGTCACCAGCACATGGCTGACCCGCCGTCCCTCGACCGCCGCCATCAGTGCCGCTAGATGCGCCTGATCCAGCGGCCCCGGATCGATCACCGCGACCTCGGCCCCTTGATCCGGTAGGCCGACGATATAGGTCCCCGTCCCGGTGAAGGTGAAAGGTCCCGGATTGTCCGCGATCACCCGCTGGATCAACGGCGACACCTGATCGCGCCGCCCATAGGCGAAGTCGAAGGCCCTTACGAACGGGATCATCGTCACGGCCGCGTTTGGCGCAGAGCTTGCGGTAACGTCTGGGTAATCATGCCTGGAGCGTCTCAATGGCCCGTTCGATCGCCAATGCTGTATCAAATCGGCTCCCGTTCGTCGCGGCGGCGATCCTGTGTCTCGCTGCCGTGCAACTGATCGCCGCCTCCTGTACGCCGGAGCCGGCGCCTTATGCGGCGCGGGTGATGATCCAACGCTAGAGACCTATTCGCGGCGGACCCGGAAAGGCGGATCGTTCGCCACCTTCATCATGTAGCTTCCCAACGCCGCCCTGCGCACGGTAACCGGATACTGCCGGTTTGCCGAAAAGAGCACATCCACGCCGTCGGTTTTTCGCCATACCGAGCCGTCATCCAGCGTGATGGACCATTCGCCCCGGCCAAGGTTTCGGGCTGATGTCATCGTCGCCGAGATGGACTGCAATTCTTCGGATTCACCTGAGCCGCTGAAGGGGTTCAAGCCCGTAACGTTGAAGCCGAACAATCGACGCTGATTCTGTTGCACATCCTGCCGGCTGACGATCACAACCTCGCCGGCGGCCGACAATCGGGCCGCGGCGGCGTCGAAACACGCCAGTCGGGCGGCATCGGCCGCGATCGTCGTGCATTGCGTCACGGCTCCGATCAGGTCACTCCCCGAAGGAGCCAAATCTTGCTCCGCTGCAGCCTGATTTGACGCAAAGATAACCGCAGTAACCGATAGAACGGCGATTTTTTTAGCGCTTTTGGCGGCTGAGCGGGTCATAATATTCTTGGCCTCGTTGAGTTGGCGGCCAGTATATCACTAGAATTCGGGTCGTGTCCGATGTCGCTGTAGCGACTACGGTGTGTCGTCTTTGCGACAGGCGTGTCTCCAATGTGTTCAAGCGCCACCTTCTCGCTGGACTTGCTGCCTGCGTTGGTATGCTCTCGCGCCCAACCGATCGCATGGTCGGCAAATGGCTAATGTATTGAGCAGTTCGTTTCTAACGATCTTGGCTCTTCTGGGAGAACAAGCCTTGAACACCAACAGATATCGTCGCGGCCTGCTGGCAACCACGATCATCGGCGGCGCCGCCTTGGCGATGGCCGCTACGCCCTCGTTCGCACAGTCGGCAGACGACCAAGCGACCGACGTCGGCGAGATCGTCGTCACGGGTTCGCGCATCGCGCGTCAGGACTACCGTTCGACCAGCCCGATCGTCACGGTCACCGCCCAGGACTTCCAGGCCACGGGTTCGGTCACGATCGACACCCTGATCAACGATCTGCCGCAGTTCACACCGTCGATCTCGTCGACCTCGAACAACCCGTCCAATGGGGGCCAGGCCAACATCAACCTGCGTAACCTCGGCTCGAACCGCACGTTGGTTCTGATGAACGGCCGTCGCGTCGTGCCGTCGAACTCGGACGGTTCGGTTGACGTCAACCTGATCCCGACTGCCCTGATCAAGAACATCGAAGTCATCTCGGGCGGCGCTTCGGCGGCCTATGGTTCGGACGCCTTGGCTGGCGTCGCGAACTTCATCCTCGACGAGAACTTCTCGGGCGTTCAGGTCGACGCCCAATACGGTGAAACCGATCGCAGCGACGGCAAGACCGAAAGCTATTCGGTCACCGTCGGCGGCAACTTCGACGATGACCGCGGCAACATGGTGCTGTCGCTCGGCCGTTCGACACGCGATGTGATCTTCAACGCCGCGCGTGACTTCTCGGCGGTGTCCGGTCCGTCGGGCACTTCGCCCTTGGGTTCGACGATCTTCGACTCAAACAACCTGCCAAGCCTGGCTTTGGTCAGATCTTACTTCAACAGCCCGACCCTGGTCGAAACGGGCGCGTTCGGTTTCAACGATGACAACACCCTGTTCTCGTATACCGGCAAGCTGAACGTCAAGAATCCGGCTGGAGCCGGCGCGGAATACACGGCGCCCGGCGCCAACTACACGTTCAACACGGGTCCGCTTAACTATCTGCAACTGCCGCTTGACCGTTACAACGTCTACGGTGGTGGCCGTTACAAGATCAATGACAACGCCGAGGTCTATGCCAACGCATTGTTCACCCAGTATGTCGCCGACACCGAACTGGCGGCTAGCCCCGCGGCCAGCGGCACCGGCTTCCGCGTCCCGGCGACAAACCCGTTCATCACGGCTGATCTCCGCAGATTCCTGAACTCGCGTGCTAATCCGAACGGCTCGTTCCTGCTGAACAAGCGCTTCACCGCGCTGGGCGGACGTCACTCGACGGAAGAGTACAACATCTATCAGATCACCACGGGCGTCCGTGGTCAGGTTCCGCAAAGCACCTGGACGTACGACGTTTACGGTTCGTATGGCCGCGTTTCCAACACGACCACTCAAACCGGCAACGTGTCTCGCTCGTCGGTTCAGCGACTGCTGGACGCTGCGGACGGTGGTCGCAGCCTTTGCGCGGGTGGCTTCGATCCGTTTGGCGTGACGGACCTGTCGGCGGAGTGCATCAACTACATCGGTCGTTCGGCACGTAACTCGACCGTGACCGAACAACGCGTCATTGAAGCGTCGCTGCAAGGCAAGGCGTTCGATCTGCCGGCCGGTGAAGTTCGTGTCGCCCTCGGCGCTCAGTATCGCCAAGACGATTTCGCCTTCGGCGCGGACTCCTCGCTCGCTCAACAAAACGCCGTCACGCCTCACTTGGGCGCAAATGGCCAGCCGGACGGCGGCAACGTCGGTGGTTCGGAAATCGCCGGCTTCAACCCGACGCCTTCGCTGAGCGGTGGTACGAACTCCAAGGAACTGTTCATCGAAGCGCTGGTCCCGCTGCTCTCGGATCTGCCTTTTGTCGAGCAACTGGATCTGAACCTCGGCTATCGTTACGCCGACTACAGCACCGCTGGCGGTACGCAGGCCTATCGTGCGGAGCTAGACTGGACTGTCGCTGGCGGTCTGCGCGCACGTGGCGGTTATAGCCGCTCGGTCCGTGCACCTTCGATCGGCGAACTGTTCGCCACCGCAAGCACGAACTTCCCGAGCATCGGCGCGCCGTCGGCGACGGGCACTGGCGGTGATCCCTGCGACATCCGCAGCAGCTTCCGCCAGGGGTCTAACGCCGCCGCCGTCCGTGCACTGTGCTTGGCGCAAGGCATTTCGGCTCAGGCGATCGATCGCTACACCTTCTCCAACAACCAGGTCGAAAGCCGCACCGGCGGTAACCCGAACCTGTTTGAAGAGACGTCGGACAGCTGGTCGGCCGGTCTGGTGTATCAATCGCAGTTCGCGTCGCCTTGGCTGTCGGGCTTCTCGGCTTCGATCGACTACTACAACATCGAGATCACCGACGCGATCGGATCGATTGCGGCCGACGACTCGCTGGCCGGGTGCTTCAACGTCACGGGCGAAAACCCCACCTTCAGCAACGCCAACAGCTATTGCCAACTGTTCAGCCGCGATCCGCTGTCCGGCAACATTGTCGGCGCGATCGAAAATCAGGCCAACCTTGGCATGATCAAGACGTCTGGCGTCGACTTCCAGGCCGACTGGGCCTTCAACATCGCCGACATCGGTGGTGGTGACTGGGGTCGTCTGAAGTTCAACACGGTCATCAGCTGGCTGGAGAACTATGAAGACAACGTCGTCGAAGGCGGCGCCTTCACGGACCGTACGGGCACGATCGACAGCACCTTCGGAAACACCTTCCCGGAATGGAAAGCCCTGACCTCGGTGACCTGGGCGAGCGGTCCGTTCTCGGTCGGCGCGCGCTGGCGTCGGGTTGGCGAAATCACGGTGATCAACACCACCGAGGTTCTGCCTTCCATCGACTACTTCGATCTGAACGGTTCGTGGTCCATCAACGACACGGTGTCGCTGCGTGGCGGTGTGAACAACCTGACCGACGAACAGCCGAACGTCTTCGTTCCTGGCGTTCAGGCCAACACCGACCCGTCGACCTATGACGTGCTGGGTCGCCGCTACTACGTCGGTCTGACCGCCAAGTTCTAAGGCCGGTCAACGACACAAGACTGAGGCGGCGGGGCAACGCTCCGCCGCCTTTTTCGTTTAAGCGGCGCCGTAGAAAAACCATTCGGGCGGGCGAGCGTTACGGATCGTCGCCGGTTTGAGGCGCGCTCCTTCAAGGAAGATTATGCTGAAATTTGTCGTTCCCGGACTGTCGGTCCTGTCGCTGCTGGCCGCCGGCGCGGCGGTCGCTCAAACTCAGGATGGACCGATCGTGACGGGTAATCGCTCGGGCGAGACCGCCGATGCGTTGAAGACGCGCGAGGCCATCGCCTATGCACGGCCGGTGCCGCGGGGCGCGCCGAGCGCCGACTATCCGCTGGTGGCCTGGTGCGATGCGCTGGTGACCGGCCATGCCGATCTCGGCGAGACGCTGACGCCGCGCGCGCCGGAGGATGTCGAGCTGGTGCGTCTTGGTCGTCTTGAAGCGCAGGATTTCCGCAGCGCCCTGGCGGCGGCCGCGCCGCGCCAATCGGCGGCTTCGAAGGCCGAGGCCGAGCAGGCCGTCGCCGCCGTCAAGGCGCAGTGGGCGCCGCTGATGGCCAACCCTGACGCCGAGGCGCGCAGCCAGTCGTTCGGTCTGTTCTTCGGTCTGCCGGGCCGGTGCGAGCACGCCGCGCGCCGCCTGCGCGACAACATCACCACGCCGCCCGCAACCCTGGAGAGCGTTGGCATCAACTGATCGGTTCGGCGGTTACCGGATGACAGACGGCGGCTTGAGCCCGGCTCAAGCCGCCGTTTCGCGTTTGGCGGCGTACGGGTCGTAGTTGAGGATGGGGGCTAGCCAGCGCTCGGCCGTGGCGACGTCCCAACCCTTGCGGCGGGCATAGTCCTCGACCTGGTCCAAATCGATCTTGCCGACGCCGAAATAGTGGCTGCCCGGATGGCCGAAGTAGAGGCCCGAAACCGAGGCGGGCGGGGTCATGGCGAAGCTCTCGGTCAGGGCCATGCCGGCATTGTCTTCGGCCTGTAGCAGGCGGAACAGGGTGGCTTTTTCTGTGTGATCGGGCTGGGCCGGATAGCCAGGGGCAGGGCGGATGCCTTGGTAGTGTTCGGCGATCAGAGCATCGATATCGGCCGTCTCATCGGCAGCATAGCCCCACAGGGTGGTGCGGACCTCCTTGTGCAGCCGTTCGGCGAAGGCTTCGGCCAGGCGGTCGGCCAGGGCGGTGGCGAGGATGGCGGAATAGTCGTCGCCGGCGTCCTTGAACCGTTTGGCGACTTCCAGCTCGCCATGACCGGCGGTGACGGCGAAAGCGCCGATATAGTCGTCGCCCTCATCCGCGATGAAGTCGGACAGAGCCAGGTTCGGCTTACCGTTCGACTTCTTGATCTGCTGGCGCAGGGTGTGGAAGCGGGCGATCTCCGTGTCGCGGCCTTCGTCGGCGAAGACGATGACATCGTCGCCGTCGGCGCGGGCGGGCCAGAAGCCGACGACGCCTTTGGCTGTGAACCACTTCTCGTCGATGATCCGCTTCAGCATGACTTGCGCGTCGGCGAACAGGTCGCGGGCGGCCTCGCCGACGATCTCGTCGTCCAGGATCAGCGGATAGCGGCCGATCAGCTCCCAACTGGCGAAGAAGGGAGTCCAGTCGATGTGGTCGGCCAGATCCTGCAGGTCCCAGGCCTCGAACGCCTTCACGCCTATGAAGGACGGTTTGCCGGGCATGGGCTGGTCGGGGTCGATGCGGAAACGGTTCTCGCGCGCCTGAGCCAGGGTGGCGCGGGCCTTCACCTCCTGGCCGCGGGCATATTGCTCGCGGATGCGGATGTATTCGTCGCGTGTGGCGGCCTCGTTCTTCGCGCGCTCGGTCTTGGACAGCAGGCCCGAAACGACGCTGACGGCGCGCGACGCATCGACGACATAGGTGGTCGAGCCCCGGCGATAGGCGGGCTCGATCTTGACCGCCGTATGGGTGCGGCTGGTGGTGGCACCCCCGATCAGCAGAGGGATGTCGAAGCCGCGCCGTTCCATCTCGGCGCCGACGAAAACCATTTCGTCCAGCGACGGCGTGATCAGGCCCGACAGGCCGATGATGTCGACGTTGTGGGCCTTGGCCTCGTCCAGGATGCGGTCGGCCGGGACCATGACGCCCAGGTCGATGACCTCGTAGTTGTTACATTGCAGCACGACGCCGACGATGTTCTTGCCGATGTCGTGGACGTCGCCCTTGACGG
>Ga0308156_1003130_pt1 | contig 13121 bp, 12 predicted proteins | sample PhyAR2_FD_201041 | JGI IMG/M metagenome (GOLD analysis project Ga0308156, IMG submission 201041) | Phyllosphere microbial communities from UC Gill Tract Community Farm, Albany, California, United States - DLSL A.R2 | ecosystem: Host-associated > Plants > Phyllosphere > Unclassified | place: USA... | reverse complement strand
AAGATCATCATGATGTGCGAAGTGCCGTCCAACGCACTGCTCGCCGATGAGTTCCTGGAGATCTTCGACGGCTTCTCGATCGGTTCCAACGACCTGACCCAGCTGACCCTCGGCCTGGACCGCGATTCGTCGATCGTGGCGCACCTGTTCGATGAGCGGAACCCGGCGGTGAAGAAGCTGCTGTCGATGGCGATCAAGTCGGCACGGGCCAAGGGCAAGTACGTCGGCATCTGCGGCCAGGGCCCGTCCGATCATCCGGATCTGGCCGAATGGCTGATGCAGGAAGGCATCGAGTCGGTGTCGTTGAATCCGGATACCGTGGTCGATACCTGGTTGCGCCTGGCCAAGTTGAAGGCCAAGGGTTGATCCAGCTATATGTTCTAAGCAGAAACCCCGCTTCGGCGGGGTTTCTGCGTTTTGGAGGGACATGTCTGAGCCAATGCGAAATTTGCAACCTTTCCCGTAGCGGCCTCAACACGACCAACGCACACTGGGTGGAGTGAAATTTCCGGCCGCAATCCCCCATGACCGTCCCATTTGCACTTGGATTGTTCAACTACTCCAATTCAACCGCAGGAGCACAGGTGTTCCAGCGGTTTCACGACATCTCCATATCCATGCTTGAATTGCGCGGAATTCAGGCAACCCACTTTGCAGCTGACGGAACAGGCCATAGCGGAGAGATGGCGAAGCTGGGGAGCACAGCGCATCGGCGACTTCTGGCCAGCGACTTCGGCGACCTGACTCTCCTCAGCATTGTCGCTGTAGCCAAAGGAAGTGACGCGCCGGCTTACGATCTGACGGCATCAGCTGATTTCTCCTCCTGTCGTGATCTTGGAACGGAACTGACTCTGTTCTCCAAGGACAATCGCTTCCCCCTGGAATCGCATTCATTCCGGGAGCTCTTGGTGAGGCTGATCACCCTGTATGACTGGGACTTCGGCTACGTGACCCATCCCCCATTCGAGCGCAGCCCACAGGCCTACATTGCGAGCTACTGCGATGGAACACAGCCGCAGGATGAAGAAGATCGCAACCAAGTCTGGTATGACGCCCCACCGGAGATGCGCGTACGAAAGGCTCGTAACATTTTCCCCTTCAGCCTGCTGAATCCGGCACAGCTGAGCTCGCCTATCGCGCCCGGCAAGACACTGACGCGGCTACTTCAAAGCACGCCCGGCTGTACGCTGGACGAAGTGGTGCCTGGTAGGCTCTGGCTCAGCACGGTAGAACCGCATCTGGTTCAAGGGCTGCGCTCATTGCTCAAGGGTACAGGCGCACTGATCGAAGGCGGCTGACACCACGTTCATCCCGCCGTGTCGATAATCTATTCATAAGCAACCCCGCCTCTGCGGGGTTTTCCATTTCTGGCGTTCTTGAACGCCGCGCCTCGTTAAAGGAGTCCGCATGATCGCCGCTGCCCCACCCTCCCCCGCCACGACCTCCTGGTTTCGCTCACTCGACTGGGAACGCCTGCTGGAGACCTACGGCGTGCCGTTGCTGGCCGCGATCGTGGTGCTGCTGGTCGGCATGTGGCTGGCACGACGGCTGTCCAATGCCATGCCGCGCGCCACCTCGCGCATGGGCGTGGACCCGATGCTGGGCAGCTTCCTGCGCAACGTGGTCTACGCGGCCTCGCTGGTGATCGTGGTGATCCTGGCCATCGGCACGCTGGGCGTGCAGATCACTCCGCTGCTGGCCGTGCTCGGTACCGCCGGCCTCGCCGTTGGTCTGGCGCTGAAGGATTCGCTGTCCAACATCGCCTCCGGCGTGATGCTGGTGACCCTGCGTCCGTTCCGCGTAGGCGACGTGGTAACCATCGCCGGGCAGACCGGCACGGTTCGCGAGGTACGCATTTTCCAGACCGTGATCACCGGCGCGGACAACCAGCACACCACCATTCCGAACACGCTGATCACCGCCGCACCGATCATCAACCTCACCGCAGAGCCCACCCGCCGCGTCGAGCTGGTGGTGGGCATCGGTTACGAAGACAACATCCAGTTGGCGCGTGATACCGCACTGGCCCTGATGAAGGCCGACCCGCGCGTGCTGCAGACGCCGGCACCGGACGTGGTGGTGTACGAGCTGGGCGCGCACGCGATCAATCTGGGCATCCGCTGCTACGTGAAGTCGGCCGATCACTTCGGCACCAAGGTCACCCTGCTCGAACAGATCAAGCTGGGCTACGACAAGGCCGGCATCAACATCCCGTATCCGCAGCAGGACATGCACCTGTACCTGCATGGCAAGGACGGTGGCGTGGTCGAGGCCGATGCACTGGTGCGCGACAAGCCCTGATCGGCAGTGCCGACCAACGGTCGGCACCCATCCGCCGTCATCGGTAGCGCCGGGCCATGCCCGGCGGGCGCTGCTTCAGGCCTCGACTGCCTCTTCCAGCACCGGATAGTCGGTGAATCCCGCCGCGCCACCACCGAAGTACGTCGCGCGATCGGGCGAATTCAACACCGCGCCGCTGCGCAGGCGCTCGGGCAGATCGGGATTGGCGATGAACGGCCGACCGAAGCCGATCAGGTCGGCCCAGCCCTCCGCAAGCGCCTGCGCGGCACGCTCGGCGGTGTACTTGCCGGCGTAGATCAACGTGCCCGGATAGATCATCCGCAGCGCCTGCTTGAACGCGACGGGCATCAACGGAGCATCCTCCCAGTCGGCCTCGGCGATGTGCAGGTAACCCACACCCAGCTCGCCCAGCAGGTGTGCGGCAGCCAGATAGGTCGCCTGCGGCGTGTCATCCACCGCCCCCTGCAGCGTGGTCAGCGGCGCCAGACGCACGCCGACACGCTCGCCGCCAGCAACATCGACCACCGCCTGCACCACCTCGCGCAGGAAGCGCAGGCGATTGCGCAGCGCGCCGCCATAGCCGTCGGTACGCTGGTTGGCCTGCGAGTCGATGAACTGGTTGATCAGGTAGCCGTTCGCGCCGTGCAGCTCGACGCCATCGAATCCGGCAGCCAGTGCATTGCGGGTGGCCTGCGCATAGTCGGCCACGATGCCCGGAATCTCGTCCTCGCCCAGCGCGCGCGGCATCGAGTGCTGGATCATTTCGCCCACGCCGGATTCCGGACCGGCGCCGGTCGGGTCGACGAAGACCTTCACCCCTTCGGCCAGCAGTGCCGAGGAAGAGACCGGCGCCGCGCCGTCCGGTTGCAGGGCCACATGGGAGACACGGCCGACATGCCAGAGCTGGGCGTAGATGCGCCCACCGGCCGCGTGCACGGCATCGGTGACCCTGCGCCAGCCCTGCACCTGTTCGTCGCTGTGGATGCCCGGGGTCCAGGCATAGCCCTGGCCCTGCGGGCTGATCTGGGTGCCTTCGCTGACGATCAGCCCGGCACCAGCGCGCTGGGCGTAGTACTCGGCCATCTGCGCGGTGGCGACATTGCCGGCCGCCGCACGCGAGCGGGTCATCGGTGGCATCACGATACGGTTGGGCAGCGTCAGCGCGCCCAGGCGGTGGGGGGTGAACAACATGGCGGCACTCTCTTGCGGGGGATTGCCGGCAAGGATGGGGATGGCGCTGCGCGCGCAACAGGCGCGTCCGCGCAAAACAGTTGTGCCTGGCAGGCAAGGGTCAGAGCCCTTCCCTGCGGCGGTCGGGGTCGGATCCCTTTCCGCAGGAATGGGCTCCGACCCCATCGTTACAACGTCGGCTCGATCAACGCCCCGCCGTGTGCGATACGGTCATAGCAGGTGCGCACGACCTCTTCGCCGTACTTCAGCTCCAGCCGGCGCACGATGAAATGGCCGCGGGCCATGTCCTGGTAGTAGTCGGTGAACATGGTGTTGAGCGTCGCGCCGGCCGCCGCACCGACGATTGGTACCGCCTGCGCGGCAAACTTCTCGGTGACCACCACGCCGAAACGGGCGGCGACCTTTTCCACCAGCTTGGCCAGCAGCTTGCCGGCTTCCTTGGGCGCCACGCCCAGGGTCAGGTCACGTCCGGTCACCACGCGCCCGGCCAGTTCGGCCGAGAGGTGGCGCATGACATCGGTGGTGAAACCACGGGCGAGGTAGTAGCCGGTCTCGCTGGCATCGTCGCGCGGCGAATTGCCACCCAGTGCGAACACCTCCAGGCAGGCCTGGCGGGTGCTGAACTGCGATAGATCGAAGCCTTCGCTGCGGGCGACGTCGGCTACCGCGCGCATCATGATCGTGGTCGACACCGGCAGCTCGATGAACAGCGCAGCGAAACCGAACGCCCCACCCACCGCGCCGGACGTCGCCGCCGCCAGCTTGTGCCAACGCGTCGAGGCGCCCTTGCCAGGAGTGTTGTCCATGCTCCACAGCGCGGCCTGCACCGATTTGGACAACGCCGCCTGCACCGCACCGTGGATGCGGTTGGACACCGAGGTGGGAAGCGCCTTCACCGCGAACTCCAGCGGCGTTCCGACCAGGTTGGCCATGCGCGCGGTGATCGTGGGGGCTTCCAGCAGTGCTACCGCCCGCTGCAGGTCAGACCAGTCACCAGCGTCGTGGGCGATATCGCGGGGCAGCAGGATGGGCTCGTTCATGCGGCCGATCTTAGCGCCAGGGAGTTGAACACAGGGTGGTGCCGGCCGCTGGACGACAACCCTGCGCCGCCGGCGGGGATCAGGCGATTGCCGGCCAGCGGCCGGCACTCCCCCTCACGGGCTCGGCAGCCCCGACAGCGCGCCCATGAACTGGCGGTAGTGGCGCAGCTCGTTGATCGAATCGTGCACATCGCTCAGTGCGGTGTGGTTGCTGTTCTTGCCCACGCCCGCAGCCACGCTTGGCGCCCAGCGCTTGGCCAGTTCCTTCACCGTGGACACGTCGAGGTTGCGGTAGTGGAAGTACTTTTCCAGCCGCGGCATCTGCCGGTGCAGGAAGCGGCGGTCCTGGCAGATGGAGTTACCCGACATCGGTGACACGCCGGCCGGAATCCACTGCGCCAGGAAGGCCACGGTCTGCGCTTCGGCCTGGCCAAGCGTGGTGGTGCTGTCGATGACGCGCTGCCACAGGCCCGAACGACGATGCTGGTTGCGGTTCCACTCGTCCATCGCTTCCAGCGTTTCCAGGGGATGATGGATGGCGAACTCCGGGCCCTCGGCCAGCACGTTGAGCTGGGCATCGGTGACCACGGTGGCGATCTCGATGATCGAATCGTTGTCGGTATCCAACCCGGTCATTTCCAGGTCGATCCAGATCAGCCGCTCGTTGGCCGCGCCGTTCTCTGCCATCGTGTCGCCTCGTTGCTGGGCAGGCACGAGGCCGGCCGGTAATGGAAAGTGGCGGCCATCATACCCTTTCGCCACTCAGCCCTCGCCAGCGTGGTCCTCCAGCAGCAGCGGCGGCTTGCCACGCTTGGCCCTGAAGTAGTTGGTCAGCCGGTTGCCCGCTTCCTTGGCCAGCACGCCGGCATGGACCTCCACGCGGTGATTGTGGCGGGCATCAGCGACCAGATCGAACACGCTGCCGCAGGCGCCGGTCTTGGGGTCGCTGGCACCGTAGACCAGGCGCGCGACGCGTGCGTGCACGATCGCCATCGCACACATCGCGCAAGGCTCCAGGGTGACATACAGCGTGCTGCCGATCAGGCGGTGATTGGCCAGCATCCGCCCACCCTCGCGCATGGCCACGATCTCGGCATGCGCGCTGGGATCGTGCGAGGCAATGTTGAGGTTCCAGCCCTCGCCCAGCAGCTGACCGTCGGCACCCACCAGCACCGCACCGACCGGGATCTCGTCAAACTCGCGTTGCGCACGTTCGGCCAATGCCAATGCGTGGCGCATCCAGTTCTCGTCGACGTCGTGCACCGGCACGCCCAAGGCATCAGTCATGGCGTTTCTCGGATTCAAGGAATGAGCGCGCGCGTAGTGTAACGCAGGCCTTTTGGCGCTTCCGCTGCGCGGATGCGAAGCGCCGCACCGGCAAACGCTGCATCGCCGCTTGATCTGCTGTGAAGACTCCTTCACGCTACGACCGCGTTTTCGTCATCTGACGACTGTGCACTGCTGCTTGCTGGCAGCGATTTCACCTTTCGATCTCTACAGGGGGTAGTTTTGAACGCAGTTGCAGAAACCACCGTGCAGGCCAGTCCTGCCGGAAAAGCCGCATGGATCACGCTGGCGATCGCTTGGCTGTGCTTCCTCGTCCCGTTCCCCGGCCTGGGCCTGTTCCTGGGCTGGCCGCTGAACCTGGTGGCCTTCATCCTCGCCATCGTCGCGATGGCCAAGGGCGGCGCCATGAAGGGCCTGTTCCAGCTGCTGGGCTCGATCATCGTTTCGCCTATCGTGTACTTCGTCGGCCTGGCGATCTTTGCCGGCACCGTGAGCGGCATCAGCGCGCAGAGCAAGGGCCAGTACGATGCGGCCGTTGCTGAAGCCAGCGTCTCGTCCGCCGCCGCGGAGGCAGACGCTGCCGCCAAGGCTGCAGAACCGGCAGCCACCGCCGTCACCAACGATGCCGCTGCGGCCTCCGCCTCGGCTGTGGAAGTGACCGCCACCACGATGTTCAGCGACTACCAGGACAACGAGATCGCTGCCGATGGCAAGTACAAGGGCAAGGCGCTGCTGGTTTCCGGCACGGTCGACTCGATCAGCTCGGACTTCATGGACAAGCCGGTCGTGCAGCTGAGCGCCAAGCCGTTCGGCTTCGTACAAGCCAGCGACCTGCCCAAGGACGTGGCTGCCAGCCTGAAGAAGGGCCAGAAGGTCACGCTGGCCTGCACCGGCAATGGCGAAGTCATCGGCTTCCCGGCACTGTCCGGCTGCACCGTGCAGTAAGGCGCAGCGAACGGTGACATCCAAGGCCCCGCTTCGGCGGGGCTTTCTGTTTGCGGGTGTCGCACCGGTACAATCCGGGTACTGCAAAGCACCTTGGCCGATCCCATGACCACCCTGCGCCCTTCCCGCACCACCGATGGCGACGCTCTCGTCGATCTCTGGCGCCGGGCCGTCGACGCCACCCATGATTTCCTCAGTACCGAAGACCGTCAGGCTATCGATGCTGAAGTTGCCGGCTTCCTGCCACAGGCCCCGATGGTCGTGGCCGTCGGCGACCAGGACCAGCCGCAGGGTTTCATGCTGATCGACGGCTCGCACATGGAAGCGTTGTTCATCGATCCCGACGTGCGCGGAACCGGTATCGGCCGCCAGCTGCTGCAGCATGCGCTGGCACTGCAGCCGCAACTGACCACCGACGTCAACGCGCAGAATGCGCAGGCCGTGGGCTTCTATCGGCGCATGGGTTTCATCGAAACCGGACGCTCGCCGGTGGATTCGCAGGGTCGTCCGTATCCCCTCATCCACCTGCGCCATCCAGGCTGATCGGCGGTTGGAACGCCGGCCGTTCCCCGGTCAGGCAACCACGTCGAACGCCGGCGAGTAACGCACCTCCCCCTGTGCCATCGGTGGCTGCAGGCACAGGGCCTGGAAATACGCCGCCGGCACGCCGGGTAGTACCAGATCCGGCACGGCACGGAAGCCGAAGCGCCCGTAGTAGGCCGGCTCGCCCAACAGCACGCAGCCCCGCGCGCCCCTCTTGCGCAGAGCCTCGATCGCGGCCCGCATCAATGCCGTGCCCACGCCGCGCCCCTGCTGCTGCGGCAGCACCGAAATCGGCCCGAGCCCGAACCAGCCCTGGCTGCCGTCCTGCACGCTGACCGGGGACAGCGCGACATGACCCACCAGTTGGCCCGCATCCTCTGCCACCAGCGAGATGCTCAGCTCGCCACGCTCGCGCAATGCGTCGACGATGTGGTGTTCGGTGTGGCTGCTGTGCGGCGCATTGCGGAAGGCCGCTTCGGTCAGGAAGTGGATTCCAGCAGCGTCTGCGGGCAGTTCAGGGCGGATGGAAAGCATCGTCGGCACGTCGTCGGAACGGAGTAAGCACCTTGATCATGCCGCATCGAGGAAGCAACGGCTCGCGCCTGATGCCCGTACCCCACGTGTGAAATCCGGATACGAATCACAGTTCGCTGCATCCAATCCAGTTTGATAGCGTCAAAATTTCGACTATTTCACTTTTCTGCCGCGAGAATCGCGCAATCTAGCCTTCCCGGGTCCGGGATCGTGGTCACCAAGGAAAGGAGACATGCCGTGATTGCCCGTCTTTCCTCGCCAGTGCGGCGCGCACCTTCGTCGCCTGCAGCGTGCCCCGTCGCGAACGCGCCCACTCCTCCGACCGGAGGCTGACGGTGCGCCGCACATCCCTCCCGTGTCTTGCCTTGCTTCTACTGATTGCCTGCAGCCCGGAGACCGCCATGAACCAGGAACTTGCTTCCGCCGAGTCCGACGTCGCCCAGGGAGGACGTGGCCTGGCCAAGCTCAACCCCTCACCGCGCAAAGCCTATGAACTGGTACTGCGCCTGCACAACCCGCCGGGCAGCTTTGCCGTGGTCGAAGGCGTTGCCCAGTACGATGTCAGCAACGAAGCGCAGTGCGGCTACATCGAGCCCGCCACCGGCGCTCCCGCCCGCATCACCAGCCAGGAGCCGGTGACGCTGCGCAGGGTCACCGACAACGAGTACCGCGGCACCGTCTACCTGGACCGCATGCTCGACGAGGACTACTACGGCCGCGGCGTCTGCCATTGGGCCTTCAGTGGCGCCGGCGCGATGTTGAAGGCGACCGGCGCCGATGGCGAGACGCGCTTCCTGTCCTTCATCGAGGCCGATCCGTTCGTCAAAGGCCAGGCTGAGACGCGCCATTATCCGCAGGGCGACTACCCACGCGTGGCGGACCTGCCCGACTATGGCGCTACCGGCCAGAAGGACGCCAGCCGGTTCCGCCCGGAACTGCAGGACACGCTGTTCTCTGCCACCTTGACGGCCGATGAGGTGCAGCCGTGACCCTCGGCAGCCAGGACTACGCCGCGCTGTCCAACGATGCCTATCGCGACCTGAAAGTCGGTCGCCGCGCCCCCGGACAGGAAGAGCATGTTTCCCTCAATGGGCATGACTACAAGGTGCTCGAGCACGTCAGCAACCGCTTCAATGGCTATCAAGGCACGATCTACCAGCGCGTGGACACGCAGGAGATCGTGGTCTCCCATCGCGGCACCGAGCAGATCGCCCGCGATGGCCTACTCGCCGATGGCGGCATGGTGGTCGCCCGCTACAACGTGCAGGCCGCCGATGCGCTGGCACTGACCCAGCGCGCCCTCGCCTACGCTGCCAAGGAAGGACGCGACCTCGGCCAGGCACCTGAGGTCACCGTCACCGGGCATTCGCTGGGCGGCGCGCTGGCCCAGATCAGCGCACACCACTACAACCTGAAGGGCGAGACCTTCAACGCCTATGGCGCGGCCAGTCTTGGCTACCGCATTCCCGAAGGCGGCACCAACGTTGTCAACCACGTCATGGCAGCCGACCCGGTCAGCGCCGCTTCGCCGCACTTCGGCCAGGTGCGCGTGTACGCCACGCCCCAGGAGATCGACACGCTGGGCGACTGGGGCTTCAGCAACAGCCGCCTGCGCATCCTGATTCCCGACAGTGCACTGGGCGCGGCCGCCAACTCCCTCGGTTCGCACAAGCTGGTCAATTTCCTCGGCGAAGACTCGGTGCTGGGCAGGCCGGAGACGCAGGCCTTGGCACGCGACAACATCAAAATGATCGACGAATACCGGGACAAGATGGAGCTGCTGCGCAGTGGCGTCACCACCGGTACGCGCGGCCTGCCGGGCGGGGTCAAGGATCTCTTCGACCATCTGCGTGGCCCCCTGGAACCGGGCGAACCCGCGCGCCGTGAAGCCGAACGGCAGGGCCGCCCGATCGGCATGCTGCGCATCGACGATGCCGGCCACGTCGGCAACCCCTTGTTCAATGATGCCCTGCGCGGCGTGCACGCACAGGACGCCCGCGTCGGCCGCACACCCGATGGCATGAGCGCGCAACTGGCAGGCTCGCTGGCTGCGGAAATGCATGCCGCCGGCGGACAGCGGATCGACGAGGTACTGATGAGTGCCGACGCGTCACGCAGCTTCGCCCTGCAGGGTGAGGGCGGTGACCCCGGCCATCTGCGCGTGTCCGTCGACACCACCCGCGCGATGAACACGCCGCTGGAGCAGAGCAGCCAGCGCATCGAGCAGCAGGCAGCCGGCCAAGCCCTTGCGCGCGAGCAGCAGCTGGAACAGACCCAGGCGACCCAGCGCAGCCTGCACGCCTGAGACGCTTGCTGGAATGAAAACGGGAGCCGGCACTGCCGGCTCCCGTCATTTCCGCGGTCGATCAGGGGCTGGAAACCGCCGAGTGCGCCGCCGGCCCTGCCAGCACGTACGCATCCGGGCCCGAGTCAGGGAAGCCGCCGCAGGCCTTGTCGCCCGGCGCCACCGGATCACACGGCCACTGCGCGCGCGTCACGGTATCGCGCAGCTCGAAGCGGGTGCCGTTCCACACCACAAAGGCCAGATGTTCGCGGTTCCAGTCACTGAAGCTGTGCGGACCGGTCTTCTGCGGTGATTCCGGGTATTGCACGAACCAGCGCATGGCCGGCCCGTACTGCAACTTGCTGTGGTCGAGGCTGATCCTGCCTTCGCGGGTGCGGTGACGGGCACGATCGGCCTCGGCGATCGACGGTGCCGCCGGCATTGCCATTGCAGTGATGTCCTGCGGGACGCCATCGCTGCCCACCTGGTACACGCGCTGGCGTACGTAGGCCTGCCCGCAACTGCCGGCTGCGAGTCGGACGGGGTCTGCGGTGTTCTCGTTTGGAAATGCGCCATCGGCACAGTCGAACGGCGCCGAGACCAGGTAGGTGGTCGTCGACGCATCCGCGCCTTCAAACGAACGCACCCAGATGTCTCCCAGGCGGGCGATGAAGTCCGGGCGCTGGCCCATGCCGGCCACGGCCTTGAACCACGCCTTCTGGCGCACTTCGCGCTCGCGCCAGCTGCGCGGCAGGTGGATGTCCTGCTCAGGCAAGGCCACCAGCAGCGCCGACAGGTGCGGCGGCAACGCGCCCTGGCAGGCGCCGATCATCAGATCGCCCTGCGGTGCCAGGCGACCGGCCAGATCGACCGGGCAGCGCGCACCGAGCTGACGCTCGGCGGCCTGGTCTGGTGCCAACGGGATGATCGGCGGTGCGATGGGAGCCGGCGCAGAGGCTGGCGCGGTGTCGGGCGCCTGTGCGACCGCGGGTGCCGGGGCCGGCACCTGCGCGGGAGCCGGTGGAGGAGCTGCGACAGGAGCCGTTGCGACAGGCGCAGCATTGGTGGAGGCAACGTCGGCCGGCGGTGCCATCGGTGCTGCCGCAGGTGCCGGTGCACTCGCGGGTTCGGCAGAGACGGCTTCCGGAGCCACGCCCGTCGCCGGTTGCGGCTGCGGTGCGGGTTCGGGCGCCGGGGGCATGGACGGCACAGGTGCAGCTACCAGGGCAGGCACCGGCTCAGCCGCGGCGACGGGAGCCGGTGCAGCTACGGCATCAGTTGCGGCGTTAGCGGGCGTCTGCGCGTCCGCCGCGGCCACTACCGGTGCTGGCACCGGCTCCTCGACGGCGGGAGCCGCCGGGGCGTCCGGTGCCTGCTGTGCGTGGGCCATGGCGGCAGCCAGCCCCAGCGGCAGCAGCCACAGTGCCGGAGCGCGGCCACGCTGGGCCGCTTGAGAACGCAGGAACGTGTTTCGCATGTTGTGTCCTTACAAAGAGATCCATGTAGGCACCCGAGGGTGCTCGGTGTCGTGCGATGGGCCCGCCGGTCTCCGACCTGCCGGGCGGTGCCCAGATTACAGCGATCGCGAGCGATTCTGCTCCTGCTCGCGGATGACCGAAGCGGTCTGTTCCTGGCGGGAAGAGGCTTCGGCCGCCAACTGCTGGCTGCTCTGCTCGAGCGGCAGCTGGGCAGCGGCCTCACGCTGCACCATCGAGCGCTGCATCGCCGGGTCCCCCATGACGCCCTGCACCGCAAACAGCGCCCTGCCGTCGGTACCGGCCACCACATGATCGATACGGCTCATCCCTGCCTTCTGTGCGCTCAACGCCAAGGCCCCGGCCGTATTGTCCAGTTCCTGCTGGCTGCGCAGGCCACTCTGCGGCCCCATCTGCTGCAGATGACCCCGCGCGTCGGTGAACAACCGGTTGCCGGCATGGGCCGGATCGGACATATCGCGCGCGCGCTCAGGCAACTGTGCAGGTTCGCCCACTTCGCCGCGGGCAAGCCGGTCCATCACGTCCGGGGTCAGCTTCTGCTGCCACGCCTCGAAACGCTTGAGCCGGTCCTCCACCCCGTTGACGGCACCGTTGATGGCGTACGTAGCCTCGCGCACGTCCTCGCGCGCGTGTTCCGGCACACGGTTCTGCCACTGCCACACCGCGATGCGACCTGCATGTTCCGGCTGCGATGCAAGCTCGGGCTGGTTGACCAGATCCAGATCCAGCGCAGTGCCGGCGCGCTCGTAGCTTTCCTTGCCGGTCAGCGGCAGATAACCGCGCCCGTGGTACTTGAGCGCATCTCCGGGCGCGTCATTGCCCATCCGGCCGCCATACATCAGCTCAGCCAGATCCTCCGGCCGCCCTCGCAGGGCTTCCTGGCGCGCGGACTCCAGCGCCTCGGTGCCATTGCGCCACGCCGCTTCGACCGGGATCTGCGAGATGCCCCGGGTATAGTTGAAACTCTCGTTGAGCCGGCTCAGGCCGCGCGACTCGTGCCCTGCCTGGGCCATGAAATTGGCCAGTTCAAGGGGGGAGTCGATGCCGGCTTTCGTCGCCTGCCGCAGCAGTTGCGACTCTCTATCGGTCGACACAGTGCAACTCCTGGATGTTCATCAGCGCGGATTCCTTTCCGCCGGTTGGAGCTTGGCTCATGGAAGCGACACCTCGGCGACACTGGACGGATCGAAGTCCTCGAACCGCACCCTGCCCAGTTCCGCCACCGAGAAATCCCGGATGTTGGTCGCCTCGGTCTCGATATCCACGACCTTGCGTCTCACCCCATCCACCCAGCACGCCTTGTCCGCCGATGCGTAACGGAACCGGTACGTGCTGCTCCAGCGCTCGCGGCTGCCGCCGTTGGTGATCACGCTGAAGGTGTCTTCCTCAACCATTGCATACGCAAAAGGGTCGCCAGCCAGGCCACCGCGGGTGGAACACGGCACCAGCTTGTCGTTGCGCGCGGCCAGCTGCCAGCGCCCGCGCCCGTCACCGCGCAGC